>ERZ808240.1827-NODE-1827-length-25040-cov-17.094056_pt1 | contig 25040 bp, 14 predicted proteins | sample MGYA00521084_ERZ808240 | MGnify/ENA primary metagenome ERZ808240 (study PRJEB31516, sample SAMN03275571) | gut metagenome | biome: mammalia-associated habitat; material: feces | host: Papio cynocephalus | place: Kenya | collected 2012-08-06 ... | reverse complement strand
GGCCTCTCGTCCTTGGCCTTGTTCAGAATCTTGAACTCTTTTTCCGCCTTGACCTCGAATATGAACCCGATCCCTGTCGCCAGAAGTATCGCCACCAGCACTCCCAGCGGCTCGATCAGGCACGAAGCGTCCCTTCCTGAATACACCATCTCGTACAACGACACTCCCATCGAAAGCGCCAACGCCACCAACAGGATGATGATGATCGGATCCTTGAACTTTTCCAGATAAGCTTTCCAAAGCGGTTCCTTCTCCGCCTCCGGAATGATGTTCCGCCCTTTCCCTTGGACCGCCTCCTCGGATCCCTCGATAAGGTAATCCATTGTCGCTGTGCCACTTTGCGCAAGCTCCACATTCGCCATACCGTCCCTTGTCTTACCGTTTCCTTTCTCCATTGTCAATTCATTCTTTGAATATGCCCGCAAAGATACCACCCCACACTGATTTCATCACAAAGAATCCAATCGTTTGGAAAGTAGAAAAATCAAAGAGTTAATTGGAGTGGAAATAAAGAAGCCGTTCCTCCATAAAGGAACGGCTTCTATGCGGAAGAAGGAAATTGTCAGAGCTTGACTACCGTTTTCGGTAATGTGCTCTTACGTAGACCTTTCTGTCTCCTACCATTCTAAAATGGCCTCTGACATGAATGGGTTTCATGGACGCATCCTTACACTCTGTGCTAAGGCGCTCCTCAATGCTTACTTTAATTAGGAGTTGAATTTTCATAATGACATGAAATGTTGTTTTGCTTGAGAGCATGGAGCGGCTTGTCATGAGTACATCATCCGCATTATCTCAAAAAAACGGAGCATCCACCGAAAAGGTAGACGCTCCTTAAAAATCAGCATTGGAGAGCGCTCCATATCATGGCTGATTCAACTCCATCGCAAATATAATCATTTTCAATTAAAAACAAATAATAGTGTGTACAAATTATCCCAAATCGAGAGCGGCTCTTCAAGATTACATCGCCCGTTTTAACAAAAATACAGGGTAAGAATTTTCATTCTATCCCTGTAGTTAATCAGCGTCGGAGCTTGCCTCTCCTGACATCCTTCCATTTATGTTGCAAAGTAATCGCTTTCTTAGTGAAAATGCAAATAATTCTGAGAAGCTGTTTTGATTTGTTTGTTTGAAGGTTAAGAGCAAGCTCTTTCCCTGCTGCTCACCTCGGCAATCCGAACAAGCTCGATTGCTCTCGGTTCGGGCGCTGGGTTGAGAGTGAAAAACTTCAGGTTCGACCGCTTCTTCCAAGGAGGATAGCGGTGCTATCTGACTGAAGAAGCGGGAAGAAAATGAAGATTTTTTCACCTCAAAGAACATTTCAAACAAATCAAAACAGCTTCTGATTATTTTTTATTTTGGGTATGGGGGGATGGGTGGAAAGAATGAAGGTTTTCCAGAGTGGAGAGTCGGTCAAAGGGACGGAAGAAGAACCTTCTGAGGTGACGGTGAAGAGGGAAGGGCTGGTTGAGACGGAATAGGTTTTGGTGTCGGGAGCAAAACGAACCATATAATGCTCAGGGTTCGAAAGTTTCCTGGCGGAGGCGAAACCAGTGTTGATGTAGGTCTTCAGCGAACTGCGGTGCCGGAGGATGCTTTGAACATATTCAAGAAAATCCTTCTTCCCGCTGTCTTTGGTCGAGAACGAGCGGTAGATGGCGATCGTGTCGAGAATCACGCGGGCATATTCATTATCCTTGCCGGCGAGAAATTCCTTGAAGCGGGGAAGGTCAAAATCTCCGGCTGAGGTGAGATATTCATTGATGTCCAATACTTTGAGGAAAGAGACGGCCTTGTTGAAGTCGGCCTGCGATATTCCTTTGTCTCCACGGCTCAGGAGGAGAAGGTAGAGGGTTTTCGCCTGCGGGGCTGACTTGAACCTGATGATGTCGCCTGATTCGAGTGTGAAGTCGCCTTTTGAGTTGATGCTGATTGGGTTGGTGATTTTTGCCTCGGCGCTGAGGTAGTCGTAAAGGAACTTGTAGTAGCCTTTGTAGGAGAGCAGGTCGCGCTTCTCGTCGAAGCGGGAGACGAACGTCAGTATCCGCTTTTTCACTTCGGACGAGATGTCGATGCAGAGGAAATCCACCGTCCGCCGCATCGTGTCGCTGTCGTCCAGAATATGACTGTCTCTGATTTTTATGAGCAGGAACGCCAGATAAGGAATCCTGTCCGGAGCGATGTTGAACCTGGAAAGAATCAGATGGTAGAATGTTCTGGTGTCTAGACTTGCAAGTGATTCCTTGAGATTGCCTGACCTGGCTTTGTCCCCGGCAGGCACAAGGTACTCCATGGAACGTTTGAGGAGTCCGAATTTGTCATCGCCTTCAAGATGGCGACAAAATTCTCGAAGTATGTCAGGGAGGTAGAAAAATTCTATCCCGATGTCACCGAAAGCCTTTGAGATGAGCAGATTGTCGTACTTGTCATCGAGAACCAGATGCGCCGCCTCCGAGGTTTTGCCCTCAAGAAAGACGATCTGCCTTTCAGGAACTTCGGATTCCGGCGCGTCTGCGGAGATGATTCCGCACCAGTCTCTGGAATCATTGTCGCATGACATCGAAATCGAGGACAGCAGTAGATTCTCTTCGAAGTCGATGTCGTTGTCGGAGCACATTATCTCGTTGAAGAGATTTATGATTCTCTCTGTTGAGTCTTCGTTCAGATCTTTGATGCATTCCACAGCGCTCTCCAGCGAAAGGTAGTGGATAAGGTCAAGTTCCTGCCGGTCAAGCCCGAGCATGGACTGCAACTCGGCCAGGACAGCGACCTCTTTCGAGTGGATCCGGTCATCCGCCTTGACCAGCTCTACCGCAATCTTCATCACCGCTCGCCGCTGAGTCCCGCTGAGATCTATGGAATCAATGTCCTGCATCTGTCTTTTTTCGGTTCGTATCTTTTGGAAAATCAGACAGGAGGAAAACTGTGGTTGTCCCCCTGTCTGATTTCTATGCTGGATCAATCTCCGTTGATTGTTTACTGTTAGTACCTGTTGAGAGGACGGCCGGCCGTCATGTTGTGAACCTTGTGCTTGACGGTCTCAAGGATTTTGGCATATTCATCGGCACCTTCGGTGGAGACTCCATTGACAACATCAGCGTACTTGGCGACGGCTGTGAGGACGGTGTCGATGAGCTCTACGATGTCAACCATGTCCTTCTCCACAAATCCGCGTGATGTGATCGCCGGTGTTCCGATCCTGACGCCTGATGTCTTGAACGGAGAACGTGTGTCGAACGGAACCATGTTCTTGTTGAGGGTGATCTCTGCTTTCTCAAGCTCCTTCTCGGCCATTCTTCCGGTCACCTCCGGGAACTTGGTCCTGAGGTCGATCAGCATGAGGTGATTGTCCGTGCCTCCGGAAACGACTTTATAGCCTCTGGCGACGAACTCCTCGGCCATCTTCTTGGCGTTGGCCATCACCTGCTTCTGATAGTCAACATATTCAGGCTGCATCGCCTCGTAGAAAGCTACAGCCTTGGCGGCGATGACGTGCTCAAGAGGTCCGCCCTGCACTCCAGGGAATACGCTTGAATTGAGAATCGCGCTCATCTTCTTGATCTCGCCCTTAGGGGTCTTGAGTCCCCAAGGGTTGTCGAAATCCTTGCCCATCAAGATGATGCCGCCGCGAGGTCCGCGCAGAGTCTTGTGGGTTGTCGAGGTCACGATGTGGGCGTACTTCACTGGATTCTTGAGAAGTCCGGCGGCGATGAGTCCGGCGGTGTGAGCCATGTCAATCCAAAGGAGGGCTCCGACCTCGTCGGCGATGGCGCGCATCCTTTCATAGTCCCATTCACGGGAATATGCAGACGCTCCACCGATGATGAGCTTCGGCTTGCATTCTCTGGCGATGCTCTCCATCTTGTCGTAGTCGATCATGCCGGTGGCTTCGTCAAGCCCGTATGGCACAGCGTGATAGAGTATTCCAGATGCATTGACAGGAGAGCCGTGGGTCAGGTGTCCTCCCTGCGAGAGGTCGAGTCCCATGAACGTGTCGCCAGGTTTGAGGCACGCCATGATGACGGCCATGTTGGCCTGTGCGCCTGAGTGTGGCTGAACGTTGGCATATTCAGCGTCATAGATCTTGCAGAGGCGGTCGATCGCAAGCTGCTCGATCTGGTCAACGATCTGACAGCCACCATAGTACCTCTTGCCAGGGTAGCCTTCAGCGTACTTGTTGGTGCAGATGGAACCCATCGCCTCCAGCACGTAATCGCTTACGTAGTTTTCTGATGCAATCAATTCGAGTCCGGAAGACTGCCTTTCCTTTTCATTTCTGATCAGATCAAAAATCTGAAGATCCTGTTTCATAAAATTCTTTAGTTAGTGTTACTCGTCCTGTATGGGCCGAGGGTTCACAAAGATAAGATTAAAAAACGATTTTTGCTATATTTGCAACCATATTTGCATAATATGGTGAAAGATAGAAAGCTATTGAGTATTGAGATGCTAAGAGTGTCGTCTGAGGAATATAAGGAACTTCCTCAGATTGGGGTGGTCGTGGTTCTTGACAACATCCGCAGCGCACACAATGTGGGCTCCGCTTTCCGTACCTGCGACTCTTTCAAGATAGACAAACTTTGGCTTTGCGGAATATGCGCGGTGCCTCCGTCAGCGGAGATTCACAAGTCAGCCCTTGGGGCGGAAGATAGTGTGCCTTGGGAGCATTCGGACAGCACGATGTCAGTTGTGGATCGCTTGCGTTCGGAAGGTTACACTATCGTCAGCGTGGAGCAGACGGTCAATTCTGTCAGTCTGGAGAAGTTCTCGCCGGAATTTGATAAAGGTAAGAAGTACGCCTTGATCTTCGGCAACGAGGTGGACGGTGTTGATCAGGCTGTGGTGGACGCTTCTGACATGTCCTTGGAGATTCCGCAGTTCGGCACCAAGCATTCGCTCAATGTCTCTGTCTCAGTCGGGGTGATTCTCTGGCATTTCACTCTTGCGCGGTTGATGAATATGTCGAAGTGACAAGCCGTATCACAATCCATTAGAAGGTAAAATGAAAGAGGGTGACTAAAGCCATTAGCCACCCTCTCTCTAGGATTAATAATCAAGATTACTCTACATCCCACCAGATACGGCCTTCGGTCTTATCTGTGTCGGAACCGTACTTCGAATCGCTTTTCAATGCCTCTAAGGCAGCATTGTAATTGGTGAGGTTCATTGAGTTTGGAGTTCCCAATGAGTTCCTTCTTGGAATGGTCAATATGTTGCCGGCATCCTTTATTGTCTCAAGGAATGCCACACCAGCCTCTGGTTCAGGTTTGTCTTTGAACGCTGGCAGTCCGGTACGCTTCCAAGTAGCCCACATTTCGTCTGGCTGCATGTAGAGATTGATCCACTGCTGCGAGATGATTTTCTCAAGTGTCACGGTAGTGAACTCAGGACGGGCGAGATACTCATTGATCTTCTCGTCCGTTATCGGGGCGTAATTAGGAGCTGTCTCGACTGTCTGGGCGACCACGAACATATTCGTAGCCCACTCCTTGTATTGTTCCATCGAGGCTTTGACACCATCTTTGAACCACTCCTGTGCTGTCTTTCCCGCTACAGCACCTCCTTTCTTCAACGCGATCTCGGCTAGCATCAGGCATGTCTCAGGATAGGTGATTATTGGAGTGAATGTGCCAATCCTATCCTGATTAATGTAGTAGTCTGAGCCTTCTATGGCTCTGGACGGCATATTGCTGTTACCGATGATTCCTCCATTCTTCACAAAGAAACGGCTTTCTACCTGAGAATGCATTCTGATGTCCAAGTTGGCTTCAGTGCCGTCTTCCTTGTGGTAAGGGAGCGTCAGATAGGCATTCTTGTTATATGTCGTGCTGGAACTGTCAGGATTTGCTGAAATTCCAACATATCTACCAATAAACTGAGGGTAACGAGTCTCATAGTCAGGATATTCTTTCTTAAAGGTCTCGAACCATGTGTCGTTCTCCGTGTTGTTGTTGCCTTCACCGAATCCGTTGCGCCTTACAAGAATAGGAAGGCGTGGATCACAGTAAGCTTTCAAGAAGTTGACGAACGCTGCGGATGCCACGTACCTGCTGGTTATGTCCTGAATGTCATCAGTGTTGTTGTTGTAGTCGTTAGGGTGATGGTAGATGCAGGATTCACCATTGTTCTCCATTATGTTGGAAGCGGATGCAAGCACCTCATTGACGACACTTGAGTAGAACGCTTCGTCAGCTTTCTCTAGACGCTGTGCCATCTTGACCCTTAGAGTGTTACCGAATTTTATCCATTTCTGTACATCTCCTGAATAGAAGAAGTCATTGGTTCCAAGCTCAAACTGATTATCCACGGATCTCTTCAGAGTCTCAACTGCAGCCTTGACATCAGAATCGATCTTTTTATACATAGGTGTGCCGTCTATGCTGTTCTGGTAAAGGTCATAACGTGGGGTCTTAACTCCATCCTGGGCGCGGAACGCCTCAGTGATAGGTGCTGCTCCATAGGTGTCCAGAACCCGCCATTGCTGATAACTAAAGAGTATCTGGGAGATGGCTTTGATGTTGCTGTACCTTTCGGCTTCATTGTTATTCGGAATCACGGAGTTGATCAGATAGTCCAGGCGGAGTCCGAATCCTCCGAACCCATCTCCGTTGGTTGAATAGTAGTAGCTATACGATGGACTGTACGGCTCTGGATGATTGTTGGGCTTGGCAGAGGAGATGTATGATCCGCTGGAAGGACCGCTCGCGGAGACAAGGTACTGCATGTAGATCATATTTCCGCTGTATTTGCCTGTCAGATGGCCTCGGCTGCAGTTGTCGAAGTTCTGGGTGGCTCCGGTGAACACGTACTTCGGATCTGTGGAACTCAGTTGCTCCGGATCTGTGTTCAGGTCTTGGAATTTATCCAGGCATCCTGTCAGAGCCATAGATGCGCATACTCCTGCGATAAGATATTTTAATGTTTTCATTGCTATTACTCGTTTTAGAATCTAACTGTCAGGTTCAACGCGAATGTGCGGTAGAACGGAACACCCCCAATGTCCATTGGCTGAAGCGGGTTGTTGCTTGAGATAGAGGCAGGGTTCAATCCGTCCGTCAGTTTGTTGATGAGGTAACAGATGTTGCGTGCCGTGAATCCGAGACGAAGGTAGTTCGCACCGAATTTCTTGCAGACCTTTTCAGGGAGACGGTAGCCAAGGGTAATCTCGCGCAGGGCAAACCATGTGTTGTCCTGGATTGATCCCGGCATTGCGCACATTCCCCACCCGTAGTTCATGGCATACCACATACCTGTCATCACAGGACGAACATTGTGCTGCTCGACTGCTTCCTTATAGGTCATTCCTCCGACATCAATCATTGCTCCTACAGACCCGTCTGGGTTCTGTGTAGGAGCCTGCGTTCCTTCTGCAAACACTGCGTCAAGCATAAGTCCGTCATAGACGGTCTCTCCCTTGTAGTTGATTCTGGCGATACCACCATGCTCCTTGTCTCTGCCTTCGAGGGTTGATTTTAAGGAACCGTTAGGAACAGCGTATTTCCACATGTTCGAGAAGTAGTTTCCGCCAAAACGTCCGTCAGCCTGTACATAGAGGTCGAGGTTTTTGTAGGACAGGGAGGTGTTGAGACTCAAGGTGAAGTCTGGCTCAACCTTTCCAAGAATATGCCTGTCTCGGTCTCCTTCCTCGTTGCGGTCGTACAAGGTAAGAGGATAGTATGCTGACACCGAATTAGGTGTGCCGTACTCTTTGTAATATTCGATGATCATCTTGCCGTTGCGCGGATCACCGTCCTCTCCCTGCCAAGTGAGAACCGGGGACATGTAGGGACTGTTCTGGTAGGATGTGAGAACTCCGAAAGCTCCGTTTTCGTAGGCCCAGATTTCAGGTGCGGAGTCGTAGCCACCCATCAACTGCCATTCCTTGACATCGTTGTCAAGTTTCACAACCTTTCCTCTGTTGACGGTCAGGTTGCCACCAACGGTCCAGCGCCAGTCGCTTGTGCGGATTGGGGTCACGTCCATCTGAAGCTCTATTCCCATGTTCTGGATGTTACCTGCATTGATGAGCTTCGTGCTGGCTCCGGACTCGGCCACAGAACCGACAGACATGATCTGGTTGAAAGTGTTACTCTTGTACCAAGCAAAGTCGATGTTTAACCTTTCGTCAAAGAAACGGGTGTCGAAGCCAAGCTCGATTGATTGCTGGATCTCTGGCTTCAGATCTTCGTTGTAAACTGTTCCGAGGTTAGGGTTGGCCGCAAGAACAGAACCGCTTTTGTCTGGAAGGTAGATTGATCCTTGGCTGAACACTCCGTAGCCACGGCTTGTGGCATAAGCTGATGTTCCCATTCCGACTCGTGCGATGGAAGCGCGTAGTTTTCCAAAGGAGAACCATTCTGGAATGTCATTTCGGAATGAATCCGTGAAGACCCAAGATAAGTTTGCGGATGGATAGAAGACAGAGTAGTTGTTGTTTCCTCTCATGTAGGAAGGATATGTCAGAGTTGAAAGCCAGTCGTTTCTGGCTGTGAGCTCAAGGAACACCTGATCACGCCATCCGAGGTTGAGGATTCCGGAAAGACCGAAAGTCTGCTGGTTGCGAGGTGTGTAGGTGAACTGAGGCTCTATTTTGTTGACAGAATTGGAGAAGGAGAACACTCCCGGTACCACGAGACCACCATTTGTCTGTTTGCTCCAGCTGTGGCTTTCTGTGTTGCCGTAGAGTTCGGCAGCTGCTATCGCAGCAATGGTGAAGTCCTCACCTGCTATCTTATACGACTGTTCAGGCATCTGGAGCATTCCCATGAAATTGTAGTTGCCTGAGATGTTGCCACCTCTGCCATAGCCTCCGGAACCTGTAGGACCATAGTTCTCACCTGTTCCCACCCAATGGCTCTCGGTGCTGATTCCGTAGTAGTTGTAGTTGCCTTTCAGACTGGCCCTGAGCCAAGGAGCAATGTTGGCGTGGAGAGTAAGGTCTGTAAGAATGGAACTCTCGTTCCTTTTTTGCAATTGTGTGTCGCGAGTGTGGAAATACCCTCTCAGAGCACTATAGATTGATGTACTTTCCACAGCCTTGGTCTTAGGATCGCGGTATTGATCGTAATAAGCCGCGATGTCAAGGTTTCGAGGAAGATAGTATGCGGTGATCATACCAACGTTGTTACCCCAGTCCCAACCACCTTGGCTGGCACCGTTCTTCGCAGTTGAGAATGCGTATTTAACACCAAGCTCAATGGAGAATATCCTGTTCAGTTCAGTGTTTCCCCTGAAGGAGATGTTATGCCTCTGGAAATCATTGTTAAGGAACACTCCCTTTGTCTTGTTGAAGCCGTATGACAGGCGGAAGGATGATTTCTCGCCACCTCCGCTGATGGCCACGTTGGTGACGTTGTTGATTCCTGTCTGGTAGAACTCCTTCCAGTTGTTCGGGTGAGGTGAGAATGGTGTGTTCTCTCCGTTAGGCATGTACTGGTTGATCATTCTTCCATCCATCTTTGGGCCCCAGCTCTGTGATGCCACCTTGTCCAGTGACCCGTCTGGCTGATAGTCACCCTGGTAGCCATTGTAAGTGTAGCCGGCTCCATAGACATTCTGCAGATCGACAGGGGATTTATAGACATCTGTGATTTCAACTGTTTGGTTGACCTCTACGCCAAGACCCTGCTTGCCATATTTTCCGCCTTTGGAAACAATCACGATAGCACCGTTGGCACCACGCGAGCCATAGAGTGCGGTCGCTGCGGCTCCCTTAAGAACGGTGACGCTTTCGTAGTCGGCAGGGTTGAGGTTCTTAAGCTGAGAACCCCAGTCGGTTCCGGCTAGATTGCCCGTGATGGCTTCCTGAATGATCATACCATCGATGACGAAGATAGGGGAGTTGTTCTTGTCCACTGACTTCGCGCCTCGGATTGTGATGGCTGAGGACGATGTGATACCGGAAGCACCTCCCGTGTTGATCTGAAGACCTGCCACCTTCCCTTGAAGGGCGTTGACCGGGTTGATGGAGTTGGTCCTCTCGATCTCGTCCGTGGACACCCTTGTGGTTGCGTAACCTACTGATTTCGCTTGCTTCGGAAGACCGAGTGCGGTCACAACGACCTCATTCAAGAGGTTCCTGTCCTCTTTCAAGGTAATCTTAAGGTTAGCTGGAGCGGAAGTTCCAATCTTCAGACTAGTAGGTTCGAAGCCGATGAAAGATGCAACAAGAACAGCATTTGGCTTTACCGTGATGGTGAAATTACCATCGCTGTCTGTTGTCGTTCCAGTAGTGGTGCCTTCGATGACGATTCCCGCGCCAGGAAGAGGCTCACCGTTTTCGTCAATGATTTTGCCTCGCACTGTCAGATTCTGCGCCATGGCAGGCACGGAAATCAGAAACAGCAACATAAGCGTCACTCTTGACAAGAGCCGTGTCAGATTTGTTTTAGAATAATACATAATGTTAATTGATGTGATTGGCAAAAATTATTATATTAATCTTTGTAGATCAACATATTACACTCGTGAAATCTGCGAATTTATCGGTACCTCCGCGCCTTAATTTGCAGGAAGTCATATCTCTAAATCGTTTTGAGATTTTATTATATATTTCTATATTTACACGGTTTTAAAGATTATGGCAAACCTGAATAGAATGAGAACAACATATTAATACACCTATTAATTAATCACATCAATTAGCCAAACCGTAAGCGCAAACGATTTCCTGATATTGTGAAACAATCTCAAATTTTCCGTATTATTTACGGGTCTCTCTTACGAGGAGGATATTTTGACGGCTTTTGCGTTTTGCGAAGGGCACTTCTCCGGCCTGGCGAGGAAGTCTTCGCGATTTCGCTCGGCTTGCGGGCATGCTGTAATCGTCTTGAATTCAGTATTGTGGCTTTTAAGTTCGATGGCCGTATGGCAGGATGTGTCAGGCGTGATGGCCTGTCAGGAGGAAAGGCTCCTGCCAAATTGTCATATTCGGGGAAATGGCATAACATTCGATAATACTCCTTGCGTCCGGCTTCGGAGACGAGGTCGGACGGAAAAATAAAAGTCCGGGTTCGGAAACGAAACCGGGCGAATAAAAACAGAACAAGAAAATAGGAGATAAAAGAATATGGGAAAAATTATTGGTATCGACCTTGGAACCACGAATTCGTGCGTTGCGGTCATGGAAGGCAACCAGCCTACCGTTATAATCAACAATGAGGGTGAAAGAACCACCCCTTCTGTAGTCGCCTTTACCGATGGCGGTGAAAGAAAAATCGGTAACCCTGCAAAGCGTCAGGCCATCACGAACCCACAGAACACAGTCTTCTCCATCAAGAGATTCATGGGTGAGACTTATGATCAGGTTCAGAAAGAAATCGCCAGAGTGCCTTACAAGGTAGTCAGAGGTGAGAACAACACCCCGCGTGTTGACATCAATGGCAAACTCTATTCTCCTCAGGAGATTTCAGCAATGATTCTCCAGAAGATGAAGAAGACTGCCGAGGACTACCTCCGTCAGGAAGTCACAGAGGCTGTCATCACGGTTCCTGCCTACTTCTCTGACTCACAGCGTCAGGCCACCAAGGAGGCCGGCAAGATCGCCGGACTCGATGTCAAGAGAATCATCAACGAGCCGACGGCTGCCGCGCTTGCCTATGGTCTTGACAAGAAGAACAAGGACATGAAGGTCGCCGTGTATGACCTTGGTGGTGGTACATTCGATATTTCCATCCTTGAGCTTGGTGGCGGTGTGTTTGAGGTTAAGTCAACCAACGGTGACACCCACCTTGGAGGTGACGACTTCGATCAGGAGATCATCAACTGGCTTGCGGAAGAGTTCGCAAAGGACAACGGTGGAGTAGACCTGAAGAAAGACCCAATGGCTCTCCAGAGATTGAAGGAAGCCGCGGAGAAGGCCAAGATCGAACTGTCCAACCAGACATCGACCGAGATCAACCTGCCTTACATCATGCCGGTTGACGGAATTCCAAAGCACCTTGTAAAGACCCTTACCAGGGCTAAGTTCGAGCAGCTTTGCGACAATTTGTTCCAGAGATCAATCGAGCCTTGCCGTCAGGCGCTTAAGGATGCTGGTTTGAATGCTTCTGACATTGATGAGGTGCTTCTCGTAGGTGGTTCAACACGTATTCCTAAGGTACAGGAACTGGTCAAGGAGTTCTTCGGCAAGGAACCTAACAAGAGCGTCAACCCTGATGAGGTAGTCGCTATCGGAGCTGCAATTCAGGGTGGTGTGCTTGCAGGTGACGTGAAGGATGTGCTTCTGCTTGATGTCACTCCGCTGTCACTTGGCATTGAGACCCTTGGCGGTGTGATGACAAAGCTCATCGAGTCCAACACGACCATCCCTACCCACAAGTCACAGGTGTTCTCCACGGCGGCTGACAACCAGCCTTCAGTTGAGATTCACGTGCTTCAGGGTGAGCGTCCTATGGCGAAGGACAACAAGGAGATCGGTGTGTTCCATCTTGACGGAATCGCTCCGGCTCCAAGAGGAATACCTCAGATCGAGGTTACATTCGACATCGATGCCAATGGTATCCTGAACGTGTCCGCGAAGGACAAGGCTACCGGCAAGGAGCAGAACATCAGGATCGAGGCTTCATCAGGTCTGTCTGAGGCTGAGATCCAGAGGATGCGTGACGAGGCCAAGGCCAACGAGGCTGCCGACAAGGAGACCAAGGAGAAGGTTGACAAGATCAACAACGCCGACGCTCTCTGCTTCCAGTCCGACAAGAACCTGAAGGACTACGGCGACAAGATTCCTTCTGACAAGAAGTCAGCCATCGAATCCGCCCTCGGTTCCCTCAAGGAGGCTGTCAAGAATCAGAATATTTCTGACATCGACCGTTACACCGAGGAACTCACCAAGGCTTGGAATGCTGCTTCCGAGGATATGAACCGCGCCGCTCAGGCCGGTGCCCAGCAGGAACCTCAGAACCCTTATGGCCCTCAGGCCGGCCCGCAAGACCCTCAGAACGGTCCGGACGACCAAGGCCCTGACGAGCAGTAATAATGAATATGTCCGCTCATCAAACGGGGCGGATGATGATAAAGAAAGAGGAACGACCGAAAGGCCGCTCCTCTTTTTTTGGTTACGTGCTGAACTTATTTGCCAAGGTGTTTAATCTGCTCATATTCCACCCAGACCTTCATCTTACCGGGAGCTCTGTTGTCCCATGCGTAATACGGGACGAACCTGACGGAACGTCCGTTTGAGGAGGCTGTGACCGTGCATACTCCACCAAGTGTCTCAGGTTCAAACACACACTGGAAAACATCATCCGACGTGAGCCTTATGGTATCAAAACCGGTGTTGTCCGCCTGCTCCATGCAATAGACGATCGGTCCTCTCTGTATGGCGCACTTTCCAATGTTGGCCTTCACTTTAGGGTCGGAGGCGACAACTTTCACAGGCATATTCATTTCAAGAACAATCCGGTCGCCTTTCTTCCATTTTCTCTCAAGCACCGCATAGCCTCCGTCCAGATTGTACCGGACCGTCTTTCCATTGACTGAGACATTCCATTCCTCGCACCAGTCCGGGATACGAAGCCTGACAGCGAAAGCGGCCTTTTTCTCCGGAGAGACTGTCATCGAGACCGTTCCATCCCAAGGATATTCCGTCTTCTGACTGAATGTTGTCTTCACGCCTGAGATTTCCGTCTCCACCCTGCCTGACACATAAAGATTGACCCACAGCGCGTCATCCGACCGGGCGTAGATGTAGCCACCGACCGACGGAAGAAATCTTGAAATCTGACTCGGGCAGCAGGCTGTGCCGTACCAAGGTTTTCTGTGATGATCTCCTTCCGAGGCCAATGGATTGACATAGAAGAACCTGTCGCTGGACAAGGATATTCCCGCAAGAGCGCCATTGTACATCGCGCGTTCCAGAACGTCGACATACCGGGATTCACCTTTGAGCATATTCATGCGCTGGTTCCACATTACCATTCCAACGGAGGCGCAAGTCTCGCAATAGGCTTCCTTGTTCGGAAGATCATAGTCCTCGGTGAAGCCTTCATTGTGGCGCGAAGAGCCGATTCCACCGGTCAGATACATTCTGGTCTTAGCCACATTGCTCCAAAGCCTGTCCAGAGCGGCGATGTACGAAGTGTCTCCGGAAACTGTCGAATAATCAGCCATTCCGGTAAGCAGGTACATCGCACGCACAGCATGGCCTTCGATCTTGTCGAGTTTCCTGACGGGTACGTTGTCGAGAAAATAGCCATTCGCTTTCCAGTCGGCCTTGCCACGGCCTCTTTCTTCCAACAGGAAATGAGCCAGATCCAGATATTCTTTCTTGGAAGTCTCATGGTAAAGGCGGATCAAGGCAAGCTCGATTTCAGGATGCCCAGGAACCCAGTCTCTCTTGTTCGGCCCGAATTCAGAGACAAGATGGTCGGCGAATCTTTCAGCCACGTCCAGCAGCATGCGCTTGCCTGTGGCTTTATAGTAGGCGATGCCCGCCTCGATAAGATGACCGCCACAGTACATCTCATGTTTGTCCATGTCCGTCCAACGCTTGCCGGGCTTCATCAATGTGTAGTAAGTGTTGATGTAACCATCCTTTCCCTGCGCTCCGGCGATCAGGGTGATGATGCTGTCCAATCGAGACTCCAATGATTTGTCCGGATTGTTCTGAAGCGAGTAGGACGCGCCTTCTATCATCTTGTACAAATCGGAATCGTCATAGAAAATGCCCTCGAAGCGACCTTCCCTTACCCCCGCTGCGATGGCGAAGTTCTCGACCCGGTGCGTCTTTTCGGTACACTGGTCAAGACAAAACGGGATGGTCACCTCGGAGAGCCGTTTGATTCTGGGGCGCCAGAATGAATCATCGATGATCACCCTTGAGAAACTGATGGGTTCATTCAGCGGGCCGTCAGCTTTAGCGTGGCCGGCCATGGCCATCCAAAGCATGCAAAGCGAGACAATTGTCTTCAGTAATTTCATTTTAACTTCCATTTTATCTGCTTGACACCCAATTTATTCATTCATCTTGGACAGCAGTCTCTTCGGGTAGTTCGTGCATATGGCTTTCATTGACGAGGCGTTGGAGATGTAGTAGTTCATCGTCGCGTCATCATCTGCATTGAACACACTGAACGCTATACCTGCTTTGGTGAATTCCTCTATCGTGCGTTCTCCGCCACCTTGCTTGATGAATGTGGTGGACAGGTTCGCCCATTTGTAACTCTTCTGGAGGTATTCCGCCGCCGGTTTGTCCGCCATCCATGCGATGTTGACACCTGCAGCGGTGGCGTATGAATATGACGAAGCCATCACAGTAGCGTTGGACGTGCAGATGAACTCCACGAAGTTCTGTGCCTTCTTCTCCTTGATGATCTCGCAAGCCTTGCGGCAGGCGTTGATTGAATATGCCATCAGGCCGCTTATGTTCTTGATGTCGAGCCAAAGCCTTGTGCAGCTGCCTTTTTTCATGACCTCGTCGAGGAACATCTCCAAGTCTGGGAGCGTCTCTCCGTTTGCCAGTTTGCCTGCGGCCCTCAACTGTTCCAGTGTGGTTTCCCATGGATGGAGACCGTTGATCTTGTTGTCGGCGTCAGCGTGGGCGACGACAACTTTGTCATCTTTTGTCCAATAGATGTCACACTCTGAGGCGTAGCATTTGAGGCTCATCGCATATTGCAGCGAGGCGATCGAATTATCCGGGAAAGACATTCCCGCCTCGGATGCACCACCTCTGTGAGCCACAACGATGTTACCGCCATCCTCTGGTTTGTCAGCCACCTCACCAGGGGTGTCTGGCCCATCATCAGGCCAGACAGGCCCCGGATCGGGGGATGATTTTCCACAGGAGGCAAAACAAATAATTCCTACGGCGAGGAGCGCCAATGTGGATTTGTGTATCATGACGAACATTATTTTTTGTAGTTCTTCACGCAACGGAACGGCATGACCGCCTGTCCGTTGTCGATGTTGGTCATCTCGGCGTAGGTCGCTTTGTCGTTGGTGAGCAGCACGTTTATCCTGTAAAGTGCTTTGTCATTGAAGAACAGCGGAACCCACACCTGTGCCCTGACACCATAACATTGGTAACCTTGGGTCATGTAGCGCCAGCCAAGAGGGTAGTATTCGAAGCCGAAGTCATCCGCTCCGTCGGACACGGCTCCTGTCCACCATTTGTTGTTCTTGATCCATGCGCCGAGATTGCCGATACCTCGTGGTGAGTCAGAGGTGGCTGTGCCCTTGCCGGCAACCGTCGTGAATTGCTTGTAAGTGACACGGTCTTCCTGTATCGGGTAACTGTGACCCGTTGAGGCCTTGCTTGCGGCGTAAGCGATGTCCAGCCAATCCGAAGCGTTGGAGATATGCCAGCCGTACGGACATATTCCTTGAATCTGCATCTTGAGGGTAGGATAGGTTTGCTCATCAGTGGCATTGTCGCCAGAGAAAGTAGTGGCTACAGTGTTGTTGATGTACTCGATTGTGTAGGTGTCTCCTATGGCGTCGGTGATCTGGCAACCCTGAGTCCATCCCTGCGGAACCACTTCCTTGCGGGCGAATCCGATTCCGTTGGTCGGGATGCCTGTCACTATCTCTGAGAACGCATAGATTCGGCCATATTCATCACTTCCTTCGAGTTGTCCTCCGATTTCAGTGCATTCGTAGGCCATATTCAATTTTGAGTCATCCCATGACGAAGGGAACGCCTCTGCCTTATAACCTCCTGTTCCTGCGGCTCCGACTCCGGTCGCGGCCGGGATCATCGGCGAGCCGAGTTTCGGCTTGATGTCACCTCCGTTCCAGCGCATGTTCTCGACCATCCAGACTTTCATCGAGCCGTCTCTGGCGATGAACGCCTTGGTCTTGTACTTGGACACTTCGGAGTCAGGCATGCAGTTGTGTGTCGTGATCCTGTCCCAAGCCCATGTCTTCTCATTGAAGTTCACGGTGAGGGAGCGCAGACCGTCAACATCGATTTCCGGGCCTTCCGGCAAGGTTGAGGACGCGGACTCGATTGTGGCGACAGAGCCATCATTCGCAAGCGCGTAGCAAGGGTATGACAGCACACGGGAATCCTGGTTGAACATCACCGTGTTGCCGCCAGCCGCCGCGTTCATGAAATAGGCCTTGACGCTGTAAACACCCTCGCTCTCCTTGGTCATCTGTAAAGCCTTGTCGAGGGTAAGACCAGAGGCGGAAGCACCATACATAAAGTAATATATGTCTGCTGCGAGCTGTGTCACAGGCACATCAACCGTTGCCAGACTGGTTTCGGTTGTACCGACCGTGATGTGAAGCACGGCTGTGCGGACATTGACATGGTCGGTCCATTTGGAGGCAGTCAGTTTGACGGAACCGGCCTCGGATGCCTCGCATGTCAGCCAATCCTTACTCTCACCCTCGTAATCCACGGAGAATGAATAAGCGTCTCCCATATTGGTCGTGTATTCGATGACCTGATAGCCTCCGTCAGCAAAGAACTCAACGTCCTTGGTGTTAGTGGACACTTCGGCATCGGCCTTCTCTCCTTTCTGGATGAATTCGTAGGAACGCTCGGTTCCGTCAGCGGCCTTTACGGTCAGAGTGAATGTCCTTTTATATTCCGGATTGGCTTTCACCTTAACTTCCAATCCTTTCTCCGTGACGGTTCTGGAATCACCCTCGAAGGTACCTTTGAACTCTTCGGAGACATCTGTGACATTGACTTCGGCGCATTTCTTCGGATCCTCAACGGAATAGTCCCATGAGATTCCGTTGGTCTTGTCTCCCTGCACGATTGTGACAATGGCGCGATAGGAATCCTCGCCGCTCTCGGTCTTGCCATCAGCGGTGAACACGGGAATATCCTTGGACAGGGAGATTCTTGTTGTGGAATCGACCTCCGAAGGGTCAATCTTCTCCTCGCATGCTGACAACAAAATGGTCAGCGCGGTGGCAGTCAGGAATATATTCTTGAATTTCATTGTAATATTCATTTAAGTAAGATCATTAGTCCCATCCTTCCGTTTGGGTAAGCTTGTAGTTTTTGTTCCTTGCGGACTTTGAGATAGGCCAGAGGAGAATGTTCGGGTTCTTCTGCTTCTTGGCGAGGAGGTCAGGATTGTAGTCCCAGATCTTGTCCAGGCGGATCAGCGGCCACCAGATCACTCCTTCGGCAGGGAATTCAAGGAAATATTCATTGACAAGGGCCTCCAGTATCGCGTCTCTCGTAGCGATTTTGTAGAAGTCTTCGACCCCGTAGGCTCTTTTCGCGATAATGTTCAACGAGGAGAGCGCTCCGGTGTAGTCTTTCTTGTAATATTTCAGTTCCGCGTCCATCATCACGGCGTAGGCGTAGCGGTAATAAAGGAGGTCGCAGTCCTCGACAACCGGTTGTTTGGACATGTCCCCGAGGAACTTGTTCGGCCATGTCAGGGTCTGCCCGGAGGCTCCGTATTCTCCCTCGCCGAGGTTGCACTCCACTCTGGAGTCGTTGTGCTCAGCCTTGCTCTTGTTCAGGACATCGATGAACTCACGGGAGTAGCTCCACCACTGGGTGGAACTTACCGGCACGGGATTGTTCCTGTACTGCGAAGCGATCAGGTTGCTCGGATGGTAGAAATAGCTGTAATAGCCGCCTGTGAGTTTCTCCTGCTGGTTGTTCATCAGCGCGAACACAACCTCCGTGTTGCGTTTGTTGTCGCGGCTGAACACATCCGAATATTTCGGAAGAAGCTTTCCAGACGAGATTCCGATGGCCGAGAGAGCGTCGGACGCGAGGTTGAGGAACGAGTCGCCGCCGTTCTGGGTCGTGTACATCCACAGGCCGTACTCCGCCTTCAGCATATTCACCGCGTCCGCTGTCGCGAAGTATTTGTCGTTGCCGAGATATGCCGAATTTGCCACCGCTGTCTCAATGTCATTGCCGATCTGGGCATAGACATCAGCCTTGGGAGCACGCAAAGGATAGGTCTCCGGCTGGTTCACGGACTCGATAGGGACAAGATTGAGAGGAACATCGCCCCATAGTCTTGCCGCCCAGAAATAGCAATATGCCCTTGCAAATGCCGCCTGACCGATCGCGAATCCCTTGTCGGACTCGGTCATACCGACCTTGTCGGCGTATTTCAGCACGGCGTTGGCTTGGTCTATCGTGGTGTAAAGTTTTGACCATTGTGTTGATTCAGTGGAAGAGTTCATCGTGCTTGTGCGTACGGTGATCATGTTGTTGTCCTGAACCCTTGATTCAAGGCTTGGTCCCCACATGTAGTCACCGACACGTGCCTCACCCCAGTAGAACACATTCACATAGCCTTGGATAAAATTCGAACGCATCCTTTCGTATATTCCATAAGTGGATTGGATGACATCGGTGGAAGTTGTCCACATGTTGCTGGCTGACAGTTTGTTGTCTTGCATGATGTCCAAATCTTCATTGCAGGACGGCAGTGACAGGGCGGACGCGAGCACCAGAAAATATTTCAATATATCTTTCATGACTAGAATGTTATCTTGACATTGAACAAAATTTTTCTCGCAGCCGGAGCTATGCTTGAATTGGCCGCGCCTCCGGTGGTAACGGATGAGTACATGGAATCTCCGGAGCCGGTTCCCATACCGGTCTCAGGGCTGATGGAGCCGGACACACCGGTCCAGTAGTGGAGGGTGTTGCCGGTCACTCCGACGGTGAGTTTCTTTATCCAGAGGCTCTTCACCCATTTCTCAGGGAAGTCGTAGTAGATGGACACGTCTCTAAGGCACAGATAATCGGCTTTCTCGACGTTGAAGTCGGAGGCTCTGGAGAAGTTTCTGTTGCCATAGTCCGGGTCGTTCGGGAAGAACCTCGCGTACTTGGCGTTGTTGTCTCCTGGGTAACGCCAGCAGTCATAGACCATCTTGTCAAGATTAGCATTGGAGTTGCCGAGGGTGTTCTGGAAGAAACGAGACTTCATGTAGTTGTAGATGGAATGCCCCAATGCGTAGTCAAGGTAGAACGAGAACGACAGGTTCTTGTACTTGAAGGTGTTCATGATACCTCCGATGGTATGAGGCATCACGTTGCCGAGACAGTACATGTCCTCCTGGTCGATCTGCTCCCTGCCATCCGCTGTCTTCTTTGAGCCTGGGCGGTTGCACCATTCGTAGTCTCCGGCGTCCTTGCGTCCTGTGATTGACAGTCCGTCCGATCTGCGGTAGCCGTGCGACTGGTTGTCGTACAGCGCGGCTGCGGCTTCGGCGTCGGTTTGGAGAATATGCGAGATCTTGTAGCCCCAGATGCGTCCAAGAGGCTCTCCGACAGCGGTGCCGCCGAAACGCTCACCGCTTTCCGACATGGTGTAGCCACCGATTCTCCAAGCGTCCTTGCCGTCAAGGTCGGTGTACTTGTACTCGTCCGGCAGCGACAGAACCTTGTTCTTGTTGAATGAATATGTCAGGCCGGTCGTCCATGAGAAATCCCTTGTCTGGACATTGACCGAGTTTACTTCGATCTCGAATCCGTAGAACCTGGCGCTGCCGACATTCGCCTTCACGGAGCCGAGCGAGCCGGTGTCCGGAAGAGTGATGCTGAAGAGCATGTCGTCGGTCCTCTTGTTGTAGTAGTCCATCACAATGCGGAGACGGTCGTTGAAGAAGCCTAAGTCCAGACCGAGATCCAGCTGCGTGGTTGTCTCCCACTTCATTCCCTTGTTCTGCATGGTGGACGGAAGCAGGGTGGAATTACCGGCGTACATAGATGATGAGAACGCTCCGTAAGTGTCGTAGAGGCCGATTCCGTTGTTTCCGGTCAGACCGTAGGAAGCGCGGAACTTGAAAGTGTTCATCACATTCCTATCCACATTCCAGTACGGCTCCTCAGTGATGATCCATGCGAACGAACCGGCAGGGAAGTAGCCCCATCTGTTGCCGGCGGCGAACTTGGACGAGCCATCGGCTCTGACCGTGGCCGAGAGGATGTACCTGTTTGCAAAGTTGTAGTTGACACGTCCGAAGTAAGAGATCAAGGCCTGTTTGGTGTCCTGATTGGAAGCCGTGAAATTGACACCTGAATCAAGGATCGGCACCTTGTCGGAGACTGATCCGGTGGCTTTTGCGTTCAGGTACCAGTACCTCCACGACATGTAGTCATAGCCGGCGGTGGCGCTGAGAGTGTGTCTGCCCAATGTCTTGTCATAACTCAGGTAGGCGGTGAACGAGTCTTTCAGCGTCTCTGTCCTGGTTTCTATGGTGGCGCGCTCGGTGGAGATGTAGTTCGGTGTGTTGCCTATCTGGCCGTAGGTATAGTAGCTGCCTCTGTAATTGTCATCGAACACGGCGTACTGTGCGGTGGCCTTGAGGCCGTCGAGGATGCTCCACACAAGCTTGAAGTTGCCACCGAAACGGTTCTGGGCCATTTCCCTATCGTGGAATGCCTCGTAGAACGATGCCGATTGCTGGTTTCTGTTGGTTCCGCCGGTCGCCCATCTTCCGTCCTCGTAGAATTCCTTGTTTGTAGGACTCATCATGAGACCTCGTCCGAGAGCATCGAAATAACTGCCGGTAAGTGGGTTTTTCAAAGACCTTGAGAAGTCGAAGGTCGTCGAGGCCTCCAGATTTCTGGTGATCTTGAATGAAGTGTTTCCATGCATGGTGAACAGTTTGTAGCCGCTCATCGCGACCATGCCGTCATCCTGAAGGTAACTTACCGAGGCGGCGTACTTCATGTTCTGCGAACCGCCGTTCACTCCGATATATTCCTTGTGCCAAAGAGCGTTGGTGAACCATTTGCTCTGCCAGTCCGTGTCGGTGAAAGTCAGCACCTTATTCGGATCGACCGGGTCGTACATCCACTGCCATCCGGCTTGCAGTTCCTCACCTTTCTCCATGTACCTGGTCGTGTAGATGTCGGTGTCCTTGTTTCCGGTTCCGGCGGCGTTCGCTCCGTCCAGAACCAACTGGCCGTTAGGACCTTGTGCGATCGCAGGGCGGACAAACGACAGGAATTCCTTGGCGTTCATCAGATCCCATCTGCGGGAAGGGGATGACCAGCCGACCTGCGCGTCGAAGGTGATGCGAGGCTTCTCCCAGGAGTTGCCTTTCTTGGTGGTCACGAGGATGACACCGTTTGAGGCGCGGGCTCCGTAAATGCCGGCAGAGGCGGCGTCCTTCAGGACCTCGATGGACTCGATGTCGTTAGGGTTGAGGTCGTCCATGTCCCTGGTCACGCCGTCCACGATGACGATCGGGTCGTTGCTCAAGGTGATGGATGAACCTCCACGGATGAGAAAGCGTGGCGCGTTGCCGGAGACCGTGTTGTTCGTGGCCACCCTGAGGCCGGTCACCTTCCCTTTGAGAGCGTCGCCGACGGAGGATACAGGGGCGGCGTAGATGCTGTTGCCGTCCACCTTGGAGATGGCGGTGGTCAAGGTTTTCCTGGATTGGGTACCGTAGCCGACGACCACGACGTCGTCCAGCACGTTGGCGTCCTCGGAGATCATCACATCGATCACCCCGCGTCCGTTGACCTTCTCATCGTGATTCATGAAACCGATGAATGAATATTCCAGGACATCGTCGGTGTTGACTTCGATGGAGTACTTTCCGTCAAGGTCGGTGTTCGTGCCGATCGTCGTGCCTTTGACGAGGACCCCGGCTCCTGCCAGCGGCTCTCCGTTCGCGTCGGTCACAGTTCCTGTCACGGTCAGGGATTTTCCTGCCTTGCCGGTCTGTGGCTGCTCGTAGGTCAGCACGACGGTGCTGTTCATCATCTTGTAATGGAATCCGGAAACCTGCCTTCCGAAAACATCGTCCAGAATCGATGTAAGGGACGCATCCTTGGCCTCAATCCTGATGTCGCCCATCTGCCTTTGCGCCAGATCCGATTCATAGGAGAACAAAACCCCTGTTTTCCTCGTGAACTCATCGGTGAACGATTTCACGGTGGCTGATTTGACAGTCAGGCTGAGATTGTAGGATTTCCTTGTCGTGCTCTGCGCGGACGCTGCCAGCGAGAAACCGAGACAGACGGCCAGAACGGTCGCAAGGACTCCCAGTCTTGAAAAGATTGAATGTCTCATTTTTTTGATTAGTTATTATGGTTTAGTTAATCAGTCATTGTTATTGATTGTCAGGTCGGCTCCTGTGAGAGCCTGGACGGTCTCCACAAGCTCGCTGACATTGTCGGTGCGTTTGTAGTTGAGGTTGTATTTTTTGACGGTGTCCACAGGAGTGCGTGCCGTGATCCTCACTCCGTACATCCGCTCGATGTGCGAGATGATGTCGTGGAGTGACGCTTGCTGGAGAGCCACCTTGTTGTAATGCTGCACGATGTAAGGCACTGCTCCCATCGGTTCGACCGAAATGTCTCCCGTGCCGGCATCGAACTCGGCCTTCTGGTCAGGGGAGAGGCGTACAAGCCCGACACCTTCAGGACTTTGCAGCCGCACCGAGCCTCTCTCCAGAAGCACGGCCACCTTTCCGGAGGCCTCATCGGCCTTGACACAGAACGCCGTTCCCAGCACTTTCACATCGAGAGCTCCTGCTTTGACGATGAAAGGACGCAGTGTGTCCCGGTGCACATCGAAATAGGCTTCTCCAGTAAGTTTCACGATGCGTTCTGGGTCTCTCCCGTCCGTGTTGTACAGAATCGAGGACTTTGTACCGAGCCAGACTTTCGTGCTGTCGTCAAGCATTATGGCCGCCACGTCATCCGAAGTGTTTGAATATGCGGTATACTCATAGTCTTTGGCACCCGCTCCTCCGAACCAATGCACCCCGATTCCGATGATGAATATGGCCGCGGCGGAAGCGGCTGACATCCAAAGGATTCTGAATATTCCCGCTTCCCGTTTATGTGTAGTCATCTCCTCTTCGGAGTCGATCCGCGCGTTGAGCCGGGAAAGCATCCGTGAGGTACGCTCGTCCTCGGACTTCAGAATGTCTGAGGTCTTGCAGAGGGCGGACAGGGCCGCGAAGCCCTCTTTCCGCCTTGGCTCTTCTTCCAACCAACGAATCAAAATCTCTTTGTCAGAGTCATTTGCCTCTCCCCGGAGGTAACGTAGCGCCAGTCCGAGATATTCTTCTGGAATTTCCATTTTGTCCGATATTAATTATGTTTAACGTTATAGATACACACTTGGCGGCAAAATCACCTAATGAATTTTAGAAGTTGTTTTGATTTTTTTGTTTGAAGTTTTGAGAGTGAAAAACTTCAGTTTTGATCGCTTCTTCCAAGGAGGATAGCGGTGCTATCTGACTGAAGAAGCGGGAAGAAAATGAAGATTTTTTCACCTCAAAGAACATTTCAAATAAATCAAAACAGCTTCTTAAATTATTTCAACGTTTTGGCAATAGAACGGAATTTTTGTCGCCATTGGGGTCTCATGTCGATTTTATTGACTATTTTTGTGGCGTTCCGAGACCGTTATGACAAGAGCAGACTTAATATCAGGAATACAAAAAGGCGACAGAGAGGCGTTCAATGATTTCTGCAAGGAAGAGTTGCCGGTTCTGATGTCGTACGCAAGGGTTTTTCTGCCGGATGAATGGGCGGATGACGCTGTCCAGGATGTTCTGTTCTCGTTTTGGAGAAACAGGGAAGGGATAATGAAAGGGACCTCTGTGAGGAGCTATCTGATGAAAGCTGTGTACAACAGGGCTTTGAATTACCTTAGGAAAGAGAATCTTCAGCGGCAGTACAGGGAATGGAACGATGTGAGGATCGCCGTGTTGGGACTGGAGGGCGCGGATCCGGAAAGGAATCCGGTCATGCGCAACCTGTTTGAGGGGGATCTGAGAAAGAATCTGGAGGAGGCTATCTCCGGCTTGCCACCGAAATGCCGCGAGGTCTTCATGCTAAGCTACATCGAGGATATTCCTAACAAGGACATCAGCGCGAGGCTAGGAATCTCGCTCAGCACGGTTGAGAACCACATCTATGCCGCCCTGAAGCAACTCCGGGCGGTCTTGGCCAAGGACAAGGCGCTGATGCTTTTCACCATGCTGCCTTATTTCGGGGCGCTTTTCCGCGATTTCCATGGTTGATGCCGGCGGAAGAAGTATATTCATTAAATCAAATAAATATGAAAGGTTATAACTACTCAGGTGCCCCTGCCCTGACCATAAACCAAGGATGGCGCGAGGCTTTC
>ERZ808240.1825-NODE-1825-length-25052-cov-14.314838_pt1 | contig 25052 bp, 23 predicted proteins | sample MGYA00521084_ERZ808240 | MGnify/ENA primary metagenome ERZ808240 (study PRJEB31516, sample SAMN03275571) | gut metagenome | biome: mammalia-associated habitat; material: feces | host: Papio cynocephalus | place: Kenya | collected 2012-08-06 ... | reverse complement strand
AGAACGGCCGCAAGGTCATCAATGCTCGCCGTGCTAAGGGCCGCAAGAGCCTGACTGTCTGATCTCGCTCCATTGCGATGGGTCAGGCGCAGAATTGAACATGCGCACAAAAGGCCGCTGATATTGAATTGGCGGCCTTTTTTATTTACCCATTTGACCCTGTGTTGACGTTTTAACTAAAATTTTCGGAAAGAATTGTACTGAAAAACGCGCTGACACACTTTCAAAGTCGGCGTTTTTTTGCTATACTGACAACTGAGCATTGCCTTTTGGCAGGCGGATGCTCTTCAAATCGAATTTTTAAAAAGGAGGTGCCGGAAAATGCGCTATCGTCCGATCCGACGCAATAATGAGTTTGGCCGGGTGTATGCCAAAGGAAAGTCCTATGTCAACCCGGCACTGGTGCTTTACGTCCTCAAGACCCGGAGCAAAAAGACCCGTGTGGGCCTGACGGCCACCAAAAAGGTCGGCCATGCTGTCCAGCGCAATCGTGCGCGCCGGGTCATGAAGGCGGCCATTGACGAGCATCTGGACTACAATATCGGCGGTTATGACCTCATCTTTGTCGCTCGCGGCATAACTCCCCACCTGAAGAGCTGGCAGCTGAGCAGTGTCGTTGCAAAGCTCTTCGCACAGGCTGGCCTGCCCGATAAGGCAAAGCGGCCGGACGCACTGCCGCCGGCAACGGTTCCGCCAGCCCGGAAACAGAAATCTACCCAGTGAGCAGACTGAAACGTTTCCGGCATCGCTGCCGCCGCGCACTCTGTGCGCCTATCCGCTTTTATCAGCGGTTCATCAGTCCGGCACTAGGCCGGAACTGCCGGTTCAGTCCGTCGTGCAGCAATTACGCGCTGCAGGCTATTGAAATACATGGCTGCGTCAAGGGTCTGCTGCTGACGGCTGCCCGGCTTCTCCGGTGCAATCCGTTAGGGAGATGGGGCTTTGACCCTGTACCGGAAAAAGGCCGCTGGGTGAACCCGGCACGGAGACTCTCTCCGGCAAAACTGTTTTCCACCCGTCACGATGGAAAACGTTGAAAACTATGCTTCTTGTGACGCGGCGTACTGTGGGCGGCGTGTCCTTCGATAAAAATAATACGTCCCGTGCCACAGACGGGGCAGAATGGACGAAGATATGAATCCTTTATACATCCTCGGCTGGCCTCTCGGCTATGTAATGGAGTGGATCTACAAACTGATCCCGAACTACGGCTGGGACATCATCCTGTTTACCCTGCTGATCACGCTGGTAAAAATTCCTCTCCAGCTCAACCAGCAGAAGAGCATGGCCCGGATGTCCGCATTCCAGCCCATGCTGTTGGACATCCAGAAAAAGTACAAGGACAAACCCGAAAAGCAGCAGGAAGAGATGCTCAAGCTCCAGCAGTACGGCTATAAGCCCTCGGCTGGCTGCCTGCCGATGCTAGTCAACTTCCTTGTTATGTTCGGCGTCATCGAAGTCGTGTACCGTCCGCTGCAGCGCATCTTCCACATCGGCACCGATGCCATCACCGCAGCAGGCGAGGCTCTGACCGCACTGGGTATCAGCTTTACCACCGTCACCCGTGATACCAACATCATCGCGCAGGTTCTGGCCGGTGAAAGCACTGTCACCAGCTGCTTCACCCCGGATCAGGTCAGCACTATCACCGAGTTCGGCCAGCACATGGACTTCTTCGGCATCGACCTGACTCGTGTGCCGCAGTACAGTCTGGCAGCGGAAAATCTTCCTCTGCTGATCTTCCCCATTCTGGCAATCGTCACCATGTTCCTGTCCACCCACATCAGCATGAAGGCATCCGGCCAGGAGATGCAGGGCAGCATGAAGCTCACCATGTATATGATGCCGCTGATGTACCTGTTCTTCTGCTTTACCGTTCCCTGCGCATTCTCCCTGTACTATGTCGTTTCCAACATCCTGATGACCGTGCAGAGCATCGTCATGAAGAAGATCTACGACCCCGAAAAGATGAAGCAGGAAGTTCTGGCAGAGATGGCCGCACGCAAGAAAGAAGAAAAGCGCGGTGTGAAGAGCACCACCATCAAAGTCACCGACGAGAAGACCGGCAAGACGGTCGAGAAGAACATCTCCGCAAGCGAGATGAACAAACGTCGTTTGGAGTATGCCCGTCAGCTGGACGCCGAACGCTATAAAGACGAGCGCACCGTGCCGCTGAGCGAGCTGGAACACAAAAAGGAGGACTAACGGTTATGATCCGTACTCAGGAAGCAACCGGCAAAACGGTTGACGAAGCACGCGCAAAAGCCTGCGCCCTGCTGGGTGTTCAGGCCGATGATCTCAACGTGAGCTATGAAGTTCTGGAAATGCCCCAGAAGACTGGTTTTCTGGGTCTGAAACTGACTCCGGCCAAGGTTCTTGTCAAGGTTGAGGAGCCGGATGCTCCGGCACCTGCGCCGGTCGAGGAACCGGCTCCGGCCGTCGAGGAAGCGGCCGCTTCTGTTGAGGAAAAAGTCGAAGAGCCTGCTCCTGCTGTGGAAGAGCCTGAAACTCCGGAAGCACCGGCTGAGTCTGCTGCGGAGCAGGCAGCTCCCGAGGCAGCACCTGCTCCGGCAGAAGCTCCAAAAGAGCCGGTCGAGGAAGGCGAGGAGCCGGAGGTCCCCATCAATATCGAGGAGAACGCAAAGGTCAAGGCTGCGGTCGAGTACCTGCGCGAGGTCATCACCCTGATGGGCGTTCAGGACGTCACCTTCAGTGCCGTGCAGAAGGGCGAAGCTACCATCATCCGTCTGGATGGTGAAAAGCTGGGCGCACTCATCGGCCGCCGTGGTGAGACGATGGAAAGCCTGTCCTATCTGGCAAGTCTCGTCGCAAACCGTCTCGAGGGCGAATACATCAAGCTGGGTCTGGATGTTGCAGGTTACCGCGGCAAGCGCGAGAGTGATCTGACCGCACTGGCACAGCGCATTGGCGCAAAGGTTCGCAAGACCGGCCGCAGCTTTGCGATGGAGCCGATGAACCCCTACGAACGCCGCATCATCCATTCTGCCATCAGCAAGATGGAAGGCGTCCGGAGCGAGAGCAAGGGCGAAGGCCGTGACCGCCGTGTTGTCATCTATTCCACCGACCCCAACGCCCAGACCGAGAATACTTACGGCGAGCGTCGTCCGCGCGGCGGACGGGGCGGCAATGGCCGCCGCCCGAACGGAAACCGCGGTGGTTATCGCGGCGGCGACCGGAACGAGCGCGGCGGACGCAGCGGCGGCTACCGTGGCAACCGTCCTTCTCGCGGCCCTCATCCGAATAACGTGCCGGAGCGTACCTACGCTCCCCGTGATGCTGAGAACGCGGCACCGGTCGCGCCCAAGCGCACCGAGCGTGTAGATGATTTTGCTGATTTCAGCTTCGGCAAGATCGAGATCTGATTTCTGACCCGGAGGAACTGCTGCGCATATCGTGTACAGTAGTTCCTTTTTTTGTTGTAAAAAATAAGCAGGCCAGCACTGGTATTGATACCAACCCCCAAATTACGCGAAAAGATAGAGGATTCCCCAAATGAGTCTGACCGTTACACAAGTCATCAACAGCTCCCTGCTGTTGTGTGAGAGCCTTTTTTGTCTGGTGGCCGCGATCTGTTTTTTCTGGGGGAAAAACTACGAGCCGCGGACACGCAAATGGATGATCTGGATGCAGCTTTCGACTTCGCTGCTTCTGTTCAGTGACGCGAATGCCTATTTCTTCCGGGGCGAGCCAGGAAGAACGGGATACTGGATGGTGCGCATCACAAATTTTCTGGTGTTTTTTACGCTGGATGTGACCCTGTTGTTCTTTCAGAGATACGTCAACAGCTGTCTGCTCAGCATTGAGGACTGCCACAGCATGAAGCGCACCCGTATGGCGGAAGCAAACTGCTTTCTGGGAATGGCACTTGTCGTCCTGTCGCAGTTTACCGGACTGTATTATTCTTTTGATGCCGAAAACTTTTATCATCGTTCGGTCGGCTATCCGATCAGTATGCTGATCCCGGTGATCACGATGCTGATCGAGGCAAGCCTTTTGCTGCAATACAGGGACAGGATCAGCAGAGGCCTGTTTCTGGCCACCGGCTCCTACATCGTTCTTCCATTGGCAGGTGCGATGATCCAGTTTCTGCTTTATGGTCCGGCACTCATCAACCTGATGATCGGCGTTTCCATGATTTTGATGTTTCTCGTGTCGATCTGGGAGCAGAATATCCGGTTGCGCCAGCTGGAGACCAGCCGGGCACAGATCGCGGAAAAACTGGAGATCGCCACGATGCTCAACCGGTGCGTGACAAAGCTTTCAGATGGGATCGACCGAAACGTTGCACTGAGTGAGCTGATGGAAGTTGTGCGAGATTACTTTCAGGCAGACCGCAGCTATCTGTTTGAAATCCGGCAGAAAAACATTTTGGTAAATACCTATGAGGCGGTAAAACCGGGCATCGTTCCTCAGATCGACAACCTGCAGAAAGTGCCGCTGGAGGTTATCTCTCACTGGATGGAGCATTTCCGGCAAGAACATGTCTACTACATGGACGACCTAGAGCAGGAAAAGAATTTTGCAAGCTACGAGATGCTTCAGGAACAGAACGTGTGGCGTCTGCTGGCGGTGCCGATATGCCGGGAAAAACAGATCATCGGATTTCTGGGTCTGGACAATCCGCGTCAGCATGAACAGGATTCCACCTTGCTTTCGTCGATCCGGTTTTTCATCACGAACAGTCTGGAACAGCGCGATCAGCAGCAGTATCTGCAGCGGCTCAGCTATTATGATATGCTGACCCACCTGCGGAACCGCAATGGCTACATTGAAAGCCTGAACGCATGGAAAAAGACGAAACTGGAACGGGTAGGCTGCATTTACATCGACCTGAACGGCCTGAAAAAGACCAACGATGAGCAGGGTCACGAGGCAGGCGACCGGCTGATCTGCCATATGGCAGATATCCTGAAGGAAGTGTTCCCACAGGAGGCATATCGGATCGGCGGAGACGAATTTGTTGTGATCTTGCCCGGGATCTCGGAAAAAGAATTTGACGCCAAAGTACAGCAGCTCCGGGAAGAGTTGCTGCGGCAGGAGGTAAGTGCCGCTGTGGGCTCTGTCTGGGAACGGGCATCCGGAGATCTGGAAGTGCTGCTCCGCCGGGCGGATGACCGCATGTACTGCGAAAAAGAAAAAACCAAACGGGCATGATTGAGAGGGCGGCTGCACAGCCGCCCTCTTTGTTCGGGAATTTTACAGCGGTTTTTCATAAAGCTGGTTTCAAGTACGGGATGAACTATGTTAAACTGTTGAAAGAAAGAGTCTTACTTTTTCGGGATATAGAGAATTTGTCTAAAAATGAGAGAAATTTTTCTCTGTAAAGGCAATTGAAAAAGAGGGTTTCAGAACGTAAACTTGAAGCTAGTGAAAGTACCTATGGAAAGTGGAGGTTTCTTTATGCAGAACAAGATGATTTCCCGGCGTAATTTCCTGAAAGTGGCGACCGCATCCGCTACTGTGGCGGCGGCAGGCTGCCTGACCCCGGCTGCTTCTGCCTGTGATGTCAAGAATCTGTGGAAGATGGATCTGCAGATCCTGGCGACCAGCGACACCCACGGCAAATTTGACCCGTGGGATTACGCTGCCAACAAAGCAGATGCTTCGGGCAGTGTGGCACAGCAGGCGACTGCCATCAAGGAGAACCGCACCGATACGACTCTGGTGGTCGACGCAGGCGACACCATTCAGGCGAACTCGGCGGAACTGTTCCTGAACGATGATATCCACCCGATGATCGCAGCAATGAACGCCATCGGCTATGATGTCTGGACGACCGGCAACCATGAGTATAACTACGGCATGGACGTTCTGGAAAAGGTCATGGCAGAGCAGAAGGCCAAAGTCCTGACCGGCAACGTATACAGCCCGGAAGGAAGGCCTCTGGCAGACGGCTATACCATCATCAACAAGAAGGGCGTCAAGATCGGCGTCATCGGCATGGTCACGCCCAACATCAGCCGTTGGGACGCCAAGAACCTGACCGGCTGGACGGTCACCAACCCTGTGGATGAATCCCGGAAGATCATCGACCAGATCAAGGATAAGGTCGATGTCATCGTCGGCGTCATGCACATGGATATCGACAACGAGTATGGTGTCTACGGTTCCGGTGTCACCGATCTGGCAAATGCCTGCCCGGAGTTCGACGTCATCGTTGCTGCTCACGGCCATAAGAGCATCCCGAACAAGATGATCAACGGCGTTCTGGTCGTGGAGAACAAGAATGCCGGTGCAACGGTATCCGAGATCCATCTCTATCTCGAGCGTCAGTGGAACGGCAAGTGGAAGGTCGTCAACCGCACATCTGAGAATCTGACGATCAAGGATTATGAGCCGGACCCGGCTCTGACCGAGTTGCTGGCGTCCTACGATACCCGTGCCAAGGAAGACGCTGTGACGCCGATCGGTGAGCTGCGCGGCGGTGACCTCGCACCTCAGAACGAGATCCCTGAAATTCCTCAGCCGATGATCGAGGATACCGCGATGCTGGATTTCGTCAACGAAGTTCAAATGTATTACACCGAGGCAGCGGTCTCGGCCTGCTCGATGACCTCCATGACTTCTATGGCAAAGGAAGGTGTCCTGCGCAAGTGCGATATGGCCAATATCTACACCTATCAGAACACCCTGTATAAGCTGCAGATGAAGGGCTGGCAGCTCCGCCGTTATATGGAGTGGTCGGCAGCCTTCTTCAAGACCTATCAGCCGGGCGACCTCACCATTGCATTTGACCCGTCCACCCGTTTCTACCTGTACGATGCCTTTGAGGGTGTCAACTATGACATCGACATTTCGCAGGAGCCGGGCGACCGTATCCGCAACCTGACCTGGCCCAACGGCACCCCGGTGGACGATAATGACAATTTTGTCGTCGCCGTCAACAACTACCGTGCAACGACTCAGCTGCTGGCTTATGCGGATATCTTTACCGCAGGCGAGGAGCTGCCGCAGCTGCTGGAGATCGACGTCCGTGGTGATATCGGCGGTGTCCGTGAGCTGCTGGGCGAGTACATCCGCACCGTCAAGGGCGGCGTCATTGAGCCGAACGTTGACTACAACTGGAAGATCACCGGCAACAACTGGGATCCTGCAAAGCACAAGAAGGCAGTTCAGCTGCTGAATGAGGGCAAGCTGACCCTCTCTGAGAATGCCGACAGCCGCACGCTGGCAGGCAAGGCCATCACCGAGGCTGATATCGCTGCCTTCTAAATTTTTCTGAACCCTCAGACCCTGCCCGAAACTGCGGCAGGGTCTTTTTATTTTGTACAATTCGTGGTACAATAAATTTAAGTATCCCTATCAGAAAAAGTCGGAAACACAGCGCAAATCACTGTGTTTTTTCGAGGAGGAAAAGACGTGATCGCGAAGCTGTATAGTCTGCTGTTCTATGCAAATACAGATCCGGTGGACTTTAAAAACTGCCAGCTGGATATCCAGAGATCAAATCGGAGAAAACTGAATACCTATCTCAGTATCACCTGTGGATTTCTGGCGGTCATGCTGGTGCTGTCGTTCTTTTCCAAAACGCTGCAGCGAAACAATATTGCCTATCTGATCGCTCTGGGAGTCTGTATGGGTCTGCTGGTATTGAGTGAGGCGGTTCCGGATAAAAATGGGATGTTCCTGACATGGGAGATGTACGCATTCGAGGCGGCGGTCTTTGCGCTGGGTATCTATCTCGGCGTGGTGCGGAATCAGAATCAGCCAGCCACAAGCTTTGTGACGTTTCTGGTGGCAGTGCCGCTGGTGTTCATCATGCGGCCGATCCAGCATATCGCGAATGTTGTCCTGTTCGATATCGTGTTCCTGATCTGCACGAATCTCTTCAAAGGAGCGGACGCTGCCGCAATGGATACCATCAACGGCTCGATCTTTGGTGTCCTGTCCTGCATCATGTCGACCTATGTCATGGTGACGATGTACGACAATTTTGTCGTCCGCAGCAAGCTGCGGCAGGTAGCGGAGAATGATCTGAGTACCGGTCTGCTGAACCGGAATGCCTACGAAGAAAAGGTACGGGATTACCCGGTGCGCTGCTCCAATACCCTGAGCTGTGTGTATGTGGATGTGAACAACCTCCATGAGCTGAACAACACGCAGGGACATGCCGCCGGTGACCGGATGCTGAAGGTGGTCGGCCGGAGTTTGCAGGCCGTTTTTGGCGCGTCAGATACCTACCGCATTGGCGGTGATGAGTTTATCGCTTTTGCCATCGACGAGCCGGCAACTGAGGTGCGGCAGATGGTGAAGCATTTTACCGATGCCGTGGAGACGCAGGGATATTCGGTCGCAGTGGGTGTTACGACCCAGAGCGCAGGCGGCATCGACATTGACGCTCTCGTAAAAATCGCCGAACAGCGGATGTATGTGGACAAAAACAACCACTATCAGCACCTTGAACGGACACGGTAAGACAGAGGAGGAACTTGATGCAGAATTCGACCATTGCGGCCATTGCGACCGCTCCCGGTGCAGGCGGCATCGCCGTCGTCCGGCTGTCCGGCCCGGAGAGTTACCCGGTGGCGGCTAAGGTGTTCCGTCCGGCAAACGCGAAGAAAAGCGTTCTGGACGCAAAAGGCTATACGGCACTGTTCGGACAATTTGTGGAAGGGGAGGACGCCTTCGATGAAGGAGTCGCCCTCTTTTTCCGTGCGCCGCACAGCTATACCGGTGAGGACGTAGTGGAGCTGTCCTGTCATGGCGGAAGCGCAGTCGCCCGGCGGCTGGTGGAAGCCTGCATTGCTGCAGGTGCATCACCGGCAGCTCCCGGCGAGTACACCCGGCGTGCCTACCTGAACGGCAAGCTGGGTCTGACGCAGGCCGAAGCAGTCATGGATCTGATCTCTGCCGATGGCCGACAGGGTGCGGCTCTGGCAAATGCGTCCCTTTCGGGTGCGCTGGCGAAAAAAATCGCGGCTGAAAAAGAAGCTTTGACCGGCTTGCAGGCACATCTGGCCGCATGGGTGGATTTCCCGGAAGAGGATGTGCCGGAGCTGGATGATGTGCATCTGAAAACAGTGCTGTCTTCCGTCCGGGAGGAGCTGGATGAACTGATCCGGAATTACGACGCCGGAGCAGTCCTCCGGGAAGGTGTCGACTGCGCTATTGTCGGGAGGCCGAATGCAGGTAAATCGACCCTGCTCAATCTGTTGGCCGGATTTGACCGTGCCATCGTCACGCCGGTGGCCGGTACGACCCGGGATGTGGTGGAGCAGGCGGTGCGGCTTGGCGATGTCCGGTTGAACCTCTTCGATACTGCCGGACTCCGGGAGACGGAGGACGCCATCGAAGCCGAGGGTATCCGCCGCAGCTGGAAGAAACTGGACGAGGCCGGTCTGATCCTGGCAGTCTTTGACGGTTCCGAACCGCTGACAAAAGAAGACCTCAGCTTGGCGCAGCGTTGTGCCGGGCGTCCGGCTATTGCCCTCGTGAATAAAGAGGATAAGCCGACCCGGTTCGATGCAGAGAGCATCGCGCCCTATTTCGCAATGCTCATTCCGGTCTGTTGTCAGGAAGAGGGCGCGCGAAAGGTCATCGCGGCAGCCGTTGCCCGGCTGTTGGGTACAAATCAAATTGACCCTCATGCCGCAAGCCTTTCCGGACAGCGGCAGCTTGCGGCAGCGACGCGCGCACGGGATGCCGTGAACGGTGCATTGGATGCCATCGCAGGCGGATTTGGTCTGGATGCCGTGTCGGTCTGCGTGGACGATGCGCTGGACGCGCTCTGTGAGCTGACCGGCGAAAATGCGTCCGAAGCGGTTATCAATGAAGTATTTGAACGTTTTTGTGTGGGAAAGTAAGATAAGACTATGAATCACTTAGGTGACTATGATGTTATTGTAATTGGCGCAGGACATGCCGGGATCGAGGCGGCACATGCCGCCGCTACGCTGGGCGCAAAGACGGCGGTATTCACTATGAGTCTGGATGCCATCGGAAACATGCCCTGCAATCCGAGCATCGGCGGAACCGCAAAAGGTACGCTGGTACGAGAGCTGGATGCCCTGGGCGGTGTGATGGGTCTGGCAGCAGACGCAACCTATTTGCAGAGCCGGATGCTCAACAAGGGCAAAGGTCCGGCGGTCCACGCTCTGCGAGTCCAGACCGACCGCAAGCGGTATCATGAATACATGAAGCACGCGCTGGAACTGACGCCCGGCCTTGCCATCCATCAGGCGGAAGTGGTTTCCATCGAGGTGGAAAATGGACATGTAAAAGGCGTTGTGACCCAGCTGAACGGAGAGTATGGCGCAAAGTGTGTCGTCATTGCGACCGGCACCAACCTCGGCGGCAAGATTTTTGTGGGTGACGCATGGTATGCTTCCGGCCCGGATGGTATGCACGCCGCAAACGCGCTGACCGAGAGCCTGAAAGCCGCTGGTCTGTCGCTCCGCCGGTTCAAGACCGGAACACCGGCCCGTGTCCATCGGCGGAGTATCGACTTCTCGAAACTCGAGTGTCAGCCCGGCGACCCGGACAATGAGCTGCAGCCGTTCAGCTTTATGACCGACGCGCCCATGCACAACAAGGTCGAATGCTGGATCGCCTATACCAATCCGGAGACGCATAAGATCATCCTCGACAATATTCAGCGCAGTCCGCTTTACGGCGGCATGATCGAGGGCGTTGGCCCGAGATACTGCCCGTCCATCGAGGATAAGGTGGTGCGCTTTGCCGGAAAAGACCGGCACCCGATCTTTGTCGAGCCGTGTGGTGAGAATACCGAAGAAATGTATTTACAGGGTGCGTCCAGCAGTCTCCCGGAGGATGTGCAGAATGCTTTCTATCGGAGCATCAAGGGTTTTGAGAATATCGAGATCATGCGCCCGGCTTACGCCATCGAGTATGACTGTGTAGACCCGACCAGTCTGGAAGCAACGCTGGAAAGCAAGGTCGTGCGTGGTCTGTATGGAGCCGGTCAGTTCAATGGAACCTCTGGCTATGAGGAAGCCGCTGCACAGGGTCTGCTGGCCGGTCTGAATGCTGCCCGGAATGCAAAAGGGGAGGAACAACTCATCCTGCCCCGTCAGTCCAGCTACCTCGGAACGCTGGTCGATGACCTTGTGACAAAAGGCGTTATGGACCCCTATCGAATGATGACGAGCCGCAGCGAATATCGTCTGACCCTCCGTCAGGACAACGCCGACCAGCGGCTGACGCCCATCGGCCGGGAATATGGTCTGGTGCAGGATGACCGCTGGGAAAAATACCAGCATACGCAGGACATCCTTGCCAAGGAACGCAAGCGTCTTCATGAGAGCCACCTGCGCACCGCCGATTTGCAGGCGGCTATGACGAATGCTGGTCTGACTCCGGCGGCAGAGGGAGGAATTGCGGAGGAACTGCTCCGCCGTCCGGAGATCTCCTATCCGCTGCTGGCCGGTGTTATTGGCTGGGGTGAGGAGATCACGCCCATGCTGGCCGAGCGGCTGGAAACAGAGATCAAATATGCTGGCTACATTGCCCGTCAGGACCGGATGATCCGGGAAGTTGCACGACATGAGAAAACACGAATACCGGATGATTTTTCGTATGAAAATCTAACCGGACTGACACTGGAAGCCCGTGAGAAGCTGGCGCGCATCCGCCCCAAAAACCTCGGACAGGCCGGGCGCATCCCGGGCGTTTCGCCCTCGGATGTGGCGCAGCTCAGCATTGCGCTTACCAGCGTGAAACAATAAGAGGAACGACCTATGGAACTGACACTCTATGAGGGCCGCCCGGAGGACTGCACCGGACGTCTTGAAAAAGAAATACGCACCTACGATTATTTGGATAAACTGGGAATGCAGTATTGGCGCACCGACCATGCGTGGATGAAAGCGGATACAATGGAAGACTGCCGTATCATCGACGATTGTCTGGGGGCAACGGTCTGCAAGAACCTGTTCCTTTGCAACCGGCAGAAGACGAATTTCTATCTGCTGATGATGCCGGGCGACAAGCCTTTCAAGACCAAGGAGCTTTCCGGTCAATTGGGAATCTCTCGTCTGAGCTTTGCCTCGCCGGAAGATATGGAAAAATACCTCGACTGCACGCCTGGTTCTTCTTCTATCATGGGTCTGATGAACGACCCGGAAAAACATGTTCAGCTGCTCATGGATGAGGACGTCGTAAAAGGCGAGTTTCTGGGATGCCATCCCTGCATCAATACCTCGTCGCTCAAACTGCGCACTGCCGAAGTTTTGGAAAAATTTCTGCCTGCCGTCCATCATGAGCCGGTGTATGTCCGCCTGACCGGAGAGTAAGAGAAAGGAAAATAGATGATCGACAAAAACAGACTCGAACAGAAGTGTTCCACATGGAACATCTCGCTGACTGGAACGCAGCTCGACCAGCTGGACGCATTTGCGGAGATTTTGGTCGAGTATAACCAGAAGGTCAACCTGACTGCCATCACTGACCCTGAGGGCATCGAGGATAAGCACTTCCTCGACAGCCTGCTCTTTGCATCTCAGCCGGAAGTGGCAGGAAAAATGGTGGACGTCGGAGCCGGAGCCGGTTTCCCGGGCATCGTGACGAAAATCTATAAGCCGGAGCTGGAACTCACCCTGATGGAGCCGACCGGAAAGCGGGTCGATTTCCTGAAATATGCCTGCGCTCAGCTGGGTCTGACCGGCGTAGAGTTTGCGAAAGAACGGGCCGAAGAAGCGGCCCGGAAGGTCTGGCGTGAACAGTTTGATCTGGCATCTGCCCGTGCCGTTGCCGCACTGCCTATGCTGGCCGAGTATTGCCTGCCGCTGGTGAAAGTCGGCGGAACTTTCCTTGCGATGAAGGGTTCTTCCGGTGAGGAAGAGCTGACCGCAGCCCAGGGAGCCATCAGGAAACTGGGCGGTAAGTACGAGGAGACCCGTACCTTCCATCTGCCGGGTGGTGACAGCCGAACCCTTATCCTCTGCAAAAAGATTTCGCAAACTCCGACAGCCTATCCCAGAAACGGTGGGAAAATTGCGAAAAGTCCACTGAAATAACGAAGTATCGAATAAATGATGTAAGACCCTGCCGAACGAAAGTTCTGGCAGGGTCTTGTCTTTTCTGGTACACTGAGTGCGTGGCGAGGATAGTTTTCCACACTTTCCCGGGAAAAGGTGGAAAACAACGCCAAAAACCAGTGAAAAACCAGATAAAGGGGCGATATCATGTTTGAACGAAAGAAAACCGTCGGAAAGATCTATCTTCTGCCGGTGGACGAGATACATCCTTCGCCGTTTCAGGCACGAACGAATTTTGACGAGCAGGAGCTGGCCGGACTTGCGCAGAGCATCCGGGAAAACGGCCTGCTTCAACCGGTCTCTGTTCGGAAAACCGAAGATGGATACGAGCTTGTGGCAGGCGAGCGGCGGCTTCGAGCCTGCAAGATGGCGAAGCTCGGGCAGATACCGGCCGTTCTCTGCGAGTATTCCGATGAGCGGACGGCGGCACTCGGTCTGCTTGAGAATATCCAGAGAGAAGACCTGAACCCGTTTGAGCAGGCGCAGGGACTGCGAGATGTGATGGTTCTCTGGGATTGCACACAGGCGGAGGCGGCAAAACGCCTTGGCATGGCACAGCCGACCTTCGCAAATAAACTCCGTCTGCTTCAGCTGACCACTGACCAGCGGCAGTTCATCCTTGATAATGGCCTAACCGAACGTCACGCCCGTGCCGTTCTGCGTCTGCCGGAAAACCGTCGGAGCGAGGCACTTATCACCATTGCCAAACGCCGGATGAATGCCCGGACAACGGATCTATACATCGAACAGCTGCTCAGCGAGACGGCGCAGGGAAAGCATCATATCTCGATGGTGAAGGATGTTCGCATTTTTGTGAATACCATCGACCACGCCATCCGACTGATGACCGATAATGGCGTTCCGGCCACCGCCCACCGGGAAGAACGGGACGGCTATATCGAGTATACCGTCCGCATCCCTACCGCCGTCGCACAGAAATAGTGTTCCATGTGGAACAAAAACGCGTTGCTTTCGGCAAATCGCAAGAAACAGCCGGAGAAAATTGCATAGAATGACGGTTTCTGGGGAGCAGGAGAATATGGTTTGGATAAAGCGACATTTGGCGGTTGATATGATAAAATGACCAGTGTTTTTTCATTGCTTTGCTATAAATCGCGCGAAAAGTCCGTTTATTTTCCGTATAATTAAGAAGAAGCGGTTCAAAAACCCTCGCTGATGTGCTATACTAAAGTGCGCAGGGAGTCTGCGAAGGGGAAAACGCAGAGCTTCGACCGCAGAATGTTCCATGTGGAACAAGACTTTTCCCAGAGAGGAAGAAAGCGTGTGGCAAAGATTGTTGCAATCGCAAACCAGAAGGGCGGCGTAGGCAAAACGACGACGGCCGTAAATCTTTCATCCTGTGTCGCGGCACTGGGCAAAAAGGTGCTGGTCGTTGATCTCGACCCACAGGGCAACACGACAACAGGTTACGGTATCCCGAAACGGAGCATCGAGGCCGGTACTTATGAGCTGCTCATCGGAGAGACGGAGACGAAAGACGTCATCCGGAAGACGGAGTTTCGTACCGATGTCATCGGATCGAACACCCGTCTTGCAGGTGCAGCCCTTGAGATGATCGACATGACCGGCCGCGAGAGCCGTCTGCGGAAAGCACTGGCAAGCGTTCAGCAGGACTATGATTTTATCTTTATCGACTGTCCGCCCAGCCTCGATCTGCTCACGCTGAATGGTCTGTGTGCCTGCGACAGTGTACTGATCCCGACCCAGTGCGAATATTACGCGCTGGAAGGTCTGTCAGAGCTGATCAGCACCCTGAAGACCGTCCGGAAAAAGTATAATCCCCATCTGGATATCGAGGGCGTCGTCTTTACCATGTTCTCGGCCCGGCTCAACCTGACAGTGCAGGTCGTGGAGCAGGTCAAGAAGTACTTCGGCTCAAAAGTCTATAAAACGACGATACCTCGCACGATTCGCCTTTCGGAAGCTCCGAGCTACGGCCGCCCTATCAATTTCTATGAACCGAACGGCAAGGGAAGTGAGGCGTATATGGATCTGGCGATCGAATTCGTCAAGAATAACTGTCTGCGCAGAACCGCGCCGAAACGCCGCCGCAAAACTGCCGTTGTAATGGAACCACAGAAAAACGCACTTGAAGAAGTATAAACAGGGGGAATTCAGTTCATGGGAAAAGGAAAAGGAGGGCTGGGCCGAGGCCTCGAAAGTCTGTTCGAGGATGCGTCGCCCAGTTTTGAGTCCGATGCCCGGGTCGAGATGCTCCCTCTGCGAGAGATCGAGCCGGATCCGGATCAGCCGCGAAAGAACTTTGATGATGAGTTGCTGGGAGAACTGGCGGCCAGCATCGCCGAGCATGGACTGCTCCAGCCCATCGCTGTCCGGCAAAGGGCCGCAGGCGGCTATCTCATCGTGGCAGGCGAACGCCGGTGGCGTGCCAGCCGGATGGCTGGCCTGACCGAAGTTCCGGTCATTATCAAGGATGTGACCGATGAACAGGCGATGGAGCTTGCGCTGGTGGAGAATCTCCAGCGTGAAGACCTTGACCCGGTGGAAGAGGCGGCTGGTATCCGGGAGCTGATGGTCCGCTGTGACCTGACACAGGAGCAGGCAGCGCAGAAACTTGGCAAGAGCCGGAGCGCATTGGCGAATACGCTGCGTCTGCTCAATCTGCCGGATCTCGTATTGGAAATGCTGAAAACCGGTACCCTGAGCATTGGCCACGCAAAGGTCATTCTTGGCCTGCCGACGCCGGAACTGCAGGAACAGGCGGCACAGATGGCAGTGGACAACGATCTCAATGTCCGTCAGACCGAAGCTCTTTGCAAAAAGCTGACAAAACCGGAAAAGGCACCGGCAAAACCGGCATTGCGCAGCACACTGCCGATCGAGGTCGAAGAGAGCCTCAAACAGGTGTTGGGCAGCGAGGTCAATGTGGCCTACCATGACGGAAAAGGAAAGCTGACCATCCATTTCTATTCGGATGAACAGCTGAGAGCTTTTGCCAATCTGCTGGGAAAATATCAGAACGAAGCGATCTGAGGCGGAATCACACGCCTTTGAACGGTATGGGAGGGAAGCCTCCTGTGCGAACAATAGAGTAAGGAGAGTTATCATGCTTGATATCAAATTTGTCCGTGACAACCCGGACGCTGTCAAAGAGAACATCAAGAAGAAGTTCCAGGACGCAAAGCTGCCCCTCGTCGATGAGGTCATCGAGAAGGACGCAAAGTACCGTGAGTGCCTGAAAGAGGTCGAGTCTCTCAAGGCTGCACGCAACAAGCTGAGCAAGGCAAACGGCCCTCTGTTCGGTCAGCTGAAAAAATGCACCGACGAGGCACAGAAGGCCGAGATCCAGAAACAGATCGACGCCAACAACGCCGCTGTCAAAGCAGATGCTGACAAGATGGCAGAGCTGGAAGCAGAGGAAGCAAAGCTGTCCGCTCGCATCCAGGAGATCATGTACACCATCCCCCAGATGATCGACCCCAGCGTTCCCATCGGCCCGGACGACAGCTACAATGTTGAAGCACAGCGTTTCGGCGAGCCGGTCGTTCCAGATTTCCCCATCCCGTACCACACCGAGATCATGGAGAGCTTCGACGGTATTGATATGGACGCTGCAGGCCGCGTTGCCGGCAACGGTTTCTATTATCTGCTGGGCAACATCGCCCGTCTGCACGAGGCAGTTCTGGCTTATGCTCGTGACTTCATGATTGACAAGGGCTTTACCTATGTCATCCCTCCCTTCATGATGCACGGCAACGTTGTGCAGGGCGTTATGTCCTTCCCTGAGATGGACGCCATGATGTACAAGATCGAGGGCGAAGACCTCTATCTGATCGGCACCAGTGAGCATACCATGATCGGCCGCTTCATCGACCAGACCCTCGACGAGGCAACTCTGCCCCTGACCCTGACCTCTTACAGCCCCTGCTTCCGTAAGGAGAAGGGTGCCCACGGCATCGAGGAGCGCGGCATCTACCGTATCCATCAGTTCGAGAAGCAGGAGATGATCGTCGTCTGCCGTCCCGAGGAGAGCGCAGACTGGTACGAGAAGCTCTGGAAGAACTCGGTCGAGCTGTTCCGCAATATGGAGATCCCTGTCCGTCAGCTGAACTGCTGCTCCGGCGACTTGGCTGACCTGAAGGTCAAGAGCTGCGATATCGAGGCATGGAGCCCCCGTCAGCAGAAGTACTTCGAGGTCTGCAGCTGCTCCAACCTGGGCGATGCACAGGCACGCCGCCTGCACATCCGTGTCAAGGGCAAGGACGGCAAGACCTACCTTGCACACACCCTGAACAACACCTGCGTGGCACCTCCGCGTATGCTGATCGCATTCCTCGAGAACCATCTGCAGGCAGACGGCAGCGTCACCATCCCGAAAGTCCTGCAGCCCTATATGGGCGGCCTTGAGGTCATGGTCCCGACCCATAAGAAGAACGGCTGAGTTTTAAATAAACGCCTGAAAAGAAGTTGAAAAATGCCGCTTGTGTCCGATGAGACGCAGGCGGCATTTTTGATGCCGGAAAGGGGGAAATGAAAAAAGTAAATTTTTTTGAAAAAAGATGTTGACAAATCGCCCTTGTCTGGATATAATAATAAAGCACCGTTCAAGTGCGACAAATAATGTGGCGGTATAGCTCAGTTGGCTAGAGCATTCGGTTCATACCCGAAGTGTCACCGGTTCGAATCCAGTTACCGCTACCATGTTACAGAGTTTCGCTAAGATAAGGGGGACGGTCGTCCGCAATAGTGGATGATGGAAGTCGGAGGTTTTAGCGAAGCTCTGTATTTGTAAGGCCCGTTGGTCAAGCGGTTAAGACACGGCCCTTTCACGGCTGTAACATGGGTTCGATTCCCGTACGGGTCATGAAAAAAGCTCTCAATCCTAAGATTGAGAGCTTTTTTCATTCTACCCGTCCGTAGCCCTCTCAGTCCGCTTCGCGTCCAGCTCCCCCAAAGGGGGAGCCATTGGCAGACCGGGCAGGTCTGAGGAAATTGAACAGTGTTTTTTTATAACGTAAAATACCGGGCCTTGCAGTCTGGATTCACGGCATTGAGCCAGTGAATCTCGGCGGCAGGGCCCGGCATTTATTTTGTTTATAGTAGAAAGTAAACCGACATGCCAAAGCCTCTCCCTCTGGGAGAGGTGGCATCGCGAAGCAATGACGGAGAGGGCTATTCCCTATATTTCTCCATCATCTCTTTGAACAGTACAGCCGGAGAAGGCGGCGTGTAGGTAATGGCGTTTGCACCGGCAGCGATGGTCTCCGAGATGCTTTCGCCGGTCTTGCCGCCGCTGGCGATGATAGGGACGTCCGGAAACTCTTCCCGGATCTTCCGGACGATGCGAGGCGTGTCGGTGCTGCATGCAACGTTCAGGATGGATGCGCCTGCATCCAGACGGGCGGCAATGTCCGTGTCTTCCTTCGTTACCGTGATGATGACCGGGATATCCACCACCCGGGAGACTGCCAGCAGATTGAGGTCGGAGATGGGAGAGTTCAGAACAATGCCCATTGCGCCCTGACCCTCCACGTCCTGTGCCAGTGTCAGTGTCCGGACACCTTTGGTGGTTCCGCCGCCGACACCGCAGAAGACCGGAATGTACGATGCCTGAATGATGGCGTGGCTGATGGCCTGCTGCGGCGTGAACGGATAGACCGCAAACACAGCGTCAGCATCACAGTTGCGAATAATGGCGAGGTCGGTCGTAAATACAAAACTTTTGAGCCGTCGGCCATTGACGACAATGCCGCTTGCAGAATAGACCTCCTGCGGCATCTTGAGGATATGGCGCAGACGGCTTTCTACATTAGGGGAACTCTTCTTTTCAGTACCCATCCCAAAACCCTCCTGAAATCAAGAATGTGCTGTTTATTATAAATTTCAGCGGTTGCCGCTTCAAGAATATCCTGTAAACAATCTGAAAATTATGCCGCCTTTCCCGTTCAGAAACCCGGGAAGGGCGGCACACCTGTTTCTGTATTTTATTCGTGGTTTGCCTTGTGAACGAAATCAAGGATATCCGCCGGAACTGAGGCCAGCGCATCCGCACCGGCTGCGGTCAGTTCTGCACGGCCACGGAAACCCCAAAGCGCACCCATCGCAGGCAGACCGGCATTGTGTCCGGTCAGGATGTCTACGTCACTGTCGCCCACGAACAGGGTGGAACCTGCCTCTGCGCCGAGGTCTTTCATCAGGGAATAAACACCAGTCGGATCAGGTTTGGTCGGAACACCCGGACGGTTGCCGCGAACAATGGAGAAACTTCCGGCACCAAAATAATGCTCGATGATCTTTCCACAGAGGGGGTCAGCTTTGTTGGAAAAAACCGCCGTCTGGATACCCTCGGTTTTGAGCGCGTCCAGCAGTTCCGGAATGCCGGGATAGGGAGCAGTTTTGTCTTCCTTGTGGGCGTCGTACCGGGCGGTGAACTCCGCCAGCGTTGCGGCCAGTTGTTCAGGTGTCCGGGTGGATTCAGGTGAGAACCGCTCGATGAGCTTCGGGATGCCGTTACCCACCATGTGCTTGAACTGCTCGACCGTAAAGGTCGGCCATCCATGCTGTGTGCAGACCCAGTTTCCGGCGTCAGCAAGGTCGTCGATGGTGTTCAGCAAGGTGCCGTCCAAATCGAAAAGGATCGTTTTTATCATGGGAAATGCCTTCTTTTTTACATCATTCTAATATGGAAAAACAGCGTTCCGCTTCCTCTTCGGGAATGCTGCGAACGTTCAATTGGATTTTGCCCGGAAAGGTCAGTGTCAGGGTCGTTCGCCGGACAGAGTATGCCCACGGCGACTGCACCGATGTCAGGCAGAGGTCGGGGTGGAGCGCACAGATACAGTGGAGATATAATCCCTTCTGCCGCCGGAGGGTCAGACGGCCATCCTGCGGCCAGATCCCCTCCTGCCGGTAGCCCATCCACGCGCCAGCCAGAAAAAGCAGGCAGATGAGGGTGGGGATCATCAGGATAGGCGTCATTGTAGGCAGTGTGTACCGGGAAACTAATACAAGCAGGAGACAGACGGCGAACGGTGCGCCTGCCGGGGCAAAAAAGAGAAGACTCCGTTTCCGGGTGTCAGCGAGAAATTCGGGCGGCATCCGGAAATCCGGCAGCAGTTCCCGGAACATCTCTTCCTCACCGGAACGGTAGACGAAAAGAGGAAGCTCCGGCGAACAGCAGCCTGCTGTCACAAAGACCGGCCAGCGGCGCATCAGCCGGGCGGCCGGAGAAAATCGGACATCGGCAAAGCTGATTTGGGAGCTGCGGACACGGCACTCGAATTTCTGAAGCCAGCCGCCTTTACTTCCGATTTGTTCCTCTGTCCGCCAGACCTGATAACGTACCGTCTGCGCAAAGCTTCGCAGCAGGCTCGTACCGAAGACAGTCGCCGCCAGTACCACCAGCCATGCAGCACCGGCCGGCAGCCAGCGCGCCGCCAACGCCGCAAAGAAATTCAGCTGTGCGAAAGCAAGGGTTTGGGCGTCCTGCGGCAGCTGTTCCGTTTCCCGGACCGCCAAAGCCAGCAGGGTAAGCGTTGAGATGCTGTTTGCGCCAAGCAGGATCAAGGCCATCCGCTCACCGCCGCCGGGCCGGTGGATGGTGGGATGCTCGATGGGAAGCAGCCGGTCGGCCAGCTCCTCAGCATCCGCTTTCTCTAAGCAGAGGGAGAAGGTATTCTTCTTGGGCTGACCGGTAGAGTATAGCACGACCCGGCTCGCGCCGCCCAGACGGAACAGCACCGGACGTTCGATGGTGAGCGCGGCCAAAGCCTCGCCCGAGATGGAATGGTCGAACCGGAAGAAGAGCTTCCAGTGAATGTGCAGAACATCACGGTCGTCCAGCGACCAGCTGCTTGCATTGAGAATGACCCAGCTAATACCGGCCATCAGTGCGAAGATGATGAGGTCCTGTTGAAGTGCTGTCCAAAGAGCCGACCAGTTCCGCTCAAATAGAACGTTGATGAGGGGCAGCAGGTAGACCGCCAGCGTCTTTCGCAGAAAACGCAGGGCCAAAAAGGGGTGGAACCGCTTTTCTGTCGTCATGATTCGTCCTCCGCGAGGAGGTGTGCCAGCAGCCCGGCCTGCGATGCAGGAACCGCCGGAAGGAGCAGCTGGGAACCCGGTGTGGAGATGAGGAGAAGACTGGTGTTTGCCAAACGGAGCAGCGGTGTGCGGAGCTGGTAGACGCCGGTGACGGCTCGTCGTGGAATGACCTTCCGCACCGGTAAAACTATGCCGGAGTAGACGGTCAGGGTGTTCTCGCCCAGCACCGCCGCAAAACTGCAGGCCCGGATATAGAACAGCCCCAGCAGCCCACACCAGAACAGGCAGAAGACCACACCTGCAAAAACGCTCTGCCAGAATGCGAACGGTGCGGCCAGCAGGCCAGGAACAGCGCACCAGATGCAGAGGACAGCCCGGCCTTTTGGCGGAATGATAACGGCAGTTCGCCGCAGCTCATGCTCGGTCACTTGTCGGAGAGGCCCCACGCCTCAGTCAGAAGATGAAGGGTATCGTCCTGCGTCAGGCAAAGGATATGATCCCACGGCAGAAGCACCGTGTTGCCGTGAGGAATGATAAATTCGGTATCCCGGGTGATGCTGACTAAGATCGCGTTGCCCGGCATAGGGATATCCTTGATCTGCTGCCCGGCAAATTTAAAATTCTCCGGCAGTAAAATCTCGTTCAGGCTGGCTGTGCCGCCGCCCAGTGAGAGCAGCTGACGGATGGTGTCCGTCTCGATCTCTCGTTCAAGGATGTGGCTCAAGTTGTCGGTGCCGCAGACAACGGTATCAACGCCGAGAGTGTGGAGCAGCGTCCGGTTTTTCGGATTAGATGCTCGGGCCACGGTGCGGTCCACGCCGAACTCCTGCTTCGCGATCTGGCAGGCGATGAGGTTATCCTCATCGGAGCCGGTCACAGCGACAAAGGCGTCGCAGCTGGCAACATCGGCGGTGCGCAGGGTATCTACGTTGACGGAACTTCCGCAGATGACCGGCGTATCCAGCGTGTCCGCCAGCATCCGGCATTGTGCTTCGATCGGCTCAATGATGATGATGGAATGGTGGTTGGCGAGCAGGCTCTGCGCCAGATAGCGTCCGACCCGGCCGCCGCCGGCAATACAAACTTTCATATTATAACCTCGCTATACTTATAGCATCTCGAAAGCTGCCCTGTACCGCAGGGCCATCGCTTTTAAGAAATGCGAAGATGCTTTCCCGATATGCCAAAGGCTCGCCCTTTGGGAGAGCTGGCACGGAGTGCCTGAGAGGGCTATTTCGATAGTGTCCGGAAAACTGCCTGCTCGGTCAGGACGGTCGGGCAGATCGTCTCGATGCCGTAGTATTTATGGTACAACAGCTGCAAATGGGGGTCGGAGACACGGCAGAGGACTTTCTCACGCCGGAAGATGCTCTTGGCAATCTGCGCCGCCATCAGGTTGACGGAGTCGTCCTCGCTGACGGCTGCTACAGCGTCGCAGCTTTCAATGCCACCCTGCTTTAAGATATCAGGGTCGGTGGGGTCGCCTACCAGAGCGGTTCCGCCGAAGGAATAATCATCGAAGCTGTCCAGCCGCTTGAGCTGCTCCGAGTCCTTTTCGATAAGAGAAATGTCGTGGCCGATGCGTTCCAGATCGCGCACCAGAGACGCACCGACCTGATCGCAGCCGATCACCAGAATATTCATAGAGCGTCACCTCGTTGTTCTTTTGTTTAAAATTTGGATAACCATTCTTTTGATTCCGGGGATAAGATAAAACCAGTATACCACATTTGACCGTACAGATAAATAAGGAGCCGTGCGTAAAATTTTCGTGTTTTGTATGGATTTGCCGTCATAATATGATATACTGAAAGACGCAAAAACGAGTTTTTTAGATTGCAGGAGGAAAATACATGTTTTTGGAAATTATCAAAGCCATCCTGATGGGCATCGTGGAAGGCATTACCGAGTGGCTTCCCATCTCGTCCACGGGTCATATGATCCTGTTGGAACAGCTCATCAAATTCAACGCCAGCGAAGAATTCATGTCGATGTTCCGTGTCGTCATCCAGCTGGGCGCGATCCTGGCCGTCGTCGTTCTGTTCTGGTCGAAGCTCTGGCCGTTCGGCGTCAAGCGTGGCCGTATTACTTCAAAGCCCACGGTCTGGCAGCTTTGGTTCAAGGTCGTGGTCGCAACTATCCCGGTCCTCATCATCAGTCCGCTGGACGACTGGATGGAAGCGCACTTCTATAATTACATCACTGTCGCTGCAATGCTGATTTTGTACGGTATCCTCTTCATCGTCATCGAGAACCGCCGCACTGCACCGCATGTGACTCAGCTCGACCAGATCACTTACAAAGAAGCTTTCATTGTGGGTGTCTGGCAGATGCTCGCCATCATCCCAGGTACTTCCCGTTCCGGTGCGACCATCGTCGGCGGCCTGCTGCTGGGTCTTTCCCGTGCCTGCGTCGCGGAGTTCACCTTCTATCTGGCGATCCCTGTTATGGCTGGTGCATCTCTGCTCAAGGTCATCAAGTTCGCCCTCTCCGGTGTGGCGATGACCGGCACCGAAGTCGCCGTCCTCATCGTGGGCTGCGTCGTTGCCTTTGTTGTCAGCCTTGCTGCGATCCGTTTCCTGATGGATTATGTCAAACGTCATAACTTCAAGGTCTTCGGCGTGTACCGTATCGTCCTTGGTATCATCGTCCTTGCCGTGGCTGCCGTCACCGCAATTGCGTAATAGAATAACCTTTGAGATGAGCTTCCGGTGTAGGGGCTCATCTTTTCTTTGCCTAAAAAATGTGCTATAATTTTGCCATAGAAGAGAGAAACCCACAGTGAGTCAGGCTGTGGGAGATGAGAGACAAATGGAGGTAAAATCAATGGAAGCATCGACCGTTTATTATACCGACTTCCGGTGTCCGGTCGGCACCAGCCTGACCGACAAGCTGCGCCGTGTCTGCATTGCGGCAGGCATCAAGAACATCGACATGGACGGCAAATTCGTCGCCATCAAAATGCACTTCGGTGAGCTGGGCAATCTGGCATTCCTGCGCCCGAATTATGCAAAGGTGGTCGCAGACCTGTGCAAGGAGCAGGGCGGCATGCCTTTCCTGACCGACTGCAACACTCTGTATCCGGGCAGCCGCAAGAACGCCCTTGAGCATCTGACCTGCGCTCAGACCAATGGCTTCTGGCCCATGACGACCGGCTGCCAGATTTTGATCGGCGACGGTCTGCGCGGCACGGATGAAGTTGAAGTTCCGGTGCCCAACGGCGAATTCTGCAAGACGGCAAAAATTGGCCGTGCCATTATGGATGCCGATGTCTTTATCAGCCTGACCCACTTCAAGGGTCATGAGGCCACTGGTTTCGGCGGTGCTCTCAAAAACATCGGCATGGGCTGCGGTTCCCGTGCAGGCAAGATGGAGCAGCATGCTGCCGGCCATCCGTCCGTGCAGGAAGATCTCTGCCGTGGCTGCCACCGCTGCGCCAAGGAGTGCGGTTCTGACGCGATTACTTACAACGAAAAGAACAAGGCCGTTATCGACCAGAACAAGTGCAAAGGCTGCGGCCGCTGTATCGGTGCCTGCAACTTTGACGCCATTTATGCACTCTGTGACAACGCAAATGAGATATTGGACCGGAAAATGGCTGAGTACGCTGCTGCCGTCTGTGCAGACCGTCCGTGCTTCCACATCAGCCTCGTGCAGGATATCAGCCCGAACTGTGACTGCCACGGTGAGAACGATGCGCCTATCCTGCCGGATATCGGCATGTTTGCTTCCTTTGACCCGGTTGCCCTTGATCAGGCCTGTGTAGACGCATGTCAGGCAGCAACGCCCATCTCGAACAGCCAGCTGGGTCAGAACCTTGCAAAGCCGGGTTGGAACTGCCACCATGACCACTTCAAGGATTCCAATCCCAACATCGAGTGGAAAGCGACCCTTGAGCAGGCCGAGAAGATCGGCATGGGTACCCGGAAATACACCCTGAAAAAAGTCTGATAAACGCAAAGGGGCTGTTGCACAAGGAAAAAAACGAGTGCAGCAGCCTCTTTTTCTTGT
>ERZ808240.1823-NODE-1823-length-25066-cov-6.295110_pt1 | contig 25066 bp, 20 predicted proteins | sample MGYA00521084_ERZ808240 | MGnify/ENA primary metagenome ERZ808240 (study PRJEB31516, sample SAMN03275571) | gut metagenome | biome: mammalia-associated habitat; material: feces | host: Papio cynocephalus | place: Kenya | collected 2012-08-06 ... | reverse complement strand
TTTGCGGAGAGTTTTTCAGCAAGACTTTTGTCCGAAATCACCTTTTTTATAGCTTTAGAAAGCTCGTCCGCGTCGCCGAGTTTAATCAGCAGTCCGTTCTCCCCGTCCTTTATCACGGCGTTGGCTCCGCCTATCGGGCAGTCGGTGCATACGCAGGGAAGCCCTATTGCCATAGCTTCGAGCATTGCGTTCGACATACCCTCATAATCGGAAGAATTTACGTACACCGCGTCCTTTATTATAAGTGAATGCACGTCTTTTGAAAACGGTTCGAATATAACGGATTCGTCAAGCGATAAGTCCGATATCTGTTTTTTTATATCCTCGAATACGCTCTCGTCGTCCGCGTTTTGGGGCGAACCGATTATTCTTAATTTATAATCCGGATAATCCTCATGTACGTTTTTAAACGCGTATATTAACAACGGCAGATTTTTCTGTCTTGAAATTCTGCAAAACGTCGTAATATTTTTACTGCGATCACCGTCGTAAGGTTCGGGCAGATTGGGAGAAATCGGGTTAAATATAACGACTCCCTTTTCAGCAATATTTTCGGGATATGTATTCTTAGCGTCCGAAGTCTGAAAAACGGCGCGGTCCGCGCGGGAATAGTATTTTTCTATAAATTTTCTGCCGAAGCGTTTTTTCATAAGCCTTACGGGGTCTCCGCGCTCTGAAAAAATCACTCTGTTTTTAAGTCCCCTCGCCGATAATAAGGCTATAGGAATACTCGGCTGAAGAAACGCGATAACGGTCATATCGGGATTCGATTTTAATATATTTCTGAGTTTCCCGATCTGTCCGTAATACTGCGAAATAAACGAAAGATACGCAAAATACGCGGGGACTTCCCTTTTTGATTTTTCAAATACTTTGCATACGGCGGACGAAAAAATCCGCAGTAACTTATATCCGAAACATTTAACCCGTCCGCAGCCGTCCGACGTACCGCCGTACCCCGTAACCGGTATGGATTCGTCGAGGTTTCGTCTGTCCGCTTCCTCCGCGGTCTGATTGGTCAAAAAAACCGACGGATAAGCTCCGCATTTTTTAAATTCGTTCATCAAAACGCAGGCTATGCGTTCGGCTCCCCCGCCGCTCATGCCGGAGATGCACATTATTATTTTTTTATCGGTAATCTCCGTCATTTTCTCTCACCGTCCGAATATTTTTCCGACCGCTTTTTTCGCCGCCCACATTGCCGTCGAACGGCATCTTGCTTTTAAATAATCGTCGCCGTACGCGCCGTTATCCAGTATATCCGATTTTAATTTATCGTACCGTTCCCTGTTCTTCTTCTGCTCCTCGCCAGACAGCTTTTTATATAAATTCAACGCGTTAAAGGCGCATCTTGCGATATATTTATCGACGGCTTCGCTCTCAACGAAGTTTGTTTTTTTATATTTGCTCACCGTATAGTAAACGCGGGACATGTCGTTAAAATATTTTTCGCTCTTTCTGCTCGTCATAATAGAACCTGAACGGTAACGTCTTTTGTAAAGCTGTTCATTTACATGCGAAACGCGCGAAGCCGACATAAACGCCTCGAACGTAAATATCATATCCTCGTGATACATCCCGTCGATAAATGAAAGTCCGTTTTTCTTTATAAATTCATTATTAAAAAACAGAAGCGGAACGGCGGAGTGAAATTCTCCGTTTTTTATCAGCATATCGAAAACATTACGTCCAGAATCCGTTTTATATTCGTTTTTGTAAACGTAATTTTGCTTTGCTTCTCCCCCGCCGTCAATGAAAGAAAAAGCGGAAAAAAATACTATGTCGGACGAATTTTCCTCCGCGTTTTTTACGAGCGAGGAAATCGTCTCTTTATCTATATAATCGTCGCTGTCAAGGTAATAAATATATTTTCCCCGGGCTTTAACGGTACCCGCGTTTCTTGCAGATGACAGACCGCCGTTTTCTTTATGAATAACGGTTATTCTTACGTCTTTACCTGCGTATTCGCCGCATATTTTCCCCGAAGAATCTGTCGAACCGTCGTCGATAAGTATTATTTCAAAATTATCATACGTCTGATTTAATACACTGTCTATACATTCTTTTAAATATTTTTCGACGTTATAAACGGGTATTACAACCGAGACAAGCGGTTTATCCATTGATTCATCCCCCGAGTTTATGTTTTATAAGTATAAGAGCGGTTCCGGCTGTTCTTTTTATATCGGAAATAAATCCGCCCGAATAGTGCTTTTTCATAGCTTTCTGAATTGAGTTATCGAGCTTAACGGGTTCGATAACGGGGTTCTCTATCGCCTTTGTAAGGTCGACCGCCATTTTCTTTTCGTCCTCGGATTTGGAATGTACGCCCGAAGAGTCGCAGCCGATATTCTGTATATACGAATATCTCGGATAGACCGTCATCATTGAATTTTTGACAAGGTGCGCGCCGAAACGAACGCTCCACGAACTGCCGTTTCCCTTTGTCTGACGGTAAAGGCGGACGAATCTGTCCGAACCGTTCGAATTAAGCCGTCTGACAAAGTCTAAGGAATAAATAGAATTTTTATCCTGTAACTCCCAGTCGACGCCCGTCCAGCTTCTTTTCCACGTTGCCCAGCCCCATGAACACGAGCGGTAAGACGTGAAAATGTCGTGCTTATAGTCCGACGGAAATTCTATTTCAGGAGCGTAGCCCGCTATCGCGCCTATCTCGCGGTTATTTTCAAATTTATTAAGACACTCGTTCATAAATTTGAGAAAATACACGCTCGGCTCGCAGTCGTCCTCCAAAACGATTACTCTGCCGTACCTGTTTATAACCTCGGTAACGCCCGAAATTACCGACGAAGCAAGCCCGTTATTCTTTTCGCTTTCGGTTATGTGAATTTCTTTAAAATCGCCTGCGTTCTCTTTTTCCCTTACCGACGCGCGGACTTCGTCAACCTTTTTCCGCCCGTCGTCGTTCTTCGCGCCGTCGCAGAAAACGAAAAGCTCGCTCTCCTTTGCGCCGATACAGTTTTTTAAAGCGGAATAAACGGTATTAAAATGGTCGGCTCTGTTATAGACGAACATTAATATCGGAGCATAAGTCATAAATTTATCACTCGCCTTTTAATATATCTTCGTAAGCGTTTATAAGCATGTCCGCGTTTCTTTCCGGATCGTGCGTTATCAACGCTCTTTTTCTTCCGTTTGCGGACAGCTTTTCGGCGGTTTCTCGGCTGTCGAAAATCTGCTTTATTCTCCACGCGAGAAGTTCGGGATCGTCGTTTCTGTAAAACAGAGCTTCCTTTTCGTCCTGTGCCATGTCAGATGCACCTCCGGTGTATGCCGATATACACGGAGTACCTACAATCATCGCCTCACCGAGAGTGTTCGGACTGTTTTCAATCGCAGAACACAAAACATATGCGTTTGATTTTGAAAGTCTGCCGGCGACCTGCTCTGCTGTCAGTGCGCCTGTAAATTCTATATGCCCGCCGACTCCGAGAGAGTCAATCAGTTTTTTAAGGAACATGCCGTAACCGCGTTTTATAATCGAGCGCTTATCGTGTTCTTCAAACGGCTTATACCCCGCCGCATATACTTTAATATCGGGGTATTCCCTTATAAGATAAGGAAGTGCCTTTACAACGAAATGAAAACCCTTTAAAGCATTATATGCATTTCCGACATAAATCGAGTGGGGTTCCATCGTCTCGTACGACCATTGTTTTTCGTAAAACGGTTTTCTCAAAACGCGGGAACACGTATAATATTTCGCATTCGGATTTATTGCGTACGTGTGCGCTCTGTCCCAGGAAGTACGTCCGAGAATATAATCCGTATTTTCAATTATTTTACGCTCAGGTTTCATACGGGGTTTAAACCATTTTGTTTTTCTCAAATGAAGCATCCACGCGGCAAAAACATTCGTGGGAGAGAATGAAAACATCATATCATCAATAGGCAGCTGACCGCACTGATATTGATAATAACCGTTAAGTATACCCTGCATTGATACAACAGCCTGAACTCCGTTTCGTTTTGCCGACTCAAGCATGGCTCCTGCATGAAGAAATTCAGTTCCCTCAATATGAACGATATCAGGCTTGAAATCATGTATTATATCGTCACAAATGCCGATAATTTTATCAATCCCGTCGGTAGAAGAATACGGCAGCGAATAATACAAAACCCCGTCTGTCTCTTGCTTAAAAATCTGTTCGGGAGTACTTTTGCAGGCAATTGCAAGATCAATACAATCCTTATGAGAAAGCTGCCGAGCCATACTCTCGACCCACCCGCCGAGAACCTCGGACTTAACACCGAGTTTTTCCGATATTGAAACAGGAATCAAGTTAACGCTCCAAAGTACCTTCATTGTTTAGTTTCCTCCATTTTATAATATCCTCAAAGAACATCGGCATAATAAACATTATCATACCTACAAACGAATAAGTAAAAGAATCAAGTACGGTAACAAACAGCAAAGTAACAAGACTTGCATTTGCAACATACATAATATATGTCATATCATATATGTTTTTATAATTATTAGGCACCGCATACATCATTTTTGTAAAAACAACACATCCGAAAACACCATATACTGCAAAAGTATCTAAAAAGGCAGAATGACCGCCGCCGAAATTGCGCCACAGCGAACCTATAACCGGATATTTAATAAACAATTCAAGAGTGTTTTTATAAACGCGTATTCTGTCGTTTATAGACCCCTCGGCCGCTCCTGTTTCGGAAGAAGCAACAAGATCGTTAATTTTTTTTGCGACAGCGGTTCCGTCAAACTGAGAAAGCAGGAAATTACGAAATGAATCCATATATAATATCGACAGCATTGCTCCGACAAATATCGCCACGGATATAACGAATGCAACGGTGCCGCTGCGTCCTTTATAAAAAAACAACATAAATATACCCACTGCCGACGCGAAAATTGCAAGCGAATATCCGGCATTTAATGCAAAAACAGCAAAACTCAAAAGCCACACGACACCCAAAAGGAAATCAAATTTATTATGTCTGAAAGCATTTACAGTCCATGCGGTTCCTGCCGGGATAATACATACCTGAGGGTAAATCAGGCTGTAGCCGCCTACTCCCTGTCGTAAATACTTGTAAGTATCTTCCGTATCTCTTATGAGAAGTCTGGCTACCGACGAATCCTCACTGAGAGTTTTCACAGTAATAAAATTGAAAATGATACAAAGAATCAAAACAATTTGTATAATTCCCCTAAGTTCACTCCAATTGCCGCTGTATCGTCGATTCATAATATAACACATTACAAGAATGTAATAAGAAATCTGCCTTATAACATCTGATATACTTCCCGACCCCAAATAGGCTACGACCATAACAAACAGCATAAAGACAAGCGCCCCGACGTCATCAGCAAAAAGGGAGAGTTTGCCTTCCCGTATAATCATGATAATAAACCAGAATGCCGCACAGCCGAGCGCCAGTAAACGATAAATAAGGTCTATTTCCATCGGAGGAGATATCATCCAGACAACCAGATAAAGGACGCATAGCTTTTGCACAAATGCAAGACTTAATCCGTGTTTTTGCATAACAATACCTCCCTTAAATTAATTATAAACTACTCGCTGCCGAACAATTCAGCTGTTTTGTGTACATAAGATCTAAAATCAAAATCAGATCTGAGAAAACAGTCTTGTTTCACGCCCCGGATTTGCTTTCGCATGGCTTCGGCTATCTCTTTTTCGTCGGTTGAAGATAAAACCGCGCCGTTTCCGCTTTTTTCGATATATTCCTTAACGTCGCTTACGTCCGTTGTAATTATGGGAACTCCGGCGGTGAAGCTCTCCGCGAATTTCGTCGGGAAGCCCGCGTTGTTTCGCCTGTCCGACTCCCTTATAAATATATAGCAGTCGCATGAGAGAATAAATTTTACCGCCTGAGCGTGTGAGACGAAGCCTTCGAAAATCACGTTACCGTCAATTTTAATTTCCGGGTACAGCTTAACAAACTGCTCCCTCGTCACGCCGACGATTCTAAGAATTGCATTCTCGTCTTTAAGAGAAGCAAACGCTTTGACGACAGCGTCGAGGCTCTCCTTTTTTCCGTCGGGAACGCCCGCGAAGCAAAAGACAAATTTATTTTCGTCATTCTGTTTTTCCTGACGCCAGATAGAATCCGATATATCGACAAGTGGCGGAATTCTCACGCAGGGAACGTGATTTTCATATTTTTTCTCCATCATCGAGCTTATTACAATCATTTTATCGGCGGCTCTGCCCGCAAAATTCCTTATAAAATACTCGTCGATCTTCTTAAACGCTTTTTTTAAATACGAGCCGTCCGTGCCGCCCGTCCATTCCGTACAGTCGTATATAAGACGGATATTTTTTTTCTTTAACGCGTTTTTAAATCTTAATAAAGTCAAAAACGGAGAATTATATAATATCACCGCTTTTGTGTCGGGGTTTTCTTTTATAATATTTTCTAAAATCGAAACGTCGGTCATGCGTTCAAACCATTCTTTTGATGATTTTGCCCTCGGGAGAACGAACATGTTTTCGCCGATTTTCTTAATTTTAAAACCGCCGTCGTCCGAAACGCCTAAAAAAACTGTGCGGTAACCGAGCGCGGAGAACAGCTTGCCGTTTGAAACGACCCTGTTCGCCGACGCACTTTTGTCCGGAAGCGCAAAGCCCCCGTAATAAATTACCGTACCGTTACTCATCAGAGATTCTCCTTATACCATTCGATTGCCGCGGCGATTCCGCGCTCAAAACTCCAGTCGGGGTCGTAGCCGAGCAGATTTTTCGCCTTTGAAATATCGGCGTTGCTGTGCTTTATGTCGCCCGCTCTGTCGGGGCCGAAATTCGGCTCTCTGTCAATCGAAAGAGCTTTTGTAAGACCGTAATAAATATCTATTAAATATTCTCTGCCCCCGTAGGCTACGTTGAACGCCTCGCCCGCAGCCTCATGCGGGGCAAGGCAAGCTTTGAGGTTAGCCTCTATTACGTTTTCAATATATGTAAAATCACGGCTCTGTTTGCCGTCTCCGTTTATCGTCGGAGTCTCGCCGTCGAGAAGCTGTTTTATAAACTTAGGAATTACCGCCGCATACGCGCCGTTGGGGTCCTGCCGTCTGCCGAATACGTTGAAATATCTGAGTCCGTACGTATCGAGTCCGTAGTGGCGGGTATACTGCTTCGCCCACTCCTCGTCACAGCGTTTCGTAAGCGCGTACGGGGAGAGGAGATTGCCCTCCCTGCCCTCTTTTTTCGGCAGCACGGGTTCGTCGCCGTAGACGGACGAGCTTGACGCGTATACAAATTTTTTAACGCCGTTCTGTCTCGCCGCTTCGAGCATGTTGAGCGTGCCCTGTATGTTATTCGCGCAGTAGAATAACGGCATTTCTATACTTCTCGGAACGCTTCCCCACGCGGCTTCGTTTAAGACGTAATCTACACCTTCGCACGCTTTCATACACGTGTCGAGGTCTTTGATATCGCCCTTTATGAATTCGTAATTTTCGCAGTCCATGAACATATCGACGTTTTTCTGCTTACCCGTTGACAAGTCGTCGAGACAGCGGACCTTATATCCGAGCTTCAGTATCGCCTCGCACAGATTAGAGCCGATAAATCCCGCTCCGCCGGTTACAAGGAACAGTGAGCCGTCGGGGAATTTGATATTTTCGTAACCCATTATCACAGCCTCCAGTAAATATATCCCGCGTTCTCGTACTCTTTCCTGTCGAGAAGTCCTTTAATGTCAAGCAGAACCTTTCTGCCCTCGCCGAAGAACGCGCCGATATCGTCAATCGTGAATTTTTTAAACTCGTCGTGAGCGACGGCAAGAATCACCGCGTCGGCGTTTTTGATTGACGAAATATCTTTGAATTCAATACCGTAGAGTCTCTTCGCCTCGGCGGAATCCGCCTCGGGGTCGCATATAACCGGCTCAATGCCGTACTCTCTTAATTCATTGACTATATCTATAACTTTCGTGTTTCTCGTGTCGGGGCAGTTCTCTTTAAATGTAAATCCGAGAATCGCGACGCGCGCGCCCTTAACGCTCTTATCCGCAGAAATCAGTTTTTTAACGGCGTTCTGCGCGGCGTATTTGCCCATGTCGTCGTTGATTCGTCTGCCGGCTAAGATAACCTGGCTGTGATATCCGAGCATTTCGGCTTTATAAGTAAGATAATACGGGTCTACGCCTATGCAGTGACCGCCGACAAGCCCGGGATAGAATTTAAGAAAATTCCACTTTGTACCCGCCGCCTTTAAAACCGACTGCGTGTCTATGCCCATTTTATTAAAAATAATCGACAGCTCGTTCATGAACGCGATATTGATATCTCTCTGACTGTTCTCTATTACCTTGGCGGCCTCGGCAACTTTAATGCTCTCTGCTCTGTGAACGCCCGCCTTGACAACAAGAGAGTAAACCTTTGCAACGATGTCAAGCGTTATATCGTCCATGCCGGAAACTATTTTCATAATGGATTCGAGTCTGTGAACCTTATCGCCGGGGTTGATTCTCTCGGGTGAATAGCCTATCTTGAAATCCTCCCCGCATTTAAGACCGGATTCTCTTTCGAGTATCGGAACGCATACGTCCTCGGTAACCCCCGGATATACTGTCGATTCGAACACAACGACGGAGCCTTTCGTTAAATTTCTGCCTAAAATCTCGCTCGCGCCTTCTACGGGAGTAAGGTCGGGCGTGTGGTCGTCGTTTACGGGCGTGGGAACGGCTGCTATATGAAACTTAGCTTCTCTTAACTTCGTTTCGTCCGCGGTGAATTCAACGCTCGAATTCTTAACAGCCTCGTCGCCGACCTCGCGCGTGGGGTCTATTCCGCTTTTGTAAAGCTCTATTTTTGATTCGTTAAGGTCGTAGCCTACGACTTTGATTTTCTCTGCGAACGCGACGGCGATAGGCATGCCGACATAGCCGAGTCCGACAAGCGACAGCTTTTCCTTTCCCGATAATAAATCCTCATAAAGATGTGTAAAATCAACATTCATGCACATACTTTTCTCCGTTTCTTTATTTTGAAAGAATCTCGCCGATTTTCTTCAAGTATGCGTCGGCTACGATAGTTCTTGAAAAATTCGATTTTATGTACTCTCTGCCCTTTGCGCCCATCTCTGCGCGAGCTTCGTTAGGCATGGACAAAAACTTTTCTATTATATTATAAAGGCTGTCAGCGTCTCCGCCCTTAAAGAGCAGTCCCGTTTCGCCATCTATAAACGTCTCTCTGCATCCGGGATTGTCCGTCGTGATAACGGGGCGCCCGCTTGACGCGCTTTCGAGCAGAACGTTGCTCATACCCTCGCCGTACATTGACGGGTGAATCGTCGCGTGCGATAAAGCGATAAACGGACGAACGTCCTTCTGACTGCCGAGATAGCGGATGATTCCGTCTTTTTCGAGTTCTTTTAACTCTTTTTCATAATGAATCTCCGTCGGCTCGATAAATCCGAGCATATTAAATTCGGTATTCGGATATTTTTTCTTGATTTTCTTCGCCGCCTCGATATAAACGTCTACGCCTTTTTCCTTTAAAATTCTGCCGATGTAATTAAAAACGACCTTTCCGCCGTTTATTCCGTCCCCGCCGTCGGGGTATTTTATAAGCGGAAACCTGTCGGTGTTTACTCCCGAACCGGGTATAAGCATTCTGCCGCCCTTAACCATACCCGAATCCTCCGCAAGGCGCATGTTCGTCGAATTCTGAAACATAACGCACGCGGAACGCCTGAACGATATTTTAAAAAGAGTCATGATTAATTTCCTGATCATTCCGCTTTTCTGAAGTACGCTTCCGAATCCCGTGACGTTGCTTATTACGGGGATTTTCAGAATGTGAGAAGCGATACCGCAGTAGACATTAGGCTTTACGGTATAGGTTAAAACGACGTCGGGGCGGTATTTTTTAAGTACAGACATATAATGAAAGAACAGTTTCGCGTCCGCCGTAACGCTCGTTCCGCGCCTGTCGATAACGGGATCGTCGTATATGTATTCAATATCCTCAATCAGTTTGAACTTCTCGCCGTACGGGCAGGATATCAGCACGGAGTAACCGTTTTCGATAAGCGACTCTATTATTTCTTTTCTGAAACAGTATACGTCGTCGTCGTTGTTTGTAACAAGCGCGATCAGCGGTTTTTTACGTTCGTTTTCCTTCATACGTTACGCGAATACGAAGTCACACCTTCTGCGTTTCGTTTTCGCTTTTCTCCTTTGTTTTCTCTTTGTCGGTATAATTCTTGCCCAGCACGGCGAACACGGTCATAAATATAATTTTAATATCGCCGAAAAATGAAAAATTCTCAATCGCTTCAAGATTATACTTCATCTTATCGGGCAGAACGACCTCTGTGTACGTTTTGTCTATATCGTCACTCGCGTCGAGAAGCTCGTTTTCGTCCTTATAATACACGCTCGCAAGCGAGGTAATACCCGCTCTCGTAAGAAGCGTCGCGTACATCTCGTTCGTGTACATGCCGACATATTTCGGCACCTCGGGTCTTGTCCCGACGAAAGTCATGGTACCTCTGAAAACGTCGAACAACTGGCACAGCTCGTCAAGCTTGTATTTTCTTATAAACGCGCCCGTTTTCGTAATGCGCCTGTCAGAACTGACGGTAATCAGCGAACCCTTGTCGGCGTTTACGACCATTGAGCGGAATTTGAATATCTTATATTTCTCCCCGTAGCGGGTAACGCGTATCTGTCTGTAAAAAACGGGGCCGGGCGAATCGAGTTTTATCGCGATTGCCGTGATAATGAAAAACGGAATAAGAAGTATTATAAGAATCCCCGAAGCGGTGATATCGAACGCCCTTTTTAAAACAAGTGAAAATTTCTTTTTTGACAGGATATCGTAATACCGTCTGACTTCGTCCGTCCGCATTTCAGCGGGGAGCTCATCCCATTTTCGAAGAATCATTCAAAAACAGTCCTTATTTTATATATTTTGAAACAATACTTACGTAGTTATCAATTATATATTCAATATCCGAATCCGTAAGCCGTGTATACAGCGGAAGAGTTATCTCGTTTTGATAAAACGCGTACGCATTCGGAAAATGCTTAATATCAAAGCCCATTTTTTTATATGCCGTCATCATCGGCAGGGGCTTATAATGAACATTGCACGCAATGCCTCTTAAAGCCGTCTCGGTTATGATTTCGCACCGCTGTTCGTGGCTGATTCCGGGTACGCGCGTTATGTAAAGGTGACCGGACGACGAATGAGAGGGCGAATAGTGATCAAGATGAAAAACTCCGATTTTATCAAGACGGCTGTCGTAATATTCGATTATATCCCTGCGTCTTTTAAGCATACCGGGATAGCGTTCGAACTGTTTTAATCCTATCGCCGCGGTGATATCGGTCATGTTGCATTTATAAAGCGGAGCAATAATATCGTACTCCCACGCGCCGGGCTGATTCTTTAAAAACGCGTCCTTTGACTGCCCGTGAAGAGAATAGAGCTGATAATTATGATAAAGCTCGCCGTCGTCGATACCGTCTATATGATTCCAAGAGGCGGCACCGCCCTCGGCTGTCGTAAAATTCTTGACAGCGTGGAATGAAAACGACGAAAAATCCGCAATCGAGCCTGCTTTTTTACCGTTTCTGACCGCGCCGAGCGAATGGGCGCAGTCTGCTATAACGGCGATTCTGCCGATTTTTTGCTGTATGTCGTTCGAGGGGGTAAAAAGATTTTTCTTTTCCTCTGCAATTTTGAACGAAGAATCGTAATCCGCGATAATTCCGCCGAGATCAACGGAAATAATCGCCTTTGTTCTCTCATTTACGGCATTTTCGACCTGTTCGTAATCAAGGTCTGTCGAATCCTTTTTCGAATCGACGAATACTATTTTCGCGCCGACATGGGCTATCGGAGAAGCCGAAGCCGTGTACGTATACGCGGGCACTATTACTTCGTCGCCCTCGCCTATGCCGAGCATGCGGAGATTGAGTTCAAGCGCGGCGGTAGCGGAGTTAAGACATACGAGTCCCGCTGACGAACAGTATTCTTTTAATTCGGTTTCGAGTTTTTTTGTTCTCGGACCGGTAGTAATCCAGCCCGAACGCATAGCCTCACCGACTTCGTTTATTTCATCTTCGCCTATATCCGGCGGGCTGAACGGAATATTTTTCTTTTCCATAATAACTAATCACGCTCCGCATTACTTTTTTGACGGCTTGTACGTCGGCACCATTTGAGCGACGAGACGGCGGATGTCGTCGCTGTTGCCGTACGCCTCTGCCATAAGGCGCTCAAGTCCCGTCCTGAATTCATCCGCGTTAATCGGTATCGGATTTCCTATATGTATGAGCTTATTGGGCGTGGTTCGCATGCCCTCCTCGCTCATGAGTTTTTCTTCAAATAATTTTTCGCCCGGGCGCAGTCCCGTATATTCTATCTTGATATCAACGTCGGGTTTGAGTCCCGAAAGCTTTATGAGATTTCGCGCCAGTGTATCTATCTTGACCGGCGAACCCATGTCGAGGACGAAAATCTCGCCCCCCTTTGCGTACGTTCCGGCAAGCAAAACGAGCGAAACCGCCTCGGGAATCGTCATGAAATATCTGATTATCTCCGGGTGTGTAACGGTGACGGGGCCTCCCTTTTCTATCTGATGCTTGAAAAGCGGAACGACGGAGCCGTTCGAGCCTAAAACATTTCCGAATCTTACCGCAACGAACTCTGTAGAAACATTCTCGGGTATCTCCGTAAGGCTGGGCTCGTCATTTTCGCTTGCGTGCGTAAAGAGCCTCGGGATATCGTCCGTCTTATGCTCCTTGATACTCTTATCGAATGTCTGAACGACCATTTCGCACAGTCTCTTGCTCGCGCCCATTATATTAGTCGGGTTGACAGCCTTGTCCGTGCTTATAAGTACGAAACGCCTGCAGTTATAAGTCATGGCGGCGTACGCCGTTTTATATGTTCCGATAACGTTGTTCTTTATCGCCTCGCACGGACTGTCCTCCATTAATGGGACATGTTTATGCGCGGCGGCGTGGTATACGATATCGGGTCTGTATTCTTTAAACAGCGAGTCAAGCCGTCTCGAATCCCTTACGGAGCCTATTAAAACTTCGAGGGATAAAGACGGGAATTTTTCCTTGAGCTCCTGCTGAATCGAGTACGCGCTGTTTTCGTATATATCGAGAATTATAAGCTGTTTCGGCTCATGCGCGGCAATCTGACGGCACAGTTCGCTTCCTATCGAACCGCCTCCGCCGGTGACGAGAATTACCTTACCGCGTATCATCGAAAAGACTTCCGTCATCTCCGTTTTTATCGGCTCCCTGCCGAGCAGGTCTTCAACCGAAACCCTGCGCATTGCCTCGACGGTTATGTCGCTGTTGGCATACTGATAAAAATCGGGAAGATTCTTGACCTCGCAGTTGGTCTCAGAGCAGATGTTAATTATATCCCTTACGTCCTCTCTCGACGCGCTGGGCATGGCGACGTAAATTTTATCAATCTTATGCTTTTCAACGTTTATAAGAATGTCGTCCCTTGTACCGACAACGGGAATTCCGTCAAAATATCTGCCGACAAGATTCGGGTTGTCGTCAATGAAGCAGACGACTCTGTCGCCGAACGAGCCGTTTTTCAGTACGCTTCTGAAAATCATCTGTCCTGCGTCGCCCGCGCCGACTATCATAACGCGGTTAACGTCTTCCTTGTGCTCGTATTTTTTAAAACGGCGCGATTCGAGAATCATGAATCTGTACGAAAATCTCGCCGCGACGAGGAATATAATCTGGAAGCATGCTCCCCAGAGATAGTATGAAATGGGCATTCGTTTAAAGAACAGCGTTATAATAATAATATGCACGGCGGACGCCGATACGCTTCCGATAACGGTTCTGAAAAGCTCGGTCGAACCCGCAAATTTCCACACTCCGTGGTACATTCTGACTATATAAAATATAAGAATCGAAACGACCGTATTTATAGGTATAAAATGTATGTACGGCGTAAGATACTCTTTCGGAATCTGAGAAAATATGCCGTCGAATCTGAGCCAAAGGGCGAGAAAATACGAAATATTGACCGCCATAATAACATATACCGCCAATATAATAGCTACAATATGCCAGTGCTCAAGTTTGAATTTGCGTTTTGAACCGATACCCCTCTTGTCCATAATTACACATTCCTTAACTCTGTCATTTTTCCGTCCGAACCGATTTTGTATATTCTGTCGCAGTATTTAAGCATGCTTTCCCTGTGCGTTGTTATAATACAAAGCCTGTCGCTGTCATTTGTCATAATATTATTAAGCACGCGCTTTTCCGTGTCGATATCGAGCGCGCTCGTAGCCTCGTCGAGCAGAACTACCATTGCATTTCTCAGCAATGCCCTTGCAAGAGCGAGTCTCTGAAGCTGACCCTGCGAAAAATTCGCGCCCTGTTCACCGATTACCGTATCCGCGCCCTCGGGAAGCGAATATACAAACTCCGAAAGTTCGGCAAGTCTTAAAACCTCTCTTATCTCCTCGTCCGACGCGTCGGGCTTTACTATGCGCAGATTCTGCGCGACCGAGCCCGAAAATATATTTACCGACTGCGGAACAAACGAGCAGAACCGCCTTGTCGAATCCGAAATTTCTATGCTTTTATCATCAGGAGAAGTAAGCGTTATTCTGCCCGATACAGGTTTCATAAGCCCGAGCAGAAGTTTTAACATAGTCGTCTTGCCTTCGCCCGAAGGACCTATCAGCGCCACGGTCTCACCGGGCGAAACTTTAAATGAAACATCCTTCAAAACGTCAAAATCCGCGTCCGGATAACGGAACGTTACGTTTTCAACGTCAAGAACTACACCCTTTCCCCGTGCGCTCTCCAATACATCGAGCGCCTTTTCTCTGTCCGAATCCGTCTCCTCTTCAAACGACGTTATCTCCATTATTCTGCCCGCGGACGTCGCTATCGTGACAGCCGTCGGAGCAAGGGAGGCAAGAGAAGCAAAGGATGAGGTGAGTATGCCGGATATCTGTAAAAACGTGGACATGACTCCGAATGAAATCGCGCCCTGCCACAGCCTGTAAACTCCCCAGCCGTAGCATGCATACGATACGATAACGCCCGTAAGCGACAGGCAGAGAGTCATAAGAATGCTGAATTTGTCGTACGAGAGCCTGACCGAACGGTAATCGGTGAGAAGCGTCTCAAAATTATTTATATACTGTTTTATCAAATCAAAGGATTTTATAATCTGAATATTCTGTATCGATTCCTCGCTGTAGGAGAGGATTTTTCCGTTTAATTCACGGCTCTCCTTATTGAATTTACGCATGGTGCGTATTAAGAATCTCGATGAAAGAAAGAGAAACGGAGCGCTCATTAACGCAAGAAGCGCCATTGTCTTGTCATAATAAAGAACTATCGCCAGCGCGCCGAAAAACTGAATCGAGCGCATGAATATACTCGGGATAAAACTTATTACGCCGTTTGCGACAACTCCGACGTCGCCCTCAAGCCTGTTTAAAAGGTCGCCCGAATGAAAACCGCTGATGTCGCGCCACTGCGCCATCAGTATGTGCGCGTATATTTCGCGTCTTATCTCGTTATTCGTCTTTGTGCTGACGACGGCGGTTATCCACGACGTAAGAGCCGAGAACACATACTGAAAGACGGCGAGCCCGATAACGATAAGCGCGTATTTCACTATAACGGAATCGGTATGACCGACGACCGCGTCTATAAGATACTTTGAAGCGACGGTTACACCCAGTGACATGACGGTGCCGACGGTACCGAGAAGGATATAAAGAATTATCGTAAATTTATACTTCGCGATGTAGCCGAACAGCCATTTCCATTCATGCGCCATGTTTTTGAGCATAACGGAGAGTTCCTTAGATTTTTTCATCGCCGACGTCCTTTTTTCTTCTGCTCTTTTTAAGAGAACGTTTTTCCTTTTCCTTATGCTTTCCGCCTTCTGTATTTTCGGCAGGCGCAGATTCTTTCTCCGCTTTCTTTTCGGCTTCTTCAATATAATCGGGCACCTCGGGAGTTCCGTAACCGTAGCCGTAACCGTAGTTTTTTGAATATTTTCCGCCGTAGCCGTAATGACCGTAGCCGTAGTTGTGACCGTAACCGGTAATACCGGAAACGGCACCGTTTATAACGCAACCGATAATCTTAACGTCTGTCGACATAAGTCCGTCGAGTCCGCTTTTTATCTTGCCTATACGCACGGCGTCCTGATAAATTACATAGAATGCCGCGTCAGCCTCCTGGGCTATATACAAAGCGTCGGAAACGAGTCCGCAGGGCGGTGCGTCGACAAATATATAATCGTAGCTGTCCTTTACGGAGTCGAATATATTTCTGATATCGTCGTTATTTATAAATCTCTGTTTTCTCAGGTCGCTGTTGTCTATCAACATAAACGATATATTGTACTCCTCGAGGTCGGCGATTTTATATTTTTCGGTCTCGGTATGCCAGTTTAATTCGTCGGGATTGAGTCTTAAAACCTTCGCGGCGCTCGGGTTTCTGAGATCTCCGTCGATAAGGAGTATTTTTTTATCGTAATCGGCAAGCGAAATTGCAAGATTCGTAAGCACGGTTGTTTTTCCCTCTCCGGGAGCCGTGCTCGTTACCATTATTATCTTATCCTTACTGCCCAGAGCGTTTGTAAACGTGTTTCTGAGAACGCGCACCGATTCGAGGAATCCGGGGCCCGCCTTGTCGTTCGTAAAAAGAACGGAGCGGTCGGTCTGAATCTTATGTTTTTTAAAACGAACCTGAGGTATCGTGCCGATATACTCGCAGTTAAGCTCGTTTTTAACGTCGTTCTTCGTGCGTACGGTCTTTCTGCTCAGTGCGTATATTACGATAAGCACGAGTCCCGCGGCAATGCCGGCGGCCGCGCCCTTTATACCGTCGGTGATATAGTCGTTCGAATTCGACGGCTTCGTCGGAACAGTCGGAGTTGTTATCATTGTAAGTTTGATATTACCTACAACGTACTTTGCAACAGATGGGTAATTTTTTATAACCGACTGTAAAATATCATAGGTAAGCTGAGGGTCCTTACCCGTAACAGAGAGCGTAAACATATTCGAACCCTGAACTGCGGCCGCGTTCATCTTTACGGGGATTGACGTTATGCCCATATCCTCGCATATCATATCGCTTAAAAGATTGCTGTTGAGAAGATAGGGGAAGGTCGAGGCAAGCTGAGCCGCCGTCGTCGAATCGTAATAGAACGAATAAACGGAGATTCCGCCTATTGACGCGGAGCTGTTCTGCGTGCTGACGGTAAAAGTTGCCGAAACCGTATAACTGGGCGAATAGCTTCTGTACGAATTAAAGAACATGCCTCCGCCGAACAGAGCAGCAAAAAGTATGCACGTCCACCACAGCTTTTTTATACCCTTGACAAAATCGCTCGAATAGACCGTAAACTTACGCTCGTTAACGTACGATTTATTCTCATTGCTGTTTGTATCAGTCTGACTCATTTAAGTTCATTCCCATCGGTTTTGTAAAAAGCAGAATCATTCGATTTCGTCCTGCTCTACGCTTTCAAAATCTCCCTCGCCCGAGAACTGCGGGTCGTAGGAGCCGTACTTTGAATATTTTGAATACGAGGAATACTTTCCGTATGACGAATACGAGGAGTATTTGCCGTATGACGAGTATGCGCCGTATGAGGAATACGAAGCATATTTTCCGTAGCCGTCGGACTTGTCCGCAGACGAATACCTGTCATACTTGCCGTATTTTCCGTACTTGCCGTACTTTCCGTATTTTGAATATCTGCCGTATTTCGAGTATTTTCCGAGTTTCATATAACTGTATCCGCTCTCGTCAAATCCCGCCATTCCGAAGAATGCAAATTCGGGGTGAACGTCGTTTAATATGCATCCGGCGACATGCGCGTCGGCGTCGGTGAGCATGCTTATCGAATCGTTAATCGTAAGCGCGGAAACGACGTCGGTACGAACGACGACAAGCGTTTTGTCCGCAGTCTTTGTAATGTCGGTGATTCCTCCGCCGGCAAATATCGGCGCGGTATCGAGGATTATATAGTCTACTTTCTGTTTAAGGGTATTGATAACCTTATTGATAACTCCGTTCTCCGTCCACTTCTGATATCCCGCGTGAACTCTCGTATTGACCGCAAGATAGAGCGAAGAACGTTTATATTTTCTCAATTGATATTTATTATTTTTAAGTTTGCCGTTTAAGAGATTTCCCAGCTCCGCGTTCTCGTCGTAATCGACTCCGAATATTTTATAAAGCGCGGGCTTTTTCGCGTCCAAATCTATTAAAACGACTCTGTTTCCGCGGCTTGCAAGCGATATTGCAATATTCGACGCGACGGTCGACTTGCCCTCGTTTTCGGCAACCGACGTTACGGCAAAAACCCTGTCGCCGTTTCTGTGATTCATATATTCGAGCTTCGCTGCGATTTTCTGAAAACTCTCGACGAATTTCAGGGATATAAACGCATTCGAATATATAAGAAGCGCTTTTTTCTTCTTTTTAACGCGGTCTCTCGGGCTCAGACGTTTTTTCTCATGTATGACCGTGCCCAAAAGTTTTGAATCGATTTTCTGATTGAACGACTCCTCCGTTTTTACTGTATCTCTTAAAAGCGAAGCCAAAAGTATAAAGAATATTGAGACTACAGCGCAGCCGGAGAGCACAAGGTTCCTGTTTGAATTCGACATCGAATTCGACGGGCTCGACGGCATGGACGGCTGTCTTAAAACAGTGATTATCGCATTGTTGAAAACCTTATCCGAAATCTCGGGATAAACTTTTATAATCGCGCTCAAAAGTTCGTATGAAGTCTGCGGGCTTTTCGACGTGACTTTCAGTTCAAGGATATTCGTATCGGTCAGTACGGAGCATGAAACTTTTCCGTTAAGAGATGGGTTTTTCGCGTATTCCTGAGCCTTCGTTTTCATCGACGGGTCTACAAAGACGTTTGAGAAAACGCCTGCCATCTCCGCCGAAACGGAGTAAAGCGAATACGAATTGCCCGAACCGCCCTTAGCCGTTACCACAAGCGTCGCGGACGCCGTATACTCGGGGGTATAAACGAAATGCGAGTAAACGTACATTCCCATATAGCCTATGAGCACCGCCATTACGACTACCCATATGTTGCGTATCAAGTCTCTTAAAATACTGAACCATTCGATTGTGATTCTGCTGTTCTTCTTATCCATATCTTACTTCCCCACAACTACCGCGAGAACGGTATGTCCCTGAACGCCGTCCGAGTCAGAGACGTAATAGTGCACGGTGTAAACGCCCTCTTTCGAGTAGTCGGCGTTCGATTCGATTTTAACGGAATCGTCTATATCCTCGCCCTGTGCGTCGGTAACGGACGAGACAAACGACGCGGGGTCAATCGGCTTGTTTACGTCGGTGTAAACAAGATAGCTGTTAAGATTTATAACGGGGGCGGACATGCTTCTGTCCTCGATTATCAGCGGAAGCGTAACCGACGACGAATCGCCTTTGGAATTCGACACCTTAGCCGTTATCGAAAAAACGCCCGTCGTTACGCCGGCATAATCCTCGCTTGTTATAATCATATTCTTGGATATATCGCCGTCTATGCAGTCCTTTACCCCGAGAGCGGCCGCCGCGTCCACGTTTTCGTAAACGGAGAAGCACAGCGAACGGTTGAGATAAAAACGCGGAGAATAATAATCGGGGTACGATATTTTTCTCGACGCGGTCGCAACGTGATTGTCTGAGTCGCATACGGCGTATATAACCTTGCACATGCCGTCTCCTATGAAGTTTGAAACGGATTCGACGATAACTTTACCGGTAATGTCGCCGTCTTTTTCGTCGTAAGCCGAAACGCCTTTTAAGAATTCGGCGTCGTCCGCGTCAAGCGGAACCTCGAGAACGTCTGAGTCAACGGTTATGACCGGAAGCGTTTTATCCTCGTTCTTTTTTTCAAGTACGAACGTGTATCCGAATCCGGCACAGCTTACCGCGAATAATATGCATACGACGGCGCGTATAGCTTTTATCATGGCTTTACCCCCATGGAAAATTTAATAAATGAATTAAGAGAAAAGAGAAGGGATAAGAGAGAAAAGATAAAAGAATCGGTTTCGTTTTCTCCGAAAGCGGTATTTTATTAAAATGACAAAACTTTTAGGCTTTGCACCAAACCTCTTCACTTTTCACTCTTCACTCTTCACTCTTCACTGCAAAAAATTATCACAATAATTTATTGCTCAAAACCCCGTTATATGTCTGTCCTCAACGACGGCGCCGGGGTTATATTCAAGCAGCAGTCTCGCATAGTCCGGCGAAAACTCCTCGCTTATAAATTCCTCCGCGTCGGCAAGATACGGAGTTCTCATATACGGGCTGTGTCCGTCGCTTGCAACAAAGTCGGCAAGCCGTTCGTCAAGCATGGCAAGCGCCGCCTGTCTCGCGTCATATCCGAACGAGCCCTTGAGACTGCCTTTATTAATCTGCAAAAGGCATCCGAAGTCTTTCATTCTCGCGGCGGCTTCCGGATCCTCGCAGACAAATTCATACCTTTCGGGGTGCGCGACGACGGGGACATACCCTTCGCAAGCGAGCTGAGAAAGCTTCATATAAGCCGACGACGAGTATTCTTCAAAATCAAATTCCACCAAAGCGTAGCGCGAATCGTTGAGCGTTCTCAGTTTTCCGTTTTTTAAGAGCGTAATAAATCTGCCCGCACAGAATATTTCATTACCGGGATAAATTTTAACGTCCACGCCGGCTTTTTCATTAGCGTGATTTACCGCCTTTAACCTGTCGAGCATATCCTCGTCCCAGTGATTGCGGTACGAATCGGGGATGTTGCAGTGCGGAGTCGCAATAATGCGTCTCGTCCCGCCGGAATATGCGAGAGCCGACATTTTTACGGATTCCTCGACAGAACCGGAGCCGTCGTCGACACCGAACATTATATGGCAATGTATATCGGTCATAATCAAGCTCCGTTCCTTCTGCATTTATCCGACAAAAAACACGTCCGTATAAACAGATTATGTTTTCGCTATATTAGTATATTATATGCGCGTATAAAAATCAACGGTTAATAACAGAAAACGACATAAAAATTACCCAATATGATAAAATCCGTTTTTATCGGTTTTAGACAAAGAACAAAAAGAATGTTGCAAAAATATTATTTTTTATTGAATATTAATTCAGTATCTTTACTTTTATGCATATAAAAAATCCCGCCGTAAAAAACAGCGGGAGATACTTTAATTTACAATCGATTAATAAGCCCGGATTATTTTTCAAAATCCACATCGGCAATCATTTTTCCGTACTTCTGAACGCATCTTTCGTAAAGCGTTCTGCCCAGTTCGAACAGCGGTCTGCTGTGCTTATCCCCGCACACCATCGCAAATGTCGAAGCTATATCGTCGGGCGAAGCGGAGCGGCCGCCGACCGTCATATAATAAAACGAGAATGAAGCCGACCTGAGCAAGTCGTCATATGCGCCGGGAGCGGATTTAAGCATCTCTGCATACATCGCCGACTGCGTCTCCTTTGCAAGCATATCAGGCGTGACGCATCTGCTTATGCTGTACTCCGCCGTAAAAACGGAGAGAACCATAAGCTGTCTTAATATATCGGCGTTAATTTCGACGCCGTTTTCCTTCGCAAGTTCGGCACGAGCCGAGACCGATTCATCGGATACAAAAGCACGTGCGGCGGCTCTGCCGAGTTCCCTCGCCTTACGGATGTTGCCGTTAAGCTGGTGCTTTTTAACCTCGTCCGTATAAGCAAAATTTTCCTCCGCAGTTTTTTTAGCCACAGGCGTAAATATTTTGATATCGCTGTCGTCGTTCATATATACCGCCTCCGCGTCGTTTTTTATTTATTCGGCAGCCTGTTTTACGGCCGCCATTTTTTTCTGAAGTCTTTTCATTTTTGTTTTGTAATTAAGAAGCTCCGACAGATGCGCCTGCGGGGTAACATGGTCGCCCAGCGTACGGCATCCCCTGTTGTACATACCGTGGAAATCGCTTCCGCCGGTCATAAGGAGCTTGTTTTTTCTCGCAATATCTATAAGCCTGTTTTCGTCCGCTTCCGAGCATGTCGGATGCCATACCTCGATACCGGCAAGACCGTACGAGATAAGCCTGTCTATTATCGCAGTATTTCCGTAAAGTATGGGATGCGCGAGCACGGGGATTCCGCCCGCGTCGAGAACCGCCTTAATAACCTTTTGGGTGTCGGCGAATTTCGGAGTGACAAGTATGTTTTCCTCACTGTCCTTATTGAAAAGTTTTTCGTAAAGTTCTCCGTAAATTTCGTTTGTGCATCCGGAGTGCATCAATGCAAGCATAATATGCTGTTCGTAAAGATTTGTCGAACCCTGAGCGCACTTGAGTACAAGCTCCGCGTTGACGGGATACTTCTGAGCGCACTTGAGCATCATGTACTGTCCCGCCTTTTTTCTTGCGGCGGAATTATAGTGACAAAGTCCCTCAATGCGGTCGGGGTACTCACAGCAATACGCAAGTATATGCACCTGAGTGCCCGTCTCGGAGTCAATCGACGAAAGTTCCGCGCCGGGTATAACTTTAATGCCGTTGCGTTCTCCGAGTATTTTTCCCCTTACGGTGCCGGCAAGACAGTCCTGGTCTGTAATCGCAATCGTATCGACGTTATTCTTAACGGCAAGGTTTATAAGTTCTTCAATGCCTAACGAACCGTCCGACAGCTTCGTATGGCAATGCAAATCTGCTGACAAAGTGAAAATCCCCCATTCGGTAAAAAACGGCCGGCCGCGCTTCGTCCACCGGACAAAAACGGGCTTAAAAATTAAAAAAATACGATATATTCTCTAACAAAAAATATGACAAACGACCGCTTAGTGTAAAAAAGCCAATATTCCCTCAATATATATCATTCATCATTAATTATATACTCGAAGCAAAACATTTTCAAGGGGCAAAACAACGTTTTTTTATTTTTACGACAAAAAAATTCAATAATTTTTGCCGTTCGGTGATTGTATAAAGGGATAATATGTGTTAGAATTATATAAATTAAACAAAAAGGAGCAATTATCATGCTTAAAGGTATTCCCGATATAATTTCACCCGAACTTTTAAAAATTCTCGACGAGATGGGTCACGGCGATGAAATCGTCATAGGCGACGGCAATTTTCCCGCGGCTTCAAATGCAAAAAGACTCGTCAGACTCGACGGACACGGCGTTCCCGAGATTCTCGAGGCTATACTAAAGCTCGTTCCGCTCGATCCTTATGTCGAATCGCCCGTTATGCTCATGCAGGTAACACCCGGCGACGACGTAGATCCCGTTATATGGAAGGACTACGCGAGAATCGTCAAGGAGCAGAGCGGTGACTTTAAAATGAGCGAAATCGAGAGATTTAAGTTCTATGAGAGAGCTAGAGACGCGTACGCGATAATCGCAACAGGAGAAACCGCACTGTATGCCAATATCATACTTAAAAAGGGAGTAGTAGTGAACAAATAATTAGGCGGTACAGAGTGCCGGGGGGTTGTATTATGTCAAAACGAAACGACTACATTTCATGGGACGAATGCTTTATGGGCGTCGCGCTCCTCGCATCAAAAAGGAGCAAGGACCCTAACACGCAGGTCGGCGCATGCATTGTTAACGATAAAAAAAGAATAATGTCCGTCGGCTACAACGGATTCCCCGCAGGATGCGGCGACGACGAATATCCGTGGGAGCGAAACGGAGAGGCGTACGACACGAAGTACCCTTACGTATGCCATGCCGAACTTAACGCGATTTTAAACGCCCGCGGAGCAAATCTCGAGGGGTGCAGCATTTACGTCGCGCTGTTTCCGTGCAACGAGTGCGCCAAGGCGATTATTCAGTCGGGCATTTCCGAGGTCGTATACCTTTCTGACAAATACGCGTCCGACGAAATGACGAGGGCGTCGAAAAGAATGTTCAACTCTGCCGGAGTCCGTTTAAGAAAGCTTGAAATTCAGAGGGATTCTATCACAATATCATTTAAAGAACAGGATGTTTAACAGATGACTTTAAAAGAAGCCGTCGATGCTCATATTGAAAAATACGCGCCGAAAATAGAAAAATTCAGTTCTCATTTAGCGAAAATGTACGGAGTCTGCTACCCGAGCACTATCGACTCCGCGGTTAAAAAAATGAGCGATTCGACCTATTTCGTCATAACGGGCGACATTCCCGCTATGTGGCTGCGCGACTCGACGGCACAGGTATCAAATTACGTTTCGCTGTGCAAAGACTGCGAGGAAGCGCGCGAACTCATAAAAGGCGTAATCAGACGGCAGTCTCATTATATTAAAGAGGATCCGTACGCGAACGCGTTCAACGAAACCTCAAACGGTCACGGACACGTTGACGACGTTCCGAAAAAAGCCGGCATTGTATGGGAGAGAAAGTATGAAATAGACTCTCTGTGCTACCCGGTAAGGCTCATGTATCTTTATTATAAGGAGACAGGCGACATCGATTTCATAAAGGAAGTTCTGCCCGAGACCGCCGAGCTTATCCTCGCCGTATGGAGAACGGAACAGCACCATTTTGAAAAATCGCCGTACAGATTTTCGCGCACAAACTGCCCGTATCAGGACACGTTACACAACGACGGAATGGGCAGTCCCGTAAAATACACGGGCATGACCTGGTCGGGTTTCAGACCCAGCGACGACGCGTGCGAATACGGATATTTAACGGCTTCAAATATGTTCGCGTGCACCGTGCTCGAATATATATCCGAAATGCTGTCGAATTTTAATAACGAATACTCGTCGCTTATCGCCGAATGTATTTCGCTTCGCGCCGATATAAAAGAGGGTATAAATAAATTCGCGGTGTATGACAATGAGAAATACGGCAGAATTTACGCGTGCGAAACCGACGGCAGAGGAAACCGTCTTTTCTTCGACGACGCGAATGTGCCGAGCCTTTTATCGATTCCGTACATAGGCTATTCATCCGCTGACGACGAAATTTACAAAAACACGCGCAGATTTATTTTAAGCAAAGACAACCCGTATTATTACGAGGGCAAATTCGCAAAGGGCGTGGGAAGTCCCCACACCCCGA
>ERZ808240.1822-NODE-1822-length-25072-cov-11.586761_pt1 | contig 25072 bp, 19 predicted proteins | sample MGYA00521084_ERZ808240 | MGnify/ENA primary metagenome ERZ808240 (study PRJEB31516, sample SAMN03275571) | gut metagenome | biome: mammalia-associated habitat; material: feces | host: Papio cynocephalus | place: Kenya | collected 2012-08-06 ... | reverse complement strand
TAGGTGGGGTCTTCGGACAGGATATAGCCCACCAGCTGATTGACCGGATTGTAGCCTTTTTCCTTCAATGCATCGTACACCTGCTGCACGATTTCATGAATTTCATAGTCTTTTCTATCGTGGATCGAAAAAATAGCAGTTGCATCGCCCACGGAACACACCCCCTTCGGATGAACTATAAGTTATTGTACACGAATTGCGCCGAAACTTCAAGATAATCACACTGAATTTGCACACATTGCCTAAAATCGTCGGTGTTTATCATGCAAAACCACGGAGTGCCAGGGCCGCAATTCTGCCAAAAGGAGGCATTCTCATGCTATACGGCATTGGCTGCGATGTCTGTGACATCGCCCACCTGGAAAAAAGCCTTTCCGGGGCGCACGCAGCCGCCTTTGTGCGGCGGGTGTTCGGCCCGGCAGAACGTGCTGCACTGGGGCTGGATGAGCCCCTGCCCGCCGGGCGGGCCGCTGCCCACAAAACTGCCAGCGCTGCCGCTGATTTCGCCGCCAAGGAGGCCTTTCTCAAGGCGGCGGGCACCGGCCTGCGGGCGCCGTTCTCCCTGTGTGAGATCGAAGCGGTGCGCCTGCCCTCCGGCGCACCGGCTTATCACTTTTCCGGCCCGACTGCTGATTGGGTAACCGCACACGGCCTGCATGCGCACCTCTCGCTGAGTCATGACGGCGGGGTGGCGCTGGCCTTCTGCATTCTGGAAACTGCGCCGGAAACCTCTCCCGCCTCTGTGCATACAATGGAATAAGCCTGCACTGCATAACGCCGCCCGCACCGGTTCATACTACCAGCAGGAACCAGCGAGGCTGCGCCGTGCGCACCACATAGCGGGCGCATCCTCCAATTTCAGGGAGGGAGATTTCATGGAAGTACACAGAGGAGAAGTTTTTTATGCTGACCTGTCCCCGGTGGTCGGCTCGGAGCAGGGCGGCGTGCGCCCGGTGCTCATCGTACAGAACGAGATCGGCAACCGGCACAGCCCCACCGTCATCGCGGCGGCCATTACATCCCGGCTGGACAAAGCGCGCCTGCCCACCCACATCAACATCCGGGCGGCGGACACCGGCCTTGCCAAGGACAGCGTGGTGCTGCTGGAGCAGATCCGCACGCTGGATAAGCACCGCCTGCGGGAACGCGCCGGGCAGATCACTCCGGAAGACCAGAAGCGGGTCGATCAGGCCCTGGATGTCAGCCTTGGGCTGACATCTTATTGACGTAAAAAGCAGCCGCCGCCCTGTCGGAACGGACAGAGCGGCGGCTTTTTTCGTGTGATCCTCAGGCACGCAGGTGCAGGCATCTGCGCATCATTTCATACAGTTTATCCACGTCCAGCGGCTTGGACAGATAACCATCCATGCCGGACTGCAGGGCGTTTTGCATGTCATCGTCAAAGGCGTTGGCCGTCATGGCAACAATGGGCGTTCTGGACAGCGCCGGGTCTTCCAGCGCGCGGATGGCGCGGGTAGCTGCATAGCCATCCATCACCGGCATCATGATGTCCATCAATATCAGGTCGATGAAGCCCGGTTCGCTCTGGGCCATGTAGTCCACGGCTTCCTTGCCGTTCTGCACGCTGACCACCTGCAGGCCCGCCTCGGTAAGGATGGTCTGGGCGATCTCGCGGTTCAGCTCCACATCCTCCACCAGCAGGATGCGTCTGCCGCGCAGGTCAGCAGTGTCCGGCATCTGCGGGAGGGCGCTGTCCTTCGGGTAGCTGGCGTTCTGCAGTGCCTCGTACAGTTCCGAGAGGAACAGCGGCTTTGCACAGAATGCCGTGACGCCGGCTTCCCGGGCCTCTTCCTCAATGTCGCTCCAATCGTAGGCCGTCAGGATGATAATGGGCACCTGCTCCCCGATCTCGGAGCGGATGCGGCGCACCACTTCCACGCCGTTCATATCCGGCATGAGCCAATCGATGATGTACACCTGGAAGGGGTCGTTCTGCTGGGTGGCGTAACGGGCGCGGAACACGGCCTCCTTGCCGGAAGTCGTCCACTCCGGGCGCAGGCCGATGGTGCGCAGCATCTTTTCCACGCTCACGCAGCTGTCCATATTATCGTCCGCTACCAGTGCCCGGAAGCCCTCCAATGCCTGGATGGGCCCGCGCAGCTGGGAGTTCTTGGTAGTTTTAAACCGCAGCGAGATGGTGAACTCGCTGCCCATGCCCGGCTCACTGCGCACGGTGATCTGGCCGCCCATCATGTCCACAATATTCTTGGTGATGGCCATGCCCAGGCCGGTGCCCGGAATGCGGCTGACGGCAGCGTTTTCCTCGCGGGTGAACGGCTCAAAGATGTGCGCCACAAACTCCCTGCTCATGCCGATGCCGGTATCCCGCACCACAAAGTCATAGTCCGCATAGCCTGCCGGTGCCTTGTCCTTCTGAATGATGCGGATGCTCACCGTGCCGCCGGCGCTGGTGTACTTGATGGCGTTGCTCATGCAGTTGAGCAGCACCTGGTTCAGGCGCAGCCGGTCACAGATGACATCCTCGTTGACCACATCCACCGTGTCGATGAAGAATTCCAGGCGCTTGGCCTGAATGTCGGTCTGCAGGATGTTGCGCAGATCGTGCATGATGACCGGAATGCTGCACTCGCTCTCCTCGATTTTCATCCGTCCGCTCTCGATGCGGCTCATGTCCAGCACATCATTGATGAGGCTCAGCAGATGGTTGCTGGAAACAAGGATCTTGGAGAGGTAATCCTCAATGCGGGCGCGGTCATCCAAATGGGTCGCCGCCAGCGTTGCAAATCCGATGATGGCGTTCATCGGGGTGCGGATGTCGTGGCTCATGTTGTTCAGGAAACGGGTCTTGGCCTGATTGGCGCGCTCGGCCAGTTCTGCCAGTTCATACGCCTTCTGCAGCTTGAGATGGTCTTCCTGCTCCTTCTGCTTCTGCTGGGTGATGTCCTTGAACATCACCAGCAGGCGCTGGGGCTTGCCGCTGGGTGCAAAGCGCAGTGCCATGGCAACCGCCCGATACCAGAACTCCTTGCCGCCGCGGCAGACCCGGTAGTCCACATACACGCTCTCGCTGCGGTCATTGCCGTTCCGGTCCCGGTACAGCGCCTCGCACAGGTACGGCAGAGACAGTACTTCCCCTACACGCTCCCGGTCATCCGCGTGGACAAAAGTCTCCATCTGGTGCTTCACGCCCTCGGAGTAGCAGCCGCTCTCCCACCGGGCATTGATCCGGTCTGCCCGCGCGCGGTCCTGCTGTGTATCTTCCAGATCGAGCATCCGGTAATAATCCTGCTCCACGTCCACCACAAACCGCGTAAAATAGCTGCGGCACAGGGCGCTCATCACTTCCTGGATGTCTTCGTTATGCAAATCAAGTTTCATGCTTTTTTCCTCACGGCTGTTTCCTGCGGCACCTCTGCAGCGCGTGCAGCGGGTCTGTATCCAGGGAGTTCAGAGATTCGTCCTCGTTTCAGGCTGCTGCGCACCGCCGCAATAACGCGCGATCGTCCGCAGGAGCTTTGCCTGATCCAGAGGTTTGGTCAGGTGTTCGTTCATGCCGGCGGCCAGGCTGCTTTCCCGGTCATCCTGGAAGGCATTGGCCGTCATGGCAAAGATGGGCAGCAGGGCGTCCGGCCGGTGCAGTGCGCGGATGGCGCGGGTGGCATCCAGACCGTTCATCACCGGCATCATCACATCCATCAGGATAACGTCAAAGGTGCCCGGAACGGAGGCCTTGAAAAGCTCCACTGCCTCCTGCCCGTTGCAGGCCCGGGTCACAACAGCGCCTGCATTTTCCAGCATGAAACTGGCAATTTCCATATTCAGCTCGTTGTCCTCCACCAGCAGCACCTGCACACCGGCGATAGATGTCGTACTGACATCTTCCGGGGCCGCTTCCGGCTCCGGCACGGTGCCGTCGCTGACCTCCAGCGGCAGAGTGAGGAAGAAGGTGGTGCCTTCGCCCTGCTTGCTTTCAAAGCGGATGCTGCCGCCCATCTGATCTACCAGCTCTTTGGTGATGGCGAGGCCCAGGCCGGTGCCCGAGTAGGCGGTGCGGACTTTGCCGTTTTCCTGTGCAAACGGTTCAAAGGCTTTTTTCTGAAACGCTTCGCTCATGCCGATGCCGTTGTCCGCACAGGTCATCTCAAAGCGTACCATGCCATCCTGCAGCCCGCACTCCCGGCAGTCCACAGTAACGGTGCCGCCCGCCGGGGTATATTTGACTGCATTGCTCACAATGTTCTGCACGATCTGCCGCAGATGCACCGGGCTGCCCAGCACCTGCAGGTGCTCACCCTGCACACCGCTGCACACCAGCTCCACGCCCTTTTCCCGGGCCTGGATATCGATCACGCTTTCGGTCTCGGTCATCAGGTGCTGCAGGTCAAAGGGCTTGTGTTCCAGTTTGATCTCGCCGGATTCCAGCTTGTTCATATCCAGCACGTTGTTCACCAGTTCCAGCAAAAAGCCGGAGGCGGCCAGGATCTTCTGGCGGCATTCTTCCTGCTTTTCCTCATTGCCGGCGTAGTGGCGGCTGATCTCCACCATGCCCTGGATGCCGTTGATGGGCGTGCGCACATCGTGGCTCATGCGGCGCAGAAAATCCGTCTTGGCCGCATTGGCGCGGCGGGCATCCTCGGCAGTCTTTTCCAGCTTGCGCTGGATCTCCAGTTCTTTCTGCTTTTCTTCCGTGATGTCACGGTTCGCCACCAGAACCGCTTTCAGTTCTCCATTTGCGCCGTAGCGCTGCGGCACAATGAGGCAGCGCAGCCAGCCGCCGTCCGTCTTTTCACAGCTGTAGGTCAGGCTGGTATGGCCTTTTAACCGCTGGGCAAGGGTGCTCATATCCGAAAACTCCTGCAGGCCTTTCCGGTATGGCTCGGCAACCAGCTGCTCGATCTGCTTTGCCTGGCTCTCCGGCGTCAGCTGAGCCTTATAATTCTGCAGGGTCCGGGTCCCGCTCTTGAGCACCTCCATGCTGCCATCTTCCAGCTGGATGAGCATAATGGCCGTGTAGGCCGTGCTCAATGCATTGATGGTGCGCAGGCGCTTCTGGCTCTGCTCCTGTACGTCGTGGACGTACTGCCCGCGCACCAGCAGGATGACCAGGCAGAACACCACCGTCAGCACAGCGACCACCAGCATGACCACATTGCGGGTCATATACACTTCCCGCGCCGGGAAAAACGCATACAGCGTGTAATTCTTATACTGCGTGCTGCCGCCGTAGAAGGTGCCCTGCGGCGACACCATCCGGACCAGTCCTTCCACTCCGCAGGCATCATACCGGCTGTATTCCTGCCTGCCCTCCTCGAGCGAAAGGTGGATCAGACGGTTCAGGTTGCTGCTGAGGATGTTGCTGCCGTCCGTCACGACCACAACGCCGTTCATCTGGAAGGTATACCCATCCAGCATTCCCTCAATATCCTGCCAGTCGCCATTTGCACTGCGGGGCACATACCGGTCGTAGCGATCAATGCGCCGCTCCAGGAACACGAAGGTCTGCTGCACGGTCTCCTGCAGCTGCTCGCGGTCATGCAGGGTAAACCCGATATAAAACGCCGCAGCAATGACCGCAGCAGCGGCCAGAACGGCCGCCACCATCTGCCTGGATGTCCAGTTTTTCTTTTGTTTCACCCGCAAGGCCTCCCCGCACTGTGCTGCCGGGGGTACCCGTTTTTGCCGCAGGAGCGGACGTATCCCCGGGGGAATTGATTACACAACATCATTATATCGGACTTTGCGTCTCTGCGCAAGGTTTCTGCGCTTTTCCGCCGCCAGGAAAAGCCTGCCGGAATCGTAGAAATCGGCAGGCTTTTTCTGTATATTCTTTTTCAGTCCCGGCGGAACAGATCCCGGGTATACACCTTGGCGCGGACATCGTCCAGGCAGGCATCGTAGCGGTTGGCCAGGATGGCATCGCTCTGCTGCTTGAACTGCGCCAGATCGTTCACCACCCGGCTGCCGAAGAACGTGCTGCCATCTTCCAGCGTCGGCTCATACACAATGACCGTGGCCCCCTTGGCCTTGATGCGCTTCATCACACCCTGAATGGAGGACTGGCGGAAATTATCCGAGTGTGCCTTCATGGTCAGGCGGTAAACGCCGATGACGCAGGGCTTTTCCTCCGCCTGGTCATATTCATTGGCCCCTTCATAGCTGTAATATCCGGCCATCTGCAGCACCCGATCCGCAATGAAGTCCTTCCGCGTGCGGTTGGATTCCACAATGGCCCCGATGAGTTTTTCCGGCACATCGGCATAGTTGGCCAGCAATTGTTTGGTATCCTTGGGCAGGCAGTAGCCGCCATAACCAAAGCTGGGGTTGTTATAGGCATCGCCGATGCGCGGGTCCAGGCAGACGCCCCGGATGATCTGGCGGGTATCCAGCCCCTTCATCTCGGCATAGGTATCCAGCTCATTGAAGTAAGAGACCCGCAGGGCCAGATAGGTGTTGGCAAACAGCTTGACGGCCTCCGCCTCGGTAAAGCCCATGAACAGCGTATCAATATCCGGCTTGCAGGCCCCTTCCTGCAGCAGGGCTGCAAAGCGTTCCGCCTGCTGCATCAGCTGCGGTTTTTCCGGGTCAGTGCCCACAATGATGCGGCTGGGATACAGGTTATCGTACAGCGCTTTGGACTCCCGCAAAAACTCCGGGCTGAACAGCAGATTCGGGCACTGGTATTTTTCCCGCGCGTGGACGGTAAAGCCCACCGGCACCGTGGATTTGATGACCATGACCGCCGCCGGGTTCACGGCCTGCACCTGCCGGATGACGGCCTCCACTGCCGAGGTATCAAAAAAGTTCTTGTGGGTATCGTAGTTGGTGGGGGCTGCGATCACGACCAGCTCCGCCTCCCGGTACGCCGTCTCTGCGTCCAGTGTCGCCGTCAGGTCCAGCGTTTTTTCGGCAAGGTAGCGCTCGATGTACTCATCCTGAATGGGCGAGCGGCGCTGGTTGATCTGTTCCACCTTCCAGGGCAGGATGTCCACAGCGGTCACGGTGTTGTGCTGTGCCAGCAGCACGGCCAGCGACAGGCCGACATAGCCGGTGCCTGCAACGGCGATCTTCATAAGGCGTTGCCTCCTCTTTTTCCATTTCCGGGCATGGGAAACTTTTCTGCTCTCATTTTACCGCGTCCGTACAGGGCGCGCAAGCCCGTTTTGGTTTTGCGCCAGACGGGCCCGCCCACTTTAGCGGTTGGCATTAGTCTGGCAAAGAAATCTTTACAGCTTTTTGCAAAAATCCGGAATTTGCTTGACCGCCCCCGTATTTTTGTGTAGTATTATAGAGAAATATTACAGTTTTGTTGCACATCTGCAGTTTTCTTGCAGACTGGATGCGAGGCAGGGAAAGGAAGTGGGATGTGCCATGCGCATTGCAATGGTCGGGCATAAGCGCGTGCCATCCCGCGAGGGCGGCATTGAAGTCGTAGTCGAAGCGCTGGCTTCCCGCATGGTCGCTTTGGGCCACACGGTCACCTGCTACAACCGCTCCGGCCACCATGTCAGCGGTCGTGAACACGACACTGCACCACTGCGGGAGTACAAGGGCATCCGGCTGGTTTCTGTTCCTACCATTGACCGCAAGGGGCTGGCTGCGGCTTCTTCCAGCTTTTTTGCCTGCCTGGCCGCTGCCTTCGGGCCTTATGATGTGGTGCATGTCCATGCCGAGGGGCCGGCTGTGTTCTGCTGGCTGCCCCGCCTGATGGGCAAGCGCGTTATTCTGACCGTACATGGGCTGGACTGGGCGCGGGACAAGTGGAAGGGCACCTTTGGCTCCTGGTATATCCACCTGGGTGAAAAAATCGGCGTTCGTTTTGCCAATGAGATCATTGTGCTGAACCACCACACCCAGCAGTATTTCCGGGACGTCTACGGCCGCGAAACGCACTACATTCCCAACGGCGTAGACCCGGCCCCGCACGCCGAGCCGGATCTTATCCGCACCCAATACGGCCTGGACACGAACAGCTACATCCTGTATCTGGGCCGCATCGTGCCGGAAAAGGGCTGCCATTACCTCTGCGAGGCCTTCAAGCACCTCAAAACCGATAAAAGGCTGGTGTTTGCGGGCGGCAGCTCCGACTCGCAGGAATATCTCGACCAGCTCAAAGCGCAGGCCGCAGACGATGACCGCATCCTTTTTACCGGCTTTGTGGACGGTAAACTGCGCGATGAGCTGTACAGCAATGCGTATGTCTTTGTGCTGCCCAGCGACCTGGAGGGAATGCCGCTGTGCCTGCTGGAAGCCATGAGCTACGGCAACTGCGTTCTCACCTCGGACATCGAAGAGTGCACCAACGTCATCCATGACCGTGGCCTGACCTTCCGCCGGGGCAATGTGCAGGACCTGCAAAAGAAGCTTGCGTACGTGATCTCCCACCCGAACGCTGTCCGGCTGTTCCGCTGGATGTCTGCCGATTACATCTGCGAGCGGTTCCAGTGGGATACGATCGTCCAGAAGACCCTTCAGCTGTATGTACCCCCCCCCCACTCCTAAAAATGGATCTTCATAAAAGGACCCCACCGCAGAGCTGCTCCTGATGGCAGCTCTGCAGCGGAGTCCTTCTTTTTTGCGGTTCAGCGCAGCAGCCGCCCCCGCAGGATCCGGATGCCCTGCAGCGCGTCAAAATAGCACAGCGCCAGCCGGTAATGCTTTTTCTGCAGCAGATGTGCTCCCACCCACTGCCAGGCGGAGTCTGTCTCACGGCGGGTGCATTTCTGCAGCGCCGGCCCGATCACATCGGATTCACAATAGCTGCACAGCCAGGTAAGCCGCTCTGCATCCGGCAGCGTGCCCCGCACAAAGGAAAGCTTTTTGGCGGCTTCCAGTGCACCGCACACCAGCTCCCGCGTGATCAGCCCTTCATAGCAGCCGGGCGTTGGCTCGTGCCGCCGGACGACCTCGGCAAACTGGCCACGCTGCCGGATGACCTCCGCCTCAAAATAAGCCCGCTGAAAGCTCGTCATAGAGGATGCCGGGCGGATGCTGTAATCATAGCAAACCTTCGGGTTGTAGACGATGTGTGCAAACGGTGCATTCATCACCCGGGTCAGAAACGCCGCATCCTCGCTGACCCGCAGCGGCGGGAACTGCAGGGCATGTTCCTGCAGGTAGGCCCGCCGGAACAGTCTCATACACCCCATCGTGCGGTATTTCAGTTTCGGGAACTCTGCCCAGAATTCCGTGTAGGTATAAGTTCCCGCGCCCTGCGGCAGATCACATTCCCCTGCCCGGAGCAGATTGCCATCCTTGTCCACAAACTGCTTCTGGTAGCCGAACACAACGATGTCCGCCTGTTCCCGCCGGGCAAGGGCAATGTTTTCTGCCAGCATCTCCGGCCGGATGGTATCGTCCGGGTCCACAAAGGCGATGTATTCGCCGCGCGCCTGCGCAAGCCCCTGATTGCGCGCATTGCCCTGCCCGCCGTTCGGGATGTGAAGCGCCCGGATGCGGGCATCCTGCTGCGCATAGGCATCGCACAGTGCGCCGGAGCCGTCCGTGCTGCCATCATCCACAAGCAGCGCTTCCCAGTCGGTGCAGGTCTGTACCTGCAGCGAGGCAACACAGCGCGGCAGAAAGGCCCGCACATTGTATACCGGAATGATCACGCTGACCGCACAGGCCGCCTGTTCCAATGCCATTTTTCATTCTCCCTGTAACCGTTTGCGGTATGCCTGCAGAAACCGCTCTGCCAAAGCATCCCAAGTATTCTGATGGATCACCGTTTCATAGGCCCGCTGCTCCATCGCCGCCCGGCGGGCCGGGTCCCGCGCCAGAGCCAGGATCTGCTCCGCCCATGGGCGCGGGTCTTCCTTGGGCAGAACGATGCCGTTTTCGCCGCTGCGCAGCAGCATATCCGAGCCGCCGTTGCACGTGGTGAACACAATGCGGCGGAAGAACATGGCCTCCAGCAGTACCATGCCGAAGATCTCATATTCCGTGGGCAGCAGGAAGAAATCCGCCTGCTGGTATACGCCCTTCATCTGGTACTGCGGGGCTTTTTTCTGCCAGTGTACCCACGGTGCAAGCCCGGTTTCCCGGATGGCTGCACGGAACGCTTCCTCATAGGCCTCGTCGCCGCTGCCGATCAGGTACAGGCAGGCGGCCGGGTCTGCCCGGCGCACCTCCTGCAGTACTTTTAACAGAAAAAACGGATCCCGGCGCGGCTCGATGCGCCCGATGTACAGCAGTTTCAGCCCGGCTTTCTGCGTGCGCATCTGCCGTTCCAGCTCCGTCTGCCCGGCTTCCGGGTGGTCCTGCAGCAGCTCGGCGTCAATGCCGACGCCCACAGTCGTTACCTGCTGGGCAGAAATGCCTTTCTGCAGCAGGAAATCCCGCGCCAGACTGCTTTTGGTCAGGAACTGGGTGCCCAGCCGTCGGTAGCGCCCGGTGAACAATGCATCAAACACCCGGCACATCCGGTTGTAATTCTTGTTGAAGGGCGCATAATACGGCCCGTGGTAGATGACCGTTTTGTGCGGGTACTGCCCGGCCAGATGCCAGGAATACAGCTGGTTGTACTCCGCCGTCTGCAGGATATCGTACTGCGCCAGCAGCGCTTCCTGCCCGGGGAACCAGCCGTTTTTCAGCCATGCCTTCCCTCTGCGGTAAAAGACCCGGATGGGCGCAAAGCCCTCCACCGGGATCTCTACTTCTTTTTCTTCCCGGTCGGTCCAGAACAGGATATCCGTCGGGTGGCCGCGCCGGGTCAGCGCCTTAGCCAGCCCCACTTCCTGGATATTGTACGTATGCTGCGTTACATCCAGCAGGGACGGCCAGGGGCGGATGATCAGAATCTTCATAGGTTTCACCAAGTCACTGCTGCGTGGTTCTGCATCCATTGGATGCAGCCGTCTGTTTACCGGCTCTGCTGCGCCTCCAGGTCTTCTTCCACGATCTCCTCACCGGTCTTGTGGGCCAGCTGTGCGTTGGAAGCCTCGCTCAGGCCGTTGTTTACCACACAGTTCATGTCACAGGTAGAGCAGCGGTCCAGTTCTTCCTTTGTCACAAGCCCGTCCCGGTAATCGCGGCAGACCTTCAGCTCATACATGCTGTACGGATGTCTGGTGAACAGCGCCTTGAATTTGTGGGTCAGCACCCAGAAGCCCGGCTTCCAGATGTACTTGTGCATGGCCGGGGACACCGAACCGATCATCCAGCAGTTGCGGTCACAGCAGCGCACCTTTTGGCGCACAGCATCCGCCGCCGGGCTGTTCCACAGCTCATCCCAGCTCTGGGTGTTCAGGTTGCCCATCACCTCTTTGTCCCTGGTGCCGTTGCAGGGCATCACATCGCCGTACGGGTCGATGAAGAAGGTATCAAAACTCATATCGCAGGGCAGCAGGCGCTTCTGCCCGTACAGGTAGTTGATCAGGCCGTGGTTAAAGTACGCCCGGAACCACTTCTTGGGCGAATTGCTGCGCAGCAGCTCGTTGATCAGGGCTTCAAAGTTTTTGGCCACCATCGGGCGGTCATGGATGATGTTCTTGGCCTCCACAAAATAAAAGCTGTTGTGCAGCGTGGCCGTGGCAAATTCCATGCCCATCTCGTCTGAGAGCTTATACAGCGGCACCAGATCCGGCGCGTTGCGGTCCTGCACCGTCATGCCGAAGCCCACATCCTTCATGCCCATTTCGCGCAGCTTTTTCAGGGTGGTATAGCCCCGGTTGTAGCCATCCTGCAGGCCGCGGATCTCGTTGTTGGTCTGTTCCAGACCTTCAATGGAAATGCGGATGCCGATGTCCGGGAACTCTCTGCACAGGTCCAGGATGCGGTCCGTGAAAAAGCCGTTGGTGGAAATGACGATGCGGTCCGATTTTTTGCGCAGCTCCCGCACGATCTCCTTGAGGTCGGTGCGGATGAAGGGCTCGCCGCCGGTGATGTTGGTAAAGTACATCGGCGGCAGCTTGCGGATGGTCTCCAGCGTGATCTCTTCCTCCGGTTTGGAGGGAGCCTTATAGCGGTTGCACATGGTGCAGCGCGCGTTGCACCGGTAGGTCACGATGACCGTACCGTTCAGTTTCTTTTCGGTTGCCATGACTCTCTTCTCCTGTTTTATGCGCCCCGGTACAGCCGGAGCAGCTTTTCCGCGTAGACCTCCACCGTGTCAAAGCGGATGGAGGCGCAGTTTTGGGTATACATGTCCCGTTTGGCAGCGTCCGCCCACAGGGCGCGGATGTGCGCCGTCAGGTCCTGCACATCACCGCTGCGGAACAGTTCACCGTTCACCCCGTTCGTGACCAGTTCCGGGATGCCGCCGATGCCTGCTCCCAGCACCGGCGTGCCGTACAGCAGCGACTCCATCACCGAGAAGGGGCAGTTCTCGTACCACTCAGAAGGATAAACGCTGAACCGCGCCTGTGCAATGAGATTCCGCAGCGCATCGCCGGACTGGAACCCCACGTTTTTCATGTTCGGAAGCCCCTGCACCTGCGCTTCCAGCGGGCCGCTGCCCGCCAGTACAAACTGGACTTCCGGCAGCTGCCGGGCTGCTTCCAGCAGCGTCCCGATGCCCTTTTCCCGGGCGTAGCGCCCGAAGTACAGCACATAGTCCTGCTTGGGCTGCGGCGGCTGCGGAGCCAGGGAGACAAAGTTGTGCAGCGCCACCGTCTTTTTGCGCAGGACCGGGTCTGCGTCCAGCTTCGACTTTAAAAAGTCCGAACAGCAGATGACAGCATCCAGCGTTTCATATACGCCGTTCCCGTGCCAGAAGGCAGATTCCAGGCAGCCGATCAGGGAGCGGGCAGCAGAGCCGTGGATGCATTTGTGCCGCAGGCAGGGCGTGAAATGCCCCTGCAGGCACTCTTCACAGACCGTACCCTGCTCTGCCCGGTAGCACATATGATTCGGGCAGACCAGCTGATAATCGTGTGCCGTGTAGACCACGCGGCAGGCGTGCCCGGTCTGCCTGCGCCATTGGGCAATCTCCAGCAGAATGCTGGGCGTCAGCTGGTAATTGAAGTTGTTCAGGTGGACCACATCCGGCGCAAAATCATCCAGCACCAGTCGCAGCTTTTTCCGCGCCTCGGCGGAGTAGATGGTCTTGAGCGGATAGGTCAGTTTGACCAACTTGCTGCCGCCGTGGAAGTTCATATCTGCGGTGTAGGCATTCACCCGGTTGCCCACGCACCGGCCTTCGTGCTCCATGCCGAAGTACTGCACGGCGTGCCCCATGCGTTCCAGCTGAGCCCCCAGCTCAAACATGTATGTCTCCGACCCGCCGTTGGGAAAGAGGAACTTGTTGATCATTAAGATTTTCATCGCTTCACCCCTTCGGCTGTGCCCCGACGCACCTGCAGTGCGTGCGCGGCCGCCCGCAGCAGCCGCTGCACCGCAAGCGAGAACACCGATGCCCCCGCCAGCACCAGCAGGGCCGTCAGCACATAGGACGCCGCACCGCGGCCCAGCAGAGTCGTCAGGTGCAGCTTTTCCAGCACGCGGAATACCATCATGTGCGAAAGATATACTTCATAGCTGATGCCGCTGAAAAAGCGGGTCAGCGGGTTGCACAGCAGCCGGCTCCGGCATGTGATGCCCACAGCCAGCAGCACTGCCGACACCAGCAGGCAGGGCATGCTGCCGCCGCCCACCGCGTAATAAAGCCCCACAGCTGCCGCTGCCAGAACCTCCCAGACAAGGGCCGGTACCGCCGCGATCTCCCTGCGGTAGAGGTACAGCAGCCCGCCCGCCAGAAAGTAGCAGCCGCTGTAGAGAAAACTCGTGCGCCGCACCTGAAAATAGTACACGGCGGCCAGATTCCACAGCACCGCTGCCGCCATGGCCAGCCACGCGCGGCGGCGGGTTTCCAGCAGATAGCAGAAGAACGGGAAGCAGAGGTAAAACACAAAGGTCACACCGACGAACCATCCCACCCCGATGACCGAGATAGCCCCGGGATCCGGCAGAAGGCCGTGAAAAAGCGTCAGGTCTGCAAAGCCCTCGATCAGCGCACTGCGGGAGGGCGAGACTGCGATATCCAGCAGCACCATCACCGCAAAAAAAGGCAGCAGCCGCTGCAGCCGCCGGGCATAAAACACCGGCATCCGGATCTGCCCGCTGCACATGCGCTCATAATAGCCGCTGCACAGGCCAAAGGCTGACACCGCCATGAACAGGAACACAAAATCCGTCAGCGACGGGATGACCGTATTATAAAAAAAGCCGGGCACCTCATACGCTCCGTTCGCCCGGACATGCATCAGCACGATGCCAAGGGCTGCAAACGCCCGCAGGCCATCCAGCCCTTCCCAATGGTTCTGTTCCATCTCGCTCCCCTTTTCCCTTTATGGAAGTTCCTCTTTTTCCGCCAGAAAGCGCTCCTGCGCCCGGATCGATTCCAGCTCATCGGTCGTGCGCAGCTCTGAATCCACGATGTTTTCCCTCTCCATGCTCTCGTAGCAGAACACCATGACCGCCATGCGGTACAGGATGTTGATGCAGTAGTAAAACGAGGTATTGTCGGTCAGGTAAGTGAAAAAGACATACAGGTTCATGCCGAACAGCACAACGGCCGGGGCCACTGAGTAACGCTCCTGCACGCGGTGCACCCGGAATGCCAGCTCATAAAAGATCCAGATCCACCAGCACCAGAAGCCGACTTCCAGATAAAATTCCAGGTATACGTTGTGCACCGCGTCCGTACCAAGCGTATAATTCGGGTCATAATTTCCCAGTGTATAAATAAAGCGGATGCCATGGCCGAAAAATCCCGGCGAAAGCTCATAGTAATCCCGGAAGTAGCTATACAGAACATCCCGGTACATCAGGTTGATGCCCAGCCGGTCCGCGATCTCAAAAAAGACACCGTTCTTGATGAGGAACAGGTACAAAAAGGCCCCGCCGCCCACGGCGATGGCCATCAGGTTTGCCATCATGCGCAGGTGCGATGGCTTTACCTTTTTCATGATGTGGTACAGGATCGCCGCGCCGATCACCGCCGGGATGGCAATGCGCTTGAGCGCCAGCGAAAAGAAAAAGCAGCTGAGCACCAGTGCGGCCCAGTCCCTGCGGGTGTTTTCTTCTTTGCGCATCAGGTAGTAGGTGATGAACACGCCCCAGCCGAACACCAGGCCGTGCACCTCCATCCGCTTGATCACACCGCCCGTTTCGTCGGCAAAGGTGACCAGCAGCCGGATGTACTGCTGCAGCAGCGGCGCAAAACCGAAGTTCCGGCCCACGATGAAAAAGATCAGAAGGTTCGTGCCTGCCATGGCGACCATGGAATAGAACATAACCGCCTTATCCATCAGATACAGCGCACCCGCCACCAGCAGGAGGTTCGTCAGCATGTAAAAGGTATTCAGCGAGCCGCGCAGAATGTAGGCAAAGGTCTGGGATTCTCCGATCCAGATGCCGACAGACCACATCCAGAACAGCAGATACGGGAAAAAGAACAGAGCAAAAAAGCGCATGCAGAACATGGCTTTATTGAACTGCGGCCGGATGAAAAAATCTGCACACGCCCAGCCAAACACCACCAGGTTCACCGCATATTTCACCGCCACCGGCAGCAGGTAGCTGTCACTGCTGAATGCAATGAACATCAGCAGGGTGAACAGCGCCGCCCGGCCGTATTTTCGAAGGAGTGCTACGATATCCATGCGTGTTCTTTCTCCGGCAGAGGGTCAGTTGATGTCCACGACCACAAGCTCCGGCTGGTTGTTGATGCGCGGAATGGGCTCCGAATCGCCCAGCCCGCGGCTGATGAGCACCGTCGAGCTGCCGATGAGCTGCACCCCGCTGGTGTACTTGGGCAGAAATCCCTGACTGGTGGAATACAGCCCGTGGGACCCGATGCGGATCTGCCCGCCGTGGGCATGGCCGCTGAGCACCAGATCAAACTGGTAATCCTGCAAAGAGGTATCCAGCACCTCCGGGCAGTGGCAGATGAGCACCGTGTAGCGATTCGAGAGATCGTTGGAGGCACCGTCCATGGCATCCGCCACCTGTTTGGAAATCTCCCGCTCCAACGTATCGCGCGGCCACTCGAAAAAGCCGCCGATGCGCAGGGCATTGCCGTTGATGGTCACATCCTCATAGCTGCCGCTCAGCCAGTGGACCCCGGTGGCAGCAATGTCTGTGTCAATGTGGTCGCTGCCCAGCGCATAGCGGGCAGCCCACTCGTGGTTGCCGGGCGCATAATACACCGGGGCGATCTCCACCAGCTGCTTCATCAGGTCCAGCACCACGCTGTAATCCGTGTTGTCGTCAATGTTCATGTCGCCTGCCACAGTGATCAGATCCGGCGACAGGTTTTTGATCTTCTGCACCAGCTCTGCATTGTGCTCGCCGTACTCGTGCAGGTGCAGGTCGGACAGCTCCACGATGCGCAGGTCACTCACCGGCTTATCCGTGGAAAGGGTGTAGAACGTCGTGATGAAGTGCTGATTCACCCAGACGTTATAGCCCACATAGATGCCCAGCAGGATCACCAGCGCCAGCAGAGCTGCTGCCAGCCCTTTCAGAACGTGTTTGGTCTTCATGTATGTTTCCTCATTCCTTCGTGATCACCGGGGTCGCATTGCGTTCCTTCTCGTCCGCCTTCTTCTTCACTGCGGCGCAGCGCTGCATAGCCAGGCGCAGCAGAGCGCGCACCTCATACACCTCGTCCTTCACAGAGTTGGCCATGCCGACGAACACGCAGGAACCGTAGGCCGAAAGCTCCCCCTTGGAGAGGATGGCGTTCAGGCGGTCCACGCAGTTCTGGGCCACCTCATAGCTGCAGTCGTCCAGCAGGATGATGAAATGCCCGGCACCGTTGTAGCCTGCAAAGCCCATGGAGCGGAACAGATACAGCAGCTGTTCTCCCAGCAGGTGCAGGGCACGGTCGCCATCGCTGCGGCTCATGCGGGTGAGATCCAGCTGCACATGGATCATGGTGAACTGGCCGCGCAGCTTGCTGGTGCTGAAATGCTCGATGGTATCATCGCAGCGCTCACGGTTGGGCAGGCCGGTCTTCTTATCCACATAGAGGTAGTAATCCACAAAGTCGCCCAGGCGGCCCAGGAAGATGGCGCAGAAGCAGCCCACAAAGAGGAACAGCACCACCGACAGCGCTGCGTACAGCTTGAGGTTGAGCCTCTCAATGACCACGATGCTGCTCTTCATGGCAATGTTGTCTGCACCGTTGACCTTGTTGAACTCGTCAATGGTCTCCAGCGCCACATTGTACAGGTCCGTGAACTTCTGCACCAGGTCATCAATGCGGGCACTGGCCCACTGGGCCTGCTCGCTGTTCATATCCTGGTTCACGTCGCCATTCTGGTAAACGTCCAGGATCTCCTGGGCCTGCCCCTGCGCAATGGTGGTATCAATGAGCTGGGTCTGCAGGTCAGCATAGTTCTGAATGAGCTTATCGTACGTCGTGGTCACATCCTGCGCGTTATAGCCATCCGAACCGGCCACCACGTTGGTGATGATCTGGGTCGCACCGCCGTCCGAGTTGGCGTCGCCCTCATACACCGCGGCGCCGTCCAATGTCTTATCACCGAACTGGTCGATGATGTTCTTGGCCTCCGTCAGGTTCTCGTTCAGGCTGTCGATCTGGATCTGGTAGCGCAGCACCGCATTTTTCTTGGTATCCACCAGCACAGGCAGATCCTTTACGATCTTGTTGTTGATGATGTACGCATACAGGTCGCTCAGGCTGTTGTTGGTGAGAAATTCGTAGCTGGACACCAGATCCGAAAAGGACATGCCGGTCTTGACACTGTAAAAGCCGTATTTTTCCTCAGCCTTCTTGCGCAGGTAGGCCGTGCTCTCGTTGGCGTTGTTGCGCAGCATCTCCACGCAGTCCACAAATTCGTAGTTGGCAGAGGAAACGTTCACCGCGTTGTTGGGGAACAGGTCGGTATCCACGTGGGTCTCGCCGTAATAGTCAAAGTAGTTGCTCAGCAGTGAATCCAGCACCTTGCGGGCATAATCGGTCGCGTCCTTGCTGTCCACCGTAAACGAGACCTGATAGGTCGTGGGGTGGTACTCATAATCATCGCCGTTGGAAAGGGCCGTTTCCTTACGGGTCTGCTCATCCTCCGGGATGATCTCACTGACCGAGATCTTGGAGCGGATGTACTCCGTGCTGGCCGTCAGGCCCAGCTGCTGGATGGTACGGTTGACCACCGATGCCGAGGTGATCTCCTGCGGGTCAATGGCCGTGCCATCCGCATTCAGGCCGCTGCTGGCCTGGCTGTTGGTATACTGGATCACGGCGGTTGCCGTGTAGGACTGCTTGGAGGAAATAAACTGATACACGCCCGCACAGCCCACAGCCATGATGACCATGATCAGGAACCACCATTTTTTCAGGTAGCGCAGTAAGTCAAAATTTTTCATCGTCTCTGAACCCTGTCTTCTCTCCCGGCTGTTATCACACCAATTCCTGTGCGCGGCTGTAGCGCCGGCGGCGGCAGGTGTAGCCCACCACGGCCAGATAATACACCACGCACACGGCCACCGCCGCGATCAGGCTCTTTTTCACGCCATACCGCTGGGTAAACGAATCCACATTGGTGCGGAAGACAAGATAGCTGCTGATGCGCTGGGCGTAACAGTCGGTGTCCAGTTCTTCGATCTGGCCGATGATGGTGCGAATCTCCTGATCAATGGCTTCCACCATCCGCTGTGCAGTCTGCTGCTCTTCCTCCGTGGTATCCGCGCGCAGGGCGTTCAGCTTGCTTTCGTTGGTTTCCATCTTCTTCTGGATGGCCACTGCATTGTCCAGGTGCTGGTTGGCATTCAGGGCCAGGTCGTCAATGCCGACCTTGGTGCGGGACATATAGAACGAGCCGTTGGCGTCGTAGGTCGGGATCAGAACGGAGGATACCATCTTGTTGTCATATTCCTCCAGGATCTTCATGTAGATCATGCTCTTCTGCGAGTCGCACAGCACGCTCCAGCGCAGATCCCGGTTCAGCATCGAAATATCCTCGGCCTGCCGCACGGCATCCTTGGCCACACCATTTTCCCAGATGTAGCCCTCATATTCCCGCAGGGTGTAGTTCTGCAGGTTCTGCAGCTGTTTGTCAATGGCGCTGTAGGTCAGCCCGCTGGCAGACATGTAGGAGCCCGCCTGGGATTTGCGGATGTCCAGATAATTGCCGATGCGGTCTGCCATCATTTCAAAATAGGAGCTGATCTCCTCGTAGTCCATGCTGTCGTAGCCCACCGTCACATTAAGGGATTCGGCTGTAACACGGTATGCCTTGGTAAAGCGCTTCTGGTACACCTGGCAGATTTCTTTGAGCATATCCTGCGCCGTGATCACATGGCGCAGCGAGAACGGCAGGTCCACCGTGACCAGATAGGACGACGTGATGTAATACTGGTCATCGTCCGTCACCAGCCTGCCCGAGGTGGGCGTGATGCTCAGGCAGTCTGCCAGTTCTTCCGTAGTCAGGTCATCCTGCAGACCGGTTGCCTGCAGAATATCCTGCAGGTAATCATCGCCCAGAAATTCCGATGTACTGAAGCGCGAGCCGTTGGGGGTCTTGCCGGTCACGCTCTCTTCATAATTCAGGGACATGACGGTGCTGGCCTGCTGGCTGCGCACCATGCGGAAGGTGAGCATGAACAGCACCAGGAGCGCGGCTCCCAGGAACATCATCCGGCGCAGCTGCTCCCGCAGCACCCGCAGCAGGAGCTTGGGAGACAGTACGTCATCCATGAACATCTGCAGCGAAAAAGAGGGTGCTTTCTTCCGTTTTTTCCGCTTGTCTGCACGCGGGGCCTTTTCTGCTGCGGCATTTTCCTGCAGGTCCGGCTGCGTGGCTGCAGAGGGCATGTCAACGCCCCCTGCCGTCCCGTTCCGTTTTCGCATCTTCCATTCCATTCGTTTTACCCTTTCCTTGGCCGCACCGTGCTGCGCGTGCCGGGACTTTCTCCGCAATCCTAAAACTCCGTCCACCGCAGGCATTTTGTTATATTTATATAATAATAACGCATCCCGGTGCAAAAAACAACCTTCTGAAAACCGTTTTCATGCAATTCGCGCCGTTCTCCTTTTGCCTGCAGCGGCGGCTGCACTTCCTGCACTGTTCCGGCTGGAAATCGCACACCCGGCTCTTTGGCGGAATTTCGCACTTTTTTCCATTTCTTTGCCGTTCTCTCTTTTCTTTTCCGCCCGAATCCGATATAATAAGGGCAGCTGATCTGCCAGAGCGCCCTTGCGGAAACCGGTTGCTCTGGCAGAATTTTTTCATCGTTCAGGATTGTGAGCTTTCATGAGATCAATGCAGGAAATGCAGAACCTGATCCAGGCTCTGCGGGAAGTCTATACTGATGTGCGCTTGCTGGACAGCACCACCATCCACAAACTGCAGGAGGGTGCGCCCACCGCCGCCATTGCGGAAGACCTGTGCTACGCCTGCCGCCACAAAGATCGTCTGTCTGCACACTGTGCCGCCAAAATGGCCCTTGCGACCCGGCAGGAGCAGTGCCGGCTGGAATACTTTGAACCGGACATTGCACAGATCACAGCCCGTTACTACGAGATCGATGGCGAGCCCTATGTGCTTGAGACGGTCAAGATGCTGCATGGCGACGCCATCATTGATGTAGAGGACAGCGAGCACCTGCTGAGCGAGGTATCCGGCTACAACACAAAGCTCTACCACGACGCCCTCACCGGTGTGTTCAACCGCCGTTACTACGAGGAAGTCGTGCGCTCCATGGTCGGCCCCGCCGGTGTTGCGGTGATGGATCTGGACGACTTCAAGGTCTGCAACGATACCTACGGCCACCACGCCGGCGATATGACGCTGGACGCAGTCTCTCGCGCCGTCCGCAGCTGCATCCGCTCTACGGATATTCTCGTCCGCTTTGGTGGAGATGAATTTTTGCTGGTCATGCCGGCCATCCCTGCAGATTACTTCCGTACCAAGCTGGAGCAGATCCGTGAAAAGGTGCGCGCCTGTGTGGTGCCCGGCTATCCCCACCTGCACCCCTCCGTCAGCATCGGCGGCGCGATCCAGTCCCTCGTGGACCCCATGGATATCGTCATCCGCCGGGCGGACCGGCTGATGTACCAGGCCAAGGACCAGAAAGACGCCGTTGCCCTGGCCGACGGCACCAGTGCCTTTCTGGCACTGGATGACCCTCTGAACCGCCGCCAGCAGATCCTGATCGTGGACGATTCCGAGATGAACCGCCTGCTGCTCTCCGAAATTCTGAGCCGCGATTACCGCATTCTGGAAGCCGCCACCGGCGATGAATGCATCCACATGCTGCAGCAGCACGCCGGGGACATTGCCCTGGTGCTGCTGGACCTCATCATGCCCGGCATGAACGGCTTTGAAGTGCTGGATTACATGAACCGCAACCATACGCTGGAAGATATCCCGGTCATCATGATCTCCAGCGAAAACTCGGATGCTTCCATCCGCAAGGCCTACGAAAGGGGCGCTTCGGATTATGTTAACCGCCCCTTTGATGCCAAGGTCGTTTACCAGCGGGTGAATAACACCATCAAGCTCTACGCCAAACAGCGGCGGCTGGTAGCACTGGTGTCCAACCAGATCCGCAAGCAGGAGCGCAACACCTCCATGCTGGTGGGCGTGCTGAGCCAAATCGTGGAGTTCCGCAACGGGGAGAGCGGTGCCCATGTGCAGCACATCCGGGTGCTGACCCAGAAAATTCTGGAACGCCTGCTGGAAAAGACCACCCGCTACGTCATCCCTTCGGAGGATCAGGATAACATTCCGCTGGCTTCCTCCCTGCACGACATCGGCAAGATTGCCATTGACGAAAAGGTGCTCAATAAGCCCGGCCGCCTGACCTCAGAGGAATTTGAAGAGGTCAAAAAGCACACCACCTACGGTGCGGACATGCTGCACAAGCTGAATAACTTCAACGAAGAGCCGCTGCTGCAGACCGCCTACCAGATCGCGCGCTGGCACCATGAGCGCTGGGATGGCCGCGGCTACCCGGACGGCCTGCAGGGCGACGAGATTCCCATTGCAGCCCAGATCGTCTCGCTGGCAGATGTTTACGACGCCCTGACCAGTGAGCGCTGCTACAAAAAGGCGTTCAGCCATGAAAAGGCCATCCAGATGATCCTGCACGGCGAGTGCGGCACTTTCAATCCGCTGCTGCTCGAATGCCTGCTGGATATTCAGGGCGAGCTGCAGGATGACCTGCAGAACGCCAATTACTGGTAAGAACGAAACAGGCCCCCGGTTTTTTCCTGACGGAAAACCGGGGGCCTTTCTTTCTGCTTCAGTGCAGTACCTGTGCCATTGCTTCCAGCAGGCGGGGCACCTCCACCGGCTTTGCCAGGTGGCCGTTCATACCAGCCTCCAACGCAGCGCAGCGGTCTTCTTCAAAGGCGTTGGCCGTCATGGCCAGAATGGGCACCTGCGCCTTGGCCGGGTCTTCCAGTGCCCGGATACGGCGGGTGGCTTCATAGCCATCCAGCACCGGCATCTGAATGTCCATCAGGACCAGGTCAAATGTCCCCGCCGGGGCATTCTGCAAGGCTTCCACAGCCTTTGCGCCGTCGTCCGCCACCTGCACGGCAAAGCCATGCTCCTGCAGGATGGTCTGGGCGATCTCCTGGTTCAGCGGGTTATCCTCCGCCAGCAGGATCTTCCTGCCAGCAAACGTGGTCTGCGTGCAGGGCACAGCTTCGGCTTCCGGCTCTGTAACGGCAAAGCGCAGCCGCACCGTAAAGGCCGTCCCCTGCCCTTTGGTGCTTTCCACCGTGATCGTGCCATGCATCAGGTCTACCAGATTTTTCGTAATGGCCATGCCGAGGCCGGTGCCCTGAATGTGGCGGACCGTGTCATTTTCTTCCCGGCTGAATGCCTCAAACAGATGCTCCTGAAATTCCGGGCTCATGCCAAGGCCGGTATCCCGCACCAGAAACTCATAATCCGCAAAGCCTGCCGGGGCGGTGGGCTTCTGCTCCGCCCGGACGGTGACGCTGCCGCCTGCCGGCGTGAACTTGACAGCATTGCCCAGCAGGTTCAGCAAAATCTGGTTCAGCCGCAGCCGGTCCGCCAGCACGTCTTCATCCGTCAGGGCCGTTTCAAAGGTCAGCTGCAGCTGTTTTTCTTCCGCATTGGGCTGCACGATGGTGTGCAGGTCTTCCAGCAGAGCGGGCAGGTGCACCGGTTTTTCCTCCATCTGCACCTTGCCGCTCTCGATGCGGCTCATATCCAGCACATCGTTGATGAGGCTGAGCAGATGCTGACTGGCCGTCATGATCTTGCTCAGATAGTCCTGCACCTGTGCGGGCTCACTGCTGTGGCGCTGGGCCAGCGTTGTAAAGCCGATGATGGCACTCATCGGTGTACGGATATCATGGCTCATGTTGTTGAGGAAGGTCGTCTTGGCGCGGTTGGCCCGCTCCGCCTCATCCAGCGCCCGGTGCAGCTCTTCCCGGCTGCAGTTCAGCTGGGCATTCAGCTGCTGGATCTCTTCCATGCGCTGGGTTCGGTAGGCGCTGTAGATGCCGGAGACCTTCATGTTGGACATGTAAATGCCCAGCAGCAGACCGGACAGTGAGAAGAACACCGAGTTGCCCCGGTTGGTGGCGTAGACCGGATACATCGACTGATATTTTCCGATCAGGGCCAGATACACCAGCTCTGCCGGCACGATGACCGCCGCAAGCTCTGCCGCATTCAGTGCAAAGAGCATGGGTGCCGCCGTGACGAACACCAGATACAGGGTGGTGCGCTCCTGAATGCTGCCCTCGCTGAGCGACGAGACGATGCCCACACCCAGATACACGGCCAGAAACAGATACGCCGACCCATGGATCAGGTTCCGCTTGCCCCGGACAACCTGGTTGGCGAACGCAATGCCGCCAAACGCCAGAATCGCCACCCGGAACGCGATCTGATTCAGATCCGGCACCTGCGAGTAGCTCAGGCACAGGCGCACCAGATAAAACAGCGCACACACGCCGGAGATCAGCACCAGGCTTTTCCGGTTGGCTTCATCGATTTCCGGCGAGATGCGCCGGTATTCCTCTTTGGGCAGGCCGCCGTACAGGGCAAGCTGCACAAGGCGGTTCCAGCCGCGTTTTATCCCATTCATCTTCCCTGTTCCTCCTCCCGCCGCAAGGGGTCGCAACACACTTTTTTGCTTTATTATACCAGCCAGCGCCTGTTTTTTCCACTTTTTTGGCGTGTATGACTGAATTTTACGCGTGGAATACCATTTTGTGACGAACTATGGTATACTTTTCTTGATTCAACCGAGGAGGACTTTGCAATGAAACCGTTCCAGTATGAGATCAGGCCCGGCCGCTACCGCCACTTCAAGGGCAATGAGTATGAAGTGCTTGGCATGGCGCACCACAGCGAGACCGAAGAAGAGATGGTGGTCTACCGCCCGCTCTACGGCGACCACGGCCTTTGGGTCCGCCCCGCCACCATGTGGTGCGAGCTGGTGGAACGGGACGGCAAAGTTCAGCCCCGGTTTGCCTACATCGGGGAATAAATCCCCTTTCCCGCGCGGGTGCCTGGCATCCGGCGGCAGTTGATGTATGATATCGTAAGTATTTGTGTTTCCCCTCGCGGTGGAGCCGGGGAAACTGTGGAGGTGTTTTCCTTTGTACAGTGAGAAAAAACAGGCTCTGGCCGATGAACTCACTCTGAACCATCCTGCCGTGCTGGCCGTGAGCGGCGTGCACAACAGCGGCAAGACCACCCTGCTGGAAAAGCTGCTGCCCATCCTCAAGCGCAAGGGGTTGAAAGTGGGCGTCATCAAGCACGACGGCCACGACTTTACGCCCGATGTGCCCGGCACGGACAGCTACCGCCTGCAGGAAGCCGGGGCCGAAGGTGTGGCCGTGTATTCCGGCACCCGCTACGCCCTTACCGAGGTGTTCCGCCTGACGGAGCAGGATCTGCTGGCTCTGTTTGAGCGCCACGGCTATGATCTGGTGCTGCTGGAAGGCTACAAGTCCAGCGGCTGGCCCAAGATCGAGGTCGTGCGCCGGGCTGTCTCGGATGCGCCGGTGTCCTTCCAGCCGCTGGCCATCGTGGGCGATATCCCCGGTGCAGACTTCGGGCTGGACGAACCGGAGGCACTGGCAGACTGGATCTGCAGCCAGATGCCCGCACTCTGATGCTGCAAAAAAGGG
>ERZ808240.1821-NODE-1821-length-25082-cov-17.302953_pt1 | contig 25082 bp, 19 predicted proteins | sample MGYA00521084_ERZ808240 | MGnify/ENA primary metagenome ERZ808240 (study PRJEB31516, sample SAMN03275571) | gut metagenome | biome: mammalia-associated habitat; material: feces | host: Papio cynocephalus | place: Kenya | collected 2012-08-06 ... | reverse complement strand
ATCGGAAAGGTCGGAATACTTTGTGTATTTCCCGTTTTCGATACCGAAGAGTGGGTGGAAAAGATCCGCTCACAGTCGCAGACGATTTATTCAGAGCTTCCCAAGAAAAAAACTCCGTATAAATGGGAAACCGGAGGGTGCTTATGGATTTTGAGGTCATGAAAGCCTATCTGCCAAGGTTCTGGGACGCGCTGCTGCTGACGCTTCGCATCGGCTGGCAGGGCGTTGCCTTGGCGCTGGTGCTGGGCGTTGCCTGCGCGGTGGCGGTGCATTGGAAAATTCCCGTGCTGCGGCAGATCGTCGGCGGATATATTGAGCTGTTCCGCAACACGCCGTTGCTGGTGCAGCTGTTTTTCCTGTATTTCGCGCTGCCGAAGATCGGCGTCCGCATTTCGGCGGAAACCTGCGGCAAGCTGGGACTGGGACTGCTGGGCGGCGCGTACATGGCGGAGACCTTCCGCAGCGGGCTGGAAAACATTCCCATTATCCAGACGGAAAGCGCCCAGAGCTTAGGACTGCGCCCGGCGCAGGTGTTCGGCTACGTGATCCTGCCCCAGGCAGTGGCCTCCAGCGTCCCCGGACTGCTGGCAAATTTGATCTTCCTTCTCAAGGAAACCAGCGTGTTTTCCACCATCAGCCTGATGGATTTGATGTTTACGGCGAAGGACCTGATCGGCATGTACGCCAAAACCATCGAATGCCTGACCCTGCTCGTGATCTTCTACCTCATTATGCTCCTTCCCGTGTCCATTCTGGGAAGCTGGCTGGAAAGGAGGCTGCGCTATGCAGAGTTTGGGAATTGACGTTCTGTTCAAGGGAACGAATTTCCTGCGGCTGCTGGGCGGATTGTGGGTAGCGCTGCGCATCAGCCTGATCTCCGTCGCCATCAGCATCGTGCTGGGCATCGCTATGGGAATGCTCATGACCTCCAAAAGCCGGGTTCTGAAAGCCATTTTTCGGGTTTATCTGGAAATTGTCCGGATCATGCCTCAGATGGTGCTGCTGTTTGTGGTGTATTTCGGAACCACCCGGGTCTTCGGCTGGAATCTGGAAGCGGAAGCGGCGGCCGTCATCGTGTTCAGCTTCTGGGGCACGGCGGAAATGGGCGATCTGGTGCGGGGCGCGCTGCAAAGCATCCCCGTCATTCAGTGGGAGAGCGCCCAGGCGCTGGGGATGAAGCCCGTACAGGTGTACACCCTGGTGATTCTGCCCCAGACCGTCCGGCGGCTGATCCCGCTGTCCATCAACCTCATCACCCGGATGGTGAAAACCACCAGCCTCGTCATGATGATCGGCATTGTGGAGGTGCTGAAGGTCGCCCAGCAGATCATTGAGGCCAACCGGCGTACCTCCCCCAACGCCGCTTTTGGTGTCTTCGGGGTGGTATTTTTGCTGTATTTCCTGATTTGCTGGCCCATCAGCCGTCTGGCGGGGCACTTGGAGAAAAGGTGGTCATAACTGTGGAAAATGTACTCTTAAGCGTGCGGCATCTGAAGAAAACCTTCGGGGATCACGTGATTTTTGCGGATTTTAATATGGACGTCCGCAAGGGGGAGGTGGTCGTCATCATCGGCCCCTCCGGCTGCGGAAAAAGCACCCTGCTTCGCTGCCTGAATGGGCTTGAGCCGATCCAGGGGGGCGAGATTTTGCTGGACGGGGAGCCGGTTCTCCGGGAAAGCAAATCCATCACCCGGATGCGGCAGAAGATCGGCATGGTGTTCCAGAGCTATGAGCTGTTTCCCCACAAGACCATTCTGGAAAACATCCTGCTTGCGCCCATGAAGGTGCAGAAGCGTCCCCGGGCGGAGGCAGAAAAGGAAGCCCTGGAGCTGCTGGAGCGGGTGGGACTTGCCGACCGGAAGGACGACTATCCCCGGCAGCTGTCCGGCGGACAGAAGCAGCGGGTGGCCATCGTCCGGGCAATGTGCATGCATCCGGAAATTCTGCTGCTGGACGAGATCACCGCAGCCCTCGACCCGGAAATGGTGCGGGAGGTGCTGGAAGTGGTTCTGTCTCTGGCAAAGGCGGGCAGCACCATGGTCATCGTCACCCACGAGATGAACTTTGCCCGGGCCATTGCCGACCGCATCCTGTTCATCGAAAACGGCGCGGTGGTGGAGCAGTCCGACGACCCGAAGGCCTTTTTTGCCAGCCCGGAAACCGACCGGGCAAGGGCGTTCCTCAGATCCTTCGACTACGAATAACGGAGAAAGAATCATGTTGAATCAATTTTCCAGAACGGAGCTGCTGCTGGGTAAGGACGCCATGGAGCGGCTGGCCGCGTCCCGGGTGGCGGTATTCGGCATCGGCGGCGTGGGCGGATATGTCTGCGAGGCGCTGGTGCGCAGCGGCGTGGGGGCGATCGACCTGGTGGACGATGACCGGGTCTGCCTGACCAACCTGAACCGTCAGCTCATCGCCACCCGGAAGACTGTGGGGCGGCTGAAAACGGAAGCCATGCAGGAGCGGATTTTGGAAATCAATCCCAATGTGAAGGTGGAGCTGCACACCTGCTTCTTCCTGCCGGAAAACGCGGACGGCTTTTCCTTCGCCGATTACGACTACGTAGTGGACGCCGTGGACACGGTTTCCGCCAAGCTGGCGCTGGTGGAGCGGTGCGCCAGGACCCACACGCCCATCATCAGCTGTATGGGCGCGGGGAACAAGCTCGACCCCACCGCCTTCCGGGTGGCGGATATCTACAAGACCCGTGTCGATCCTCTGGCGCGGGTCATGCGCCGGGAGCTGAAAAAGCGGGGCATCCGGAAATTGAAGGTCGTCTACTCCGAGGAGCAGCCCCTGCGCCCCATTGAGGACATGGCCATCAGCTGCCGGGCGCACTGCATCTGTCCTCCCGGCGCCGAGCGCCACTGCACCGACCGCCGTGACATTCCGGGCAGCACGGCCTTTGTCCCCTCAGTCGCCGGCCTGATCCTGGCCGGCGAGGTGGTGAAGGATCTGGTCGGGATAAGATGAATTCCGCCGCAATGGGCGGATAGCATCAGACCGTTGACAGGCACAGTTGGATAATGAACCGCACCTCTTGCCTCTCCCTATGGAAGAGGTGGCCGAGCGCAGCGAGGCCGGCGAGGCCGGCGAGGGCATACAAGGGTGGAAAGCCCTCTCAGTCACCTTCAGTGACAGCTCTCCCGGGGGGAGAGCCATGGGGATGTATTCCCCGTTTTCAGCACCGAAGAGCGGGCGGAAAAGATCCGCTCATAGCCGAAGACGGTTTATTCGGAGGTTCCTTAATCAGAGGTTCCCTGGAAATCAATCAGAAATTGGAGGGTTGCCGTGGATCTGCGGCGCTTATAGCAGCGCCGTCTGCTTCCACGGGAAGGAAGGTCATCGTGAATAAGGATTTAACGGTAGGGAACCCGTCAACGGTTCTCTGGAAATTCTGCCTGCCCCTGTTCGGCAGCATTGTGTTTCAGCAGCTTTACAACATCGCCGACAGCTGGGTGGCGGGAAAATTCATCGGCCAGAATGCTCTCGCCGCCGTGGGCAACAGCTATGAGATCACGTTGATCTTCATTGCCTTTGCCTTCGGCTGCAACATCGGCTGCTCGGTGCTGGTATCCCAGCTTTTCGGCGCAAGGGAATATGGCAATGTAAAGACCGCCGTATCCACAGCCGTGCTGTCCAGCGGCGTGGTGTGCGTGCTTCTGATGCTGGTGGGCATCCTGGGCTGCGACGGTCTGCTGACGCTGATCAACACCCCGGAGGCGGTGTTCGCCGACTCGGCGCTGTATCTGGACATCTACGTCTGGGGTCTGCCCTTCGTATTCTTCTACAACATCGCCACGGGCGTTTTTTCCGCTCTTGGCGACAGCAAGACGCCCTTCATCTTCCTGGCGGCGTCTTCCCTAAGCAACATCGCCGTGGATATTCTGTTCGTTACGGCCTTCCAAATGGGTGTGGCGGGTGTCGCCTGGGCGACGTTCCTGTGCCAGGGCGTCAGCTGCGTGCTGGCGGTGGCCGTGGTCATTCGCCGGCTGAAGCAGCTTCCCGGTGAGGGGAAGACCGTGCTGTTTTCCGGGGAGCTGCTGGGGCGGTTCGTGGTCATCGCCATCCCCAGCGTCTTGCAGCAGAGCTTCATCTCCGTGGGCAATATCCTGATCCAGAGCGTCATCAACGGCTTCGGCACGGATATTATGGCGGGCTACTCCGCTTCGGTGAAGCTGAACAACCTGGTCATCACGTCCTTTACCACCATTGGCAACGGCATTTCCAACTATGCCGCCCAGAATCTGGGGGCAGGCAAGCTGACGCGGATCCAGGAGGGCTTCCGGGCGGGGGTGAAAATGGTGTGGCTGATCTGCCTGCCTCTGGTGGCGCTGTACTGCACCTGCGGCAGGGGGCTGATGAACTTCTTCATGGAGGACGCCACGGAGGCGGCGCTGAGCAGCGGAATGCGGTTTTTGTGGATACTGTCCCCCTTCTACTTTGTGATCTCCACCAAGCTGGTGGCGGACGGCATCCTCCGGGGCGCAGGAAAAATGCGTCAGTTCATGGCGTCGACCTTTACCGACCTGATCCTGCGGGTGGTGCTGGCCTTCGTCCTGTCGGGGACGGTGCTCGGTTCCACAGGCATCTGGTGCGCCTGGCCCATCGGCTGGACGGTGGCGACGGCCATTTCCCTTCTGTTTTACAGAAGGGGCGAGTGGAACACCGTGCCGGAGGAAGTCCGCGAGGCGCTGATGACGGAGGACGCTTCTGTGTAACAAGGACAGCCGCGGCAGTCTTTTGACCGCCGCGGCTGTTTGAGGAAGGGAGATCACCAACCGGTAAAAAATATGAATGAACCGGGGCGTTCCCTATTTGTCCAGCCCGTCCCATTCATGCAGGAACTCGTCTACAAATTCCTGCATGAACCGCGTCCGCTTTCTTGCGATGGCCTTGCCGGTTTCGGTGTTCATCATGCCCTCCAGCAGAAACAGCTTTTCGTAGAAATGGTTCAGGGAGGTGGAATTGCCGCCGTAATACTGCGCCTGATCCATTGCCGTCCGGGGCGGCAGTTCCGGGTCGTAGATGGCGCGGTTATGGCTTCTGCCGTAGGCAAAGGTGCGGGCAATGCCGATGGCGCCCAGGGCGTCCAGCCGGTCGGCATCCTGCACGCATTTCCCCTCCGGGGTGGAGGGCCGAACGGAATCCGTCCCTCTGAAGGATACCTCGTCAATGATCCGGCATACCTGCCGGATTTCAGATTCCGGCACGTTCTGACTGCGCATAAACCGGGCGGCATTTTCCTTTTTCTCGGCGGTCGCCGGGGAGAGCTTCCGGTCGTCCACATCATGCAGCAGCGCCGCCAGCGCCACGACCTCCATGTCGGCGTGTTCCGCCTCCGCAATGTTTATCGCGGTTCGGTAAACACGCATGGAATGAAAAAAGTCGTGTCCGCTGAAATCGTTTTGGAAAATCTCTTTGATAAATTCTGCCGCGTTCTGAACGAGCTGTTCCATAATTGTTCTCCTGTTTTTATGATATGCCGCCGATAAACCGGAAGTTATCTCTCTTTAAAAATCAAATTTGCTTCTTACATTTCTTTAATACAACTAATAATTCGTCCATCATTTCCGCTCCAGGCATATGTCCTGTGTTAGCAACCACCTTGCACTCTAAATTTGCATTATTGCTACTATTCACTAATTCCTCTACTGATTTTGTAGAAGCAACTATGTCTGTATCTCCCTGCAAAATTATGTACGGAATCTGGACACTTTTTAATTGCTCTGTAAGGTTAATATGTATTATCTCTTTCCACAATGAAGTATTCTTCATATATCCATTTACCATAATCGCTTTAAAATCCTTCATTTTATAATCAGGACTCATCAACAATCCTTTTACAATAGTTCCCATTGGTGCTTTCTTACCATTTTTATTTTGGTAGGCATTCGTATATTTACGAAGTGCATTTGATATCAATTGTAAGTCGTTCCCGTTAAAATTATCTACAGTTACATTTTTGATTTTTTCCAATTTCTTTGGCGGAATACTTGTTTCAGTTAAGGTGTTTCTCACCTCATCACTAATAAACACATCTTTAATTATCTGACCACAAGCAATAACACAATCGACAGCATAAGGGTTCTTTTCCAATAACTTAGCACTTAATATAGACCCCCAAGAAGTTGAAAATATTATTATCTTATTATCGGGGAATTTATCCTTTATCTTTCCTATCAGCTCTTCCGTCATCTGAACAAAGGTATCAATGGAAAATGAATCATCAATCACATGGTTGTTTATTCCACAGCCAAGTTGATCCCAATAAACCATAATAAACTCATCTGTAAATACTGGGAATAATCCTCTGCATCCAACCGAAAATGGTATCGGCGTCCCCGGTCCACCATGCAAGGTTATAACTATAGGATCATCTTTACATTTCCCTTCTATCAACACCTTCTGTTGATATCCTCCAAGGGAAAAAGAACATAATTCCGAAATTTCATTATTGTTTTTTATCTTTTTATTATTCATTCCGCTATCGTCTCCATTATGCGTCCAATTCCAATTTGCAAACTTACCTTTCACTATATTACCACATAGCGCCAATGAATACAAGAACAGCCGCAGCAGATAACCGCTGCGGCCGCAACCGATAAACTTACGGGCGGCTCTTTCGAGCCGCCCGGTTTTCATGTGATTTACAGCCCAAGCGCTTCCCGCCAGATGCGGATGTAGGTTCTGGCCTGGGACTGGGTTTCGCCCTCGGCGGCCATGCGGAGCAGCGGCTCCGTGCCGGAGAAGCGGCAGATGACCCAGCTTCCGTCGGTAAAGTAGACCTTGCAGCCGTCGGTGCGGTTGATCTTCTCCACGGCATTGCCGAAGTCCGGCACCTCCAGCTTTACGAACAGCTTCTCCTGAAGCTCCGCCTTCCGCGCCTGGGTCATGGTGAAGGCGGCGTCCTCGTAATACAGCATTCCGTATTTGTCGGTGATCTCCTGATACAGCTGAGATACGGACTTGCCGGTGACGGCCAGCATTTCCACCAGCAGCGCGGCGGCGTAAATGCCGTCCTTGCCCGCGATGTGACCCCGGACGGCCAGACCGCCGGAGGACTCGCCGCCGATGACGGCGTCGGTCTGCGCCATCTTGGCGGAAATGTACTTAAAGCCCACGGGGACTTCGTAGCACTGCTGCCCCATGTCCTTGGCCACCCGATCCAGCAGGTGGGTGGTGGAATTGTTGCGCACGCAGGGGCCCGACCAGCCCCGGTATTTCAGCAGGTAGTAGTAAAGCAGGACCAGCAGGGTGTTGGGATGGAGGAACGCGCCCTTCTCGTCGATGACGCCTAAGCGGTCGGCGTCGCCGTCGGTGGCAATGCCCAGATTGCAGCCGTTGTCCACCACGTAGTTGCTCAGCAGCTTCAGGGTGTCGGCGCTGGGGGCGGGCATCTTGCCGCCGAAGAGGGTGTCGTGCTGCTCGTGGATCACGTCCACGTCACACCGGCAGGTCAGCAGAATGGTCCTGAGGCTGCTCTGGCTGACGCCGTACATGGGGTCGATGGCGATGCGCAGATGGGCGCGCTTGATCTTCTTGGTGTCCACCACCTGCAGGATGCTGTCGATATACTCGTTGAAGGGGTAGCCCTCCCGGATCAGACCCATGTCCATGGCCTGGTCGTAATCGATGGACTTGACGTCCTCGGGCTTGAGCAGGGCGATCTGCGCCTCGATCTTTCCGGTGACGACCTGATCGGCGTCCCGGCCGCCGGCGGTGAAGACCTTGATGCCGTTGTAGATCGCGGGGTTGTGGCTGGCGGTGACGGCCAGACCGTAAGGGGTCTTCATCTGCTTGACGGTGAACATGATCAGCGGGGTGGGGGAGGAACGGGCGACCACAAAGACGTGGAACCCATAGCCCGCAAGGACTTCCGCCGCCCAGTGGGCGGATTCCTTGGACAGGAAGCGCCGGTCGTAGCCCACACAGATCTCCTTGCCGGCGTGACCTTCCAGCAGCATCAGCTTGCACAGGCCGGCGACCACCAGACGGATATTCTCCTTGGTGAACTCGTCCGCGATGATCGCCCGCCATCCACCGGTACCAAATTTAATCATCCTTGTTTTTCTCCTCTCCCGGCTTTTCGCCGGATAAAATTCGATTTAGACAGACCAAATTGCAGCTTCCCCGCCGGAAAGATTTTCACACGTGCCGGAGGGATATGCAGCACCTCAAAAAAGCCTCGCAGAGTTTGCCGCCCGCAGGCGGCAAATAACGTCAGATCATTTTTCGTCAGGGCGTGTACCTGACGAAAAAATACCTTACAGGCTGCGAAGTGTGCGAGTTGGCCGCCTGCGGCGGCCAAGGAGTGCGCGCAGCAGACTGCAAGCCCCTTTGTTCCAAAAGGCCAACGGCCTTTTGGAACAGCTTTTTAGCCCATGACGACTTCCACGTCGCACACCGCGCCCACGGGCAGCACAGGCAGCTTGCGAACCTGCCTGCCGTTCATGGTGATGCTCCTGACGCCCTTTTCCACGGCGTCGGGGTTGGCTACATGGATGTGGTACTCCGCGCCGCGCCACTTCCGGCTGACGGAAAATTCCTTCCAGTCGGCGGGGATGCAGGGATCGACGGTGATGCCGTCGAAGTCCGGACGGATGCCCAGCATGTACTGAGTCGCCGCGAAGTAAGCCCAGCCGGAGGAACCGGTCATGAAGGGATGACGCGCCCGGCCGTAGGCGGTGTGATCCTTGCCCACCACGAACTGGCAGTAGGCGTAAGGCTCGGACTGGCGAACCTCGATGATGTCGTTTTGCAGTGCCGGACACAGGGCGTTGTAGAACTTCATCGCCCGGCTGCCGCGACCCAGAATGGCCTCGGCGCACCACGCCCAGGGATTGGGATGGCTGAACACGGCGCCGTTTTCCTTCAGACCCGGATACACCCGGGTGACGAAGCCGATGCTGTCGTCGGGGGTGGTAAAGCAGGGGGCGTTGAGCATCAGGCCGTAGGGGGTGTACAGATATTCGTCCACGCTGTCCATGGCGGAGATGCCATGCTCGCGGTCGGCAACACCGGAAAGCACGGCCCAGGTGTTGCTCTCCATATGCACCCGTCCTTCGGTGTCCGCCTGGGTGCCGATTTTGCGGTTTCCGGCGGTGATGCCGCGGATGTACCATTTGCCGTCCCAGAGGACGGACTCGCTGACTTTCTTGACATGCTCCGCGATTTTGGTATATTCGGCGGCGTCCTCCGTTTCCCCCAGCTCCTCGGCCAGGGCGACAAAGTTCCGGAGCGCCCAGTGGTGCAGGAAGCTGACCATGGCGCTTTCGCCGCCGCCCAGGTTCAGACAGTCGTTCCAGTCGGCGCGCAGGCCCTTGCAGATGCCGTTGATGCCCACCTGCCGGGCGGAGAAGTCCAGAATGCGCTTCATATGCTCGTAGACCGTGCCCTCGCCGCCGTCGGCGTAGGTCACCACCTGACGGGCAAAGGCCATGTCGCCGGTCTCCCGGATGTACTGGACGATGGCGGTCACCAGCCACAGGGCGTCGTCGGCGCAGGCGTCCTTCAGGCCGTGGACGATCTGACTCTTATCCGGGGTGGGAACCACCGTGGGGGACTTGAAGGACTGGGGCTTTTCCTCCGGCTCGAACCAGCGGGGCTCGAACAGGTGCAGGCCGTAGCCCTCCTTCGTCAGCGCACGCAGCAGCTCGATGATGCGGCTGCGGCACTTGTCGGGGTTGGAATGGGGGATCGTCATGGCGTCCTGGGCGGTGTCCCGGTAGCCAAGGCCGGTTCGGCCGCCCACCTCGATGAAGGAGGTGAACCGGGAGAACATGACGTTGATCTCGCTCTGATACAGGTTCCAGATGTTCAGCTCGGTGTTCATGCCCTCGTTGGGGGTGGACACCTGTAAGCAGCCGAGCTTGTTGTCCCAGAATTTTTGCAAACGGGCAAAGTCCTCGTCGGCTCTGGCCTGGGTGTACTTCCGGCGCATTTTCTTGCCGGCTTCGATGCCGCCCTCGCCCAGGAGGAACAGGAGGCGGGTCTCTTCGCCGGGCTGGAGGGTGATGCTCTTTTGCAGGACGCCGCAGTGATTGCCGCCCTTTTCGGTGGAGCCGCCGCACACGCCGGTCTCCACCGCCAACGGATTGCGTTCGGTGCGGTAGCCGCCGATAAAGCTGTCGCGCACACTGTCAAAGCCCTTCGGGGTAAAATCGGAGGTGAAGAACTGATAGCCGTCCTCTTCGTAGTGGAGCTCGTTCTCAATGACGCCGTCTTCATACCGGCTGCCGGTGGCGTACAGGCTCATCTGGAAGTTTTTGTTGTCCATGTCCACCTGGTGGAAGCTGAATTCCAGATAGGAGAATACGGAAAGGTGCCGTACCTGACCGGAATCGTTGCGCAGCCTCACGTCCCAGATCTCCACCGGGTCGTCCATGGCGACGAAGAGCTTCTGCTCGGCGTCGATGCCGGAGTAATCGGAATGATACTTGATGTAGCTCAGGCCGTGGCGGCAGGAGAAATGCTCCTTTGGCTTGCCCACGGGCTGCCAGGAGATGCTCCAGTAGTCGCCGGTGTCCTGATCCCGCAGGTACACGTAGTGGCCGGGGCCGTCCATGGGAATGCCGTTGGGACGGAACCGGGTGATGCGATGGTATTCAGGAGTTTTGTACAGCAGGTATCCCCCCGCCGTGTGGTTGAATACGCCATACATGTCCTTGATGCCGATGTAGTTTGTCCAGGAAACGGGAACGTCTACCCGATCGATGACGTATTCCCGATGCTCATTGTCGAAGTACCCATAACGCATAAGATTACCTCCGCCTGATTTGGGATTTTTCACAATGAGTATATCAGAAAAGCAGCGGCTTGAAAAGGTCTGAAAATGCAGCTTCTTGCCTGTGGTTGCACTTTGTTCCCCAAAGTGAACAATTTCAGACTTTGACATCCGGATCGCGCCGGACTACAATGGTAAAAGAATAAAAAAGGAGCGTGCCTATCATGAAATACGATGTCATCGCCTACTGCTGGAACGACGCCCTGGCGGGCTTCACCCGGGAGGACGCCCGGCGCCTGACCCATGTGAATCTGGCCTTCGGGCTGATCAAAGACGGGCTGCTGGATCTGCATCTGCTGAAATATCTCCGCCTGCTGCCAAAGCTGCGGGAATGGAATCCGGAAATGAAGATCGTCCTGTCCGTGGGCGGCTGGGGCGCGGACGGCTTCTCCCACATGGCCATGACGGAGGAAGGGCGCCGGAGGTTTGCCCGGTCCTGCCTGGACGCGGTGGAAAAATATAATCTGGACGGCATCGACATTGACTGGGAGTATCCCTGCAGCAACGCGGCGGGCATCGCCGCAGACCCCCGGGACAAGGAGAATTTCACCGCTCTGCTGAAGACTTTGCGGGGGTACTTGGGAGAAAAGCGTATCGTGTCCGTGGCCGTGGGGGCAAGCCGGCAGTGCATTGCGGATACCCAGATGGATAAGGTCGCGGAAATCGCGGACTATGTGCAGCTCATGACCTACGACATGGTGGACGGCACCCGCGCCGGACATCACGCGGCTCTCGGCGCGACCAAGGGCGACAAATCCGGTCTGAACACCCGGGACACGGTGGAAGCCTACCACCGGGCGGGCGTTCCCTATGAAAAAATCATCATCGGCGCGGCCTTCTACGGGCGGCATTTTGAAGTCACGTCCTCTGAAAATCACGGCCTTTTGCAGCCCTCCGGCGGCGGACTGCCCGGCCCCTCCTATGGGGAGATCACCCCGGAATATCTCCGGGAGAACAACTTTCAGGTGTACTGGGACGCCGATGCGGAGGCAAATTATCTGTGGAACGGCAAGACCTTCGTCAGCTACGAGTCGCCGAAAGCGGTGCGCCTGAAATGTGCATACGTCAAGGAAAAGGGGCTTCGCGGCATCATGTACTGGGAGCACGGAAGCGACCCCACCCGGGAACTGCTGGGCGCCATCGCAGACGAGATTCAATAAGATGAAAATTGCGGGCGGCTCCGTCAGGAGCCGCCCGCCGGCCGTTATTTTTCCAGAATCAGCGTCCCGGCCTCCGCGTCCAGCGCCGATTTGATGTGATCGGCGGCCTCGCCGGGGGTGAGCTTTAACTGCTCGCCGGTCTTCATGTTCTTGACGCTGCACTTGCCCTCCGCGATCTCGTCCTCCCCCAGAAGAACGGCGAAGGGAACCTTCAGCTTGTCGGCGTAGGCCATTTTCTGCTTGAACTTCTTCTGCTCACAGTACAGCTGTACCCGCAGCCCGGAAGAGCGCAGTGTCTCCGCCAGCGCGATGGCCGGGGCAATGTCTCCCATGGGCAGCACCAGCGCGTCCGCAGGGGCGCTGGGCAGCTCAGGATTCAGAAGACCCTGCTCGTCCAGAACGTAGAACAGCCGGGTCAGGCCGATGGAAATGCCCACGCCGGGCAGCTGCTTTTCAATGTAGTAGCCCGCCAGATTGTCGTACCGGCCGCCGGAGCAGACGGAGCCCAGCTCCGGGTGATCCAGCAGAAGGGTCTCGTAGACGGTGCCGGTGTAGTAGTCCAACCCCCGGGCGATGGTCAGGTCAACGACGAAGTTTTCTTCCGGCATTCCGAAGGCCGCCAGATTGGAAGCGACCACCTTCAATTCGCCGAGACCCACGTCAAAGGTCTCGTTCCGCCCGGCGTAATTTTCCAGCGCGGCGAGAACTTCCCCGTTCGTCCCTTTGATGGAAATAAAGGCGAGAATGTCGTCCGCCTGCTGCTCCGTCAGGCCGCAGTCCTCCAAGAGAATGACCTTCACCTTGTCCACGCCGATCTTGTCCAGCTTGTCCACGGTGCGCATGATGTCGCCGGATTTCTCCGTCAGACCCATCATGGCGTAGAAGCCGTTGAGAACCTTCCGGTTGTTGACGTGGATCCGGAACCGGGTCAGGCCGAAGCCCCTGAATACCTTATAGATAATGGCGGGGATTTCCGCCTCGTTGAGAATGTCCAGCTTGCCGTCGCCGATGATGTCGATGTCCGCCTGATAAAATTCCCGGAACCGGCCGCGCTGCGCCCGCTCGCCCCGGTAGACCTTGCCGATCTGGTAGCGGCGGAAGGGGAAGGCCAGCTCGTTATAGTGCAGGGCGACGTATTTTGCCAGCGGCACCGTCAGGTCGAAGCGCAGGGCAAGATCGCTGTCGCCCTTGGTGAAGCGGTAGATCTGCTTTTCCGTTTCGCCGCCGCCCTTGGCAAGCAGGATCTGGGCGTCCTCGATCACCGGAGTGTCCAGGGGGGAAAAGCCGTAGGAGGCGTATGTCTTGCGCAGGACCTCCGCCATGCGGTCAAATTTCAGCTGCTTTTCCGGCAGCAGCTCCATAAAGCCGGACAGCGTCCGGGGCTTGATGATCTCCATAGTTATCCTCTCCAATAGTAAGCCGCAGGGTGCTCCGCGATTCGGAGTTTCCTCAGTAACGGGTCTTGTTATGCAGCATTTCCCGCCAATCCAGGTCGCCCCGCTGCAGGCCCATAATGAGCATTTCCGCAGAGGCCAGGTTGGTGGCAATGGGAACATTGTGCCGGTCGCAGTGCCGGATGGTCTCGATCATCTGAGCGTCGTCCCAGGGGTCGGTGGTGTTGGGGTCGGTGAACAGCAGCACGAGATCAATTTCGTTGTAGGCAATGCGGGCGTTGATCTGCTGATGGCCGCCCTGCTTGTGGGAAAGCAGCAGCGTAATGGGCAGACCGGTATTGTCCGCGATGAGACGGCCGGTGGTGGCCGTGGCAAACAGATTGTGCTTCATGAGTACGCTCTTGTAGGCGGTGCAGAACTGAACCATCAGTTCTTTTTTCTTGTCATGCGCCAAAAATGCGATATTCACAGCAGTCACTCCTTAATTTGTCTTATGTGGGGAAGCTCTGGATAAATCGGCGAGAGCTGACAGCGAGAGATTTTTCACCAGATGAAGGTTTCAAAAGTGGCGGAATACTTTGTGTATTTCCCACTTTTGAAACCGCACAGCCGGGGGAAAAGATCCGCTGTTCAGCCGAAGACGATTTATTCAGAGTTTCCCAAGTTATCAGTGAAGGGCAATGGGTTCGTGGAAGCCCTGAATGCGTCTGGCGATCCTGCGGCATGCCTTTGCCGCTTTGCAGTTGGGGCAGTAGCGAAGAAGGCTCTGGCCGAAGGATGCCGCAAGGGTCACATGGGGATCCTCCGGGACGATTCCCGCGAGGGGCAGTCCTGCGGCGTCCATCACGTCGTCGATGGTCAGGCAAATCGTACCCAGCATGCTTTTGTCCACCCGGTTGACGATGAGGCGGATGTTCTTCTTGCCCATCAGCTCCAATAGGTCGCCCACCCGGGAAGCGTCCCGCACGGCGGCGGGGCCGGCCCCCGTGACCAGCAGGAAGCGGTCGGCGAACTGCGCCGTCAGCCGGAAACCGGCGTCCACCCCGGCGGGGGCGTCCAGGAACACGTAGTCGAACATCTGCCGCGCCCGGCTGAGCATTTCCCCGAAGGCGGCGGTGTCGAGCTTCTCCACCGGGCAGTTCATGGGGGCGGTCAGAAACGCAAGGGCAGGGTAGACCGGATGATGAAAAGCGTCCTCCAGAGAGTAGCCCCCCTGGGAGACATCCAGAAAGGACAGTGCGCCGCAATCGGAAAGTCCCAGAGAAATGTCCAGATTCCGAAGCCCCACGTCGCAGTCGATGCACAACACCCGTTTTCCTTCCTTGGAAAGCGCGGTGGCGAGGGCGGCGCAGACGGAGGTTTTTCCCGTTCCGCCCTTCCCGGACACAACCGCGAAGAGTTCACCCACGCGCCATCGCCTCCAATGTCAGAATATGATACCATTATAAAGGGATTTTTCACAAAAAGCAAGAGGAATTTCGCCCTTTTGGAAATGGTTTTCATCACAATGAACAAAAATGGTTTCCTCCGCCGTCATCCGGCCCCGGGAGGCGCAAAATATGTCGCGCCGCCGCAAAAAAGGGTTGCGCCCAAAGAAAAGGTGATATATAATAATGGGTGAAAATACGGGTATATGCCCGGATATTGGAGGTAATGTTCCATGTTCAATGCAATGATCGAAACGCTGAAGGCGAACCCCAGAAAAATCGTTTTTACCGAGGGCCACGACGCCCGCATTCTGGAAGCCACCGACCGTCTGGTCAAGGGCGGCTTCCTGACCCCCATCCTCATCGGCAACGTTGACGTCGTCAAGGCCAACGCGGCCAAGGGCGGCTACAACATCGAGGGCGTCGAGATCATCGACCCCGAGACCTACCCCGAGATGGACGCCATGGTTGACAAGATGGTGGAGCTGCGCAAGGGCAAGATGACCGCCGACGAGTGCCGCAAGGCGCTGGCCAAGGGCAACTACTTCGGCACCATGCTGGTGAAGATGGGCTACGCCGACTCCCTGCTGGGCGGCGCGACCTATTCTACTGCCGACACCGTCCGTCCCGCTCTGCAGATCGTCAAGACCAAGAAGGGCGCGCATCTGGTGTCCTCCTGCTTCATTCTGGTGCGGGGCGATGAGAGGCTGGCCATGGGCGACTGCGCCATCAACATCAGCTATGAAGACAGCGTGGACAAGGATGGCAACGTGACCCTGTCCGCCGCCCGGAAGCTGGCGGAGGTGGCCATCGAGACCGCCAAGACCGCCAGGATCTTCGGCATTGACCCCAAGGTCGCCATGCTGAGCTTCTCCACCAACGGTTCCGGCAAGGGCGGCACCGTGAAGCTGAGCCACGATGCCACCGCCGTCGCCAAGGAGATGGCTCCCGAGCTGAAGATCGACGGCGAGATGCAGTTCGACGCCGCCGTTGCCCCCGAGGTCGGCCAGCTGAAGTTCCCCGGCTCTCCCGTTGCCGGTCACGCCAACACCTTCATCTTCCCCAACATCGAGGCGGGCAACATCGGCTACAAGATCGCCCAGCGTCTGGGCGGCTTCGAGGCCTACGGCCCCATCCTGCAGGGTCTGGCGGCTCCCATCAACGACCTGTCCCGGGGCTGCAACGCCGACGAGGTCTACAAGATGGCCATCATCACCGCCGCTCTGGTGTAATCGCAACCTACATAAAATGCCGGCTCACACGAGCCGGCATTTTCGCTGTAAGGAGCAGAGAAAAATTTTTCTGAAACTATATGTTGCTTTTGCGGCGGTTGCAATCCGCGCAAAGCATCTGACAGTTTTCGGGAATGGTTTTGCCGCCCTTGCTCCACGGGGTAATATGGTCGGCTTGCATTTCCTCTATCGCAAAGTGCTTGCCGCATTTCGGACAGATACCTTTCTGCCGTTCATAGGCAGTGCGTGCCATTTTAGGGGAAAAGGCACGAATGCTCAGATGCTTTTCGTTGCCGTCAAGCAGATACTCATAGATGCCTTTTTGATTTGTTACATCCTCATCGTCAAGCAGTTCCACAATGTGCTTTTCGTATGCTTTCGGGTCATGTGCGGCGGTGCCATACCTGTTGTAATAGATACCCCAGTCAAGCCCACACATAAGCTTTTTGCGGAAATTAGGGAACGTAGCCTTTACCCAACTGATAACGGATTGAAAATACAGCCACAATTCATTGCAGTTCGTGTTGTGCTGGTGCTGTGACATATAATCTTCGATTTCGATACCGTCACGGGCGGAAATCCATTTCAGCGCCGTTTCAAGGTAGTTTTGCCGGATTGCGCTGCCGCTTAAATAATCGCCTGCGATCTGATAGACGGGGCATTGGCTCTTGCTGAAATACTTCTTCGCTTCGGTCAGCCATTCACCCGTGTAAATGGCGTTGCGGAGTTCCTGCAATGTCAACTGTTCGCCCGCAATATTGATGATTCTGAACCAATCGAGCTTTTCTTTGTCCGTACCCTCGCAGATATAGATCATCAGCTTGTAGTCGAGAATCTGCGCCTGTTCGGTGCTCGTCAGATTGTGAAAAGCCAGATGGTCAATGGAAAAATCGCCCTGCACATACTGGCAGATGCTGATCGTGCGTTGCTGTCCGTCAAGCAGTTCGTAGCTGCCATCGTCATCCTTTACCCAATACATGACGTTCAGAGGGAATTGCTTGTTGATGGTTCGGATAACCTCGTCACGCTGCTTGTCCTTGTAGATAAACTCACGCTGAAAGGCAGGGCGAATATTCAGCTTGCCGCCGTATCCCACAACGCCGTTTTCTGCGCTGTCTATGTAGCCGTTTACCACATCTCGTACAGGGATTTCGTGGAGTTCAATTTTCACCTGCGTTCACCTGCCTTCTTTGTATTAAAACACGGGCATAAAGTTGCTTGCCGTTTAGTACAGCCTTGGCAAAATCGTACTTGTTTGCGCTACCGCTGTTTAACACACCTACAATGGAGAACTGTTTCGGGTTATGCTTTGTCATAAATGTAATGGGGACACCGATAACACCATAATAGTCACATGGAATATCTGCTGTCTTGCCGACTTCTATTGCGTCATAGTTATCGTATTTCGGATAATCTACCGGGTTATATTGCCTGAACAATGTCATATCTTCGTGACGGCGTTCTGTATCAAGATTTGTGTACCAGCAAATATTGCCCATTCTGCGCCATTTCTGACCGCTTTCATCAATCTTGAAATCCGTTCTCTTTTCTTCATAGCTGTCTGGAACCTTAAACCAATAATGCCCACTATTACAGCCAAGCCAAATTCTATCTGTCATGAAAAGCGGAAGAATTTCTTTGTACTTAACGGCATTTAAGTTTCCAATAATCAGAAATTGCTTATCATGCTGCATAAGTAAAGCTACATAGTCGCGAAATAATGAAAACGGTGGGTTAGTCACAACAATATCGGCTTCCTTTAGCAATTCCACGCATTCCTCACTGCGAAAATCACCGTCACCATCTAGAAGCGTCATTGTGTTTTTCTTATTCCGCATAAGATATTCAACGTCTGCAAGGTCAATGCGTCCGTCCCCGTTTTCGTCTGTGACCTCGGTTATTTCTACTTTGTAGGGTTTACGCGCGATTTCTTCCTGTACCGGGGCGCTGCTTGCAGACGGCACAAAGGAAAGCTGTCCGCCATCGTCTACATAATACTGAAACTCCCTGCCTGTTACGGGTGATGCAGCAAAACAGGTCGTTATCAGCTTTTTCAAGCCTAACGCATTGAAGTTCATTGCAAAATATTTGAAAAAGTTGCTTTCGTATGGGTCATCACAGTTGCAAAGAACCGTCTTTCCCTTGAAATGGTGCCTGTGATGCTTTAATTCGCTTTCCACAAGTGAAAGCTGTGTATAGAATTCGTCCTGCTTATTCCTCGCAGAATCGTTTAAGTTACTGTTTCCCGCCATATTATTCGCCGCCTTTCCCTATTTCCGCAATGTCGTCAAACCCGCAATTCAAGGCAGTTGCCATAACCCGTTACAACTGAAAGTTATAATCCTGTGCGACCCAACCGACTATCAAAAATATAGCACAACGGAATAAGAATTTCAATATTTTGTCATTTTTTTCGCGCAATAATTACGTGAATGCCCTAGAATAACAAGCACGCCGTACCCAAACCGGGTACGGCGTGAATTTTACTGTTTCCCCGCTTTCAGGAGTTTGCGGAAGAACGTAAAGAAGGTAATGGTCGTCACGGTGGCGGCGAGGATGTCGGACACCGGCTCCGCCAGAAACACCGCGAACGCCTTGTCCGCGAAGAAGTTCGGCAGAATGAAGATCAGGGGTATCAGCAGAATCAGCTTCCGCAGACAGGCCATGATAAGACTGATCTTCGCCTGCCCCAGCGCCATGAACGCCTGTTGGCAGCTGATCTGGAAGCCAATGGAAAACGCCCCCGCCAGGAAAATCCGGATCGCCCATGCCGTGTAATCCACAAGCGCCGCGTCGCTGGTGAAGATGCCCGCGAACACGCCGGGGAAGGCCTGCACTAGCAGCCAGAATGCGGTGGTATACCCCACGCACACAAAGAACTGGCAGAAAAAGGCTTCCTTCACCCGCTCTAACTTTTTCGCGCCGTAGTTGTAGCTGATGAGGGGCTGGCCGCCCTGACAGATGCCCTGCAGGGGCATGGTGATCAGCTGGTTGACGGAGGTCAGCACCGTCATGGCGCCCACGGCCACGTCGCCGCCGTACCGGGACAGGGAGGAGGTGAAGCTGACGGAGAGAATGCTCTCCGTGGAGACCATGACGAAGCTGGAAATCCCCAGCGCCAGACAGGGCAGGATGACCTTCCCCTGCAAGGGCATATTCCGGGCTTTCAGCCGCAGAATGGTCTTGCGCCCCGTGAGGAACCGCAGGATCCACACCGCGCTCACCGCCTGACTCAGAACGGTGGCAATGGCCGCCCCGGCCACGCCCATGTCAAAGACGAAAATGAAAACGGGGTCGAGGACGATGTTGATCACCGCGCCGATGACCGTGGTCAGCATACTGGTTTTGGCGAAGCCCTGGGTGGTGATAAAGGGGTTCATGCCCATGACGATCAGCACGAACACGCTGCCAAGGACGTAAATCCGCCCGTACCGGACGGCGTAGGGCAGCGTCGCGTCACTGCCGCCGAACAGCCGGACAAGCTGAGGAAGCGTCCCGTAAAATACCCCTGTCAGCACCACCGACAGAAGCAGCAGCACGGTGAAGCAGTTGGCGACGATCTTCTCGGCGGTGTCCCTGTCGCCCTTGCCCATGGCGATGGCCGCCCGGGGCGCGCCGCCCGCCCCTGCCAGCATGGCAAAGGCGGTGATGAGCATCAGAATGGGGGTGAACAGCCCCACGCCGGTGAGCGCCGCGCCGCCGATCTCCGGAATGTGGCCGATGTAAATTCGGTCAACTACGTTATATAGCAGGTTAATGACCTGCCCGACCACTGCGGGAACCGCCATCTCCAGCATCCGTTTTTTAACGCTGCCGGTTCCCATGTCCTGATTTGTTTCTTTTGACATAATGTTCCCTCGCTTTTATTTCAGTTCCCCCGCCAACGGTGGGGGAATGACCATGTTTTAACCGACCGCCACGGGCTGGATGAAGTCCCTGTGGACGTAGCCCCAGGTTCCTGCGTACTCCGCCAGCGCGAACGTTCCGCAGAGCGCCAGAACGGTAAACTCTTCATCCTTTGGAATCCGGACGATGACCTCGGCGGCGGTATCCGGGTGGGTGCGAAGGTTGATGAACTCATTGCACCGGGCATAGTACTGCTCGGCGTTCACCGGCTCGAAAACGTCCTCCACCGGGTAGGATATTTCATCCTGAAAGTGCCACCATTCGCCGAAATACCCAACAAATCCGTACTTTTCCATGGTGCCCTGCAACAGCAGGGCGTGCTCCGTGGGGACTTCCTCCACGTCGGAATAGTCCCGGTCGGCCTTGCCGGAAAAATCGTCAAAGCCCGTGGGCATTTCCAGCTCGTTCCCCAGGCTGTCCACCAGCGTCACGTCCACAGTGTTTCCACGGCTGTGGGCGCTGTAACCCCGGTTGGGGTTCGCCACGTAGGTGTCGTCGGGGCAGACCTCCCAGAGCTTGAACTGGGCGCTCACCGGGCGGAAGCCGTCCCAGATTTTCAGCGTCAGGCCCTGTTCCGCCAGCTCCGCGCATACGGCCCGAAGCTTTTTCACCGTGCCGTAGCGGAGGAACACCTCGGTAAATTCGTAGATCTGATGGCCGGTAAAGTTCTCCGTACCGGCGTAGGGCAGCTCCTGAAGCACGTCGGGGAGGTAGTCCCCCACCCGGACAAAGTCGGCGTCCTCCGGCTCGGGGCGCTGGATGGTCGCGGGCACGGTTTCCGCTGTCGTCGGGACGGCGGTTTCCCGCGTCTGCGCGGACACGGCGGCGTCCGCCGGGGCATGGCAGCCGGATAATGTCAGGGCAAGCGCCCCTATCAGCATCATGGAGATCATTCCTTTCACACAAATCCCTCCTGTGCAGGGCTGTATCAATGCGGCCATTATACCACGGCGCTGCCGGAAAAGCAAAATATAATTATAGCGTTCGGGCGGCTCCCGAAGAAGCCGCCCGTGGCCATTATTTCCAGAGATACACCCGGCACTCGTAGGGCTGCAAGCAGCCTTCCAACGGGTTGGGGTAATTGCACAGGATCAGTTCCCCCTCCTCCGGGCGGAAGCCCTTTGGCGCGTGGAAGGGGGTGTTTTTCTTTGCGAAGGAGCAGACCACCAGAATTTTCTGCTGTCCGTCGTCCATGGAATACAGATAATGCTTGCCGGAGAGCTTCTGGTACTCCCGGTACTCGCCGTACCGGACGCAGGAAAGGCGCTTGCGCAGAGCGATGGCCTTGCGATAGAAGTTCAGCACGGAGTCCGGGTCGGCCTCCTGCTTGGCGACGTTGATGTCCTGATAATTTGGGTTGACATAAAACCACGGTTTCCCGGTGGTGAACCCGGCGTTTTCGCTGTCGTCCCACTGCACCGGCGTGCGGGCGGAGTCCCGGGAGGAACGCCACAGCCGGTGCAGACGCACCTCCTCCGGCCTACCCAGCGCGGTGTGGGCGTAGGTGTACCGGGTCTGCACGTCCTCGTACATGTCGGCGCGTTCCGGCCGCCAGTTGGTCATGCCGATCTCCTGCCCCTGATAGATGAAGGGCGTCCCCTGCTGGAACAGGTACATGGCGGCAAGGCACTTGGCGCTCTGCGCCCAAAATTTTTCGCTTCCGTAGCGGGAAACGATTCTGGGATGGTCGTGGTTCTCGATGTAAAGGGAGTTCCAGCCCCGGCCGCGAAGCTTTTCCTGCCAGGAGGAAAAGGCCTTCTTCATCCGCCGCAGGCTGAATTTCGTGGGGAGATAGTCGGTGAACAGGCAGTCGGCGGCGACGCACTGGAACTGGATCATCATGTCCAGCTGGCCGTCCTTCTCATCAATGTACGTCAGCGCCCGCCTGGGCGTCACCATGGGGGCTTCCGCCAGGGTGAAGCAGTCGTAGTGATCCAGCACGTCGTGCTTGAATTCGCTCAGGTATTCATGGATGTGGGGGCCGTGATCGTAGCAGGGAAGTCCCTTGCAGGCCGGCATCAGGTGATCGTCGGGCAGTCCCTCTTTCTTGGAGATGTAAGTAATCACGTCCTCCCGGAAGCCGTCCACCCCCATGTCCAGCCAGAAGCGGAGAATCCCCTTCACTTCCTCCCGCACCTTGGGGTTATCCATGTTCAGGTCGGGCTGCTTCACGGCGAACAGGTGCAGATAGTATTCCCCCCGAACCTCGTCGTACGTCCATGCCTTTCCCTCAAAGAAGGAATCCCAGTTGTTGGGGAGCTTCCCGCCGGGCTTTCCGGGACGCCAGATGTAGTAGTCGGTGTAGGGGTCGATGCGCCGGCGGCTTTTCTGGAACCATTCATGCTCGTCGCTGGTGTGGTTCACCACCAGATCCATAACGATCTTCATGTCCCGGGCGTGGGCGCCCTCCAGCACCTTCTGGAAGGCCTCCATGCCGCCGAATTCCGGCGCGATGTCCCGGTAATCGGAGATATCGTAGCCGCAGTCCGCCCCGGGGGAGGGGTAGATGGGGGAAAACCAGATGCCGTCGCAGCCCAGACTTTTGATGTAGTCCAGCTTTTCATACACGCCCCACAGGTCGCCCATACCGTCGCCGTTGCCGTCCTTGAAGGATCGCGGCCAGATCTGATAAAACACCTTGTCCTTGTACCACCGTTTGCGCTCCATGCAGTTCACTCCTTTTTGGAATTTGACTACATTATAGCATAGATGCCGCCGTTCGTCACCTAAAATCTCGTTGACATGGATGATCTTGGCGTATAAAATGGAAGAAAAAGGAAGGCGGGTCTGACCATGATTACCGAGGAAAACGGCGTATTCCACATCCGGACGGAAATCTATTCCTACCTGTTCAAAATCGATGCTTACGGACTTGCGGAGCATCTGCATTTCGGCGCGCCGGTGAAGACCCGGGACGCGCTCGCCCTCAGCTGCCGCCCCGGTCTGGGCTGGGGTTCCGGCATTCTCCTTGATGCAAAGGATACCGCCAGCTGCCCGGACGCCCTGCCCCTGGAATGGAGCGGAAGCGGACGGGGAGACTACCGGGAGTCGCCCCTGGAGCTGGCAGGGGAGCCAGCGGATTTCCGCTGCACCGGCTATAAAATCCATGAGGGCGGCGTCCCCATGGCCTGCGGCCTTCCCCAGGCGCATGACGCCCCGGAAACCCTGGAGATCACCCTGCGCCAGCCCGGCGGGGAGCTGACCCTGTTCTACACGGCCTTCCCAACGGCAATCGTCCGCCGGACGGTGCTGACGAACACCGGAGATAAGCCATTGCGGCTGAATAAGCTCATGAGCTTCTGCCTGGATTTGCCCGGAAGCTACACCATGGCGGCCTTCAACGGCGGCTGGATCGCGGAAATGCGCCGGTGCGACACCCCTGTGGGCGCGTCAAAGGTGGTCAACGAAAGTCTCACGGGTTCTTCCTCTAACCGCCACAATCCCGGCTTTCTTCTCTACGAGCCGGGGGCGACCGAAGACGCGGGAACCGTCTACGGCTTCAATCTGATCTATTCCGGCAACCACTACGCCGCCGCCCAGCAGTCCCTCCAAGGGCTGACCCGGGTGATGCAGGGCATCAATGACAGCAATTTTTCCCGGGAGCTGCCGCCGGGGGAATGCTTTGAGACCCCGGAAGCGGTGCTGTGCCATTCGGACAGGGGCTTTGGCGGGCTGTCCGCCAATATGCACGCCTTCGTCACCGACCACGTCGTCCCGCCCCATTGGCGCGGCCGTCCCCGGCCGGTGCTGTACAACAGCTGGGAGGGCTGCACCTTTGACTTCACCCAGCGCCGCCTGCTGAGTCTGGCCAACCGGGCAAAGGCGCTGGGCTGCGAGCTGTTCGTACTGGACGACGGCTGGTTCACGGGGCGGGACAATGATCACGCCGGTCTGGGAGATTACACCGTGAACCGGAAGAAGCTCCCTGAGGGGCTGGAAGGGCTGTCCCGGCACCTTAAGGACAAGGGGCTTTCCTTCGGACTCTGGTTCGAGCCGGAATCCGTAAATCCCGATTCCGACCTTTACCGGGCGCATCCGGACTGGGCGCTGACGGACGGCTTCCAGCCGGTGCTGGGGCGCAATCAGCTGCTGCTGGATCTGACCAGGCCGGAGGTACGGGACTACATCGTGGAAAATGTCGCCCGGATTCTGGACAGCGCCGGCATTTCCTACGTCAAGTGGGACATGAACCGCCACTCCGTGGCGCTGGGGGCGAAAGCCCACGATTTCGTTCTGGGCCTGTACGACGTCCTTCGCCGGATCTTCGCGCCCCGGCCGGATATTCTGCTGGAAAGCTGCTCCTCCGGCGGCAACCGGTTTGACTTGGGAATGCTCTGCTTTTCGCCCCAGATCTGGGCGTCTGACAATACCGACCCCATTGAGCGCCTGACCATCCAGAACGGCATTTCCTATCTCTATCCCCAGTCCACGGTGGGCGCACACGTCTCCGCCGCGCCCCACGCCCAGACGCTGCGCTCTACGCCCCTGAACACCCGGGGCAATGTGGCGTTTTTTGGCTGTTTGGGCTATGAGCTGGACTTGAGGACGCTGCTTCCCGTGGAGATCAAAGAAATTCAGGGGCAGATCGCGTTCTATAAGCGCTACCGCGAGGTTTTCCAGTTCGGCACATTCCGCCGCACGGAGCTGGGCTGGCAGGTGTCGGACGGGAAGGTGACGCTGGCGGGGGTGTTCCACCGCCTGGTGGAAGCCGCTCCGGGCTACGAGCGTCTTCGCGTGAAGGGCCTGAACCCGGAGACGGACTACCGGGTCACGTCCCTCGCCCAGGCCATCCGGGTGGGGCAGTTCGGGGGTCTTCTCAAGCACGTCGCCCCGGTCAGCGTGAATCCCAACGGCGCGCTTCTGCGGATTGCCGACCGGTACCTCACCCTGCCGGAAAACCCGGAAGCGCTGACGGCCTCCGGCGCGGCGCTGGCGGCGGGCATCGTCCTTTCCCCGCTGTTCCGCGGCACGGGCTACGCCCCCGACCAGCGCACCCGGGGAGATTTCGGCTCCGACGTGTATGTCGTCGAAGAAATCGGCAGCGAATAAGGCGTCCGCAGAAAAAACGCGGAAGGGTCTGCGGAAATCACCGGCATAGGCTGCCCCAATTGCGTTCCTTGGGAAAACCACCTGCGGATGAAAATATTATGCACATTTTCCTAAAAAAGGGGCGC
>ERZ808240.1820-NODE-1820-length-25083-cov-4.370066_pt1 | contig 25083 bp, 29 predicted proteins | sample MGYA00521084_ERZ808240 | MGnify/ENA primary metagenome ERZ808240 (study PRJEB31516, sample SAMN03275571) | gut metagenome | biome: mammalia-associated habitat; material: feces | host: Papio cynocephalus | place: Kenya | collected 2012-08-06 ... | reverse complement strand
GAAGGCCGTTACCTCGCCGGTGTCGCTGCCGGTCTCAAGCTCAACGAGATGATCGAAAACGGCGATATCACCGCCGAAGAAGCCAAGATGGGCTATGTCGGTGCGTTCCCCTATGCCGAAGTCAAGTCCGGCTACACCTCCTTCTTCCTCGGCGCCCGCAGCGTCTGCCCCAGCGTCACGATGGAAGTGACCTTCACCAGCTCCTGGTATGACGAGGCTCTTGAGAAGGAAGCCGCCAACAAGCTCATCAACAATGGCTGCGTCCTCATCAGCCAGCACGCCGACTCCATGGGCGCTCCCACGGCCTGCGAGACCGCTGGTGTCCCCAACGTCTCCTACAACGGCAGCACCGTCGCCGCCTGCCCCAACACCTTCATCGTTTCCTCCCGCATCGACTGGACCCCGTTCTTTGTCTACGCCATCAACTGCGTCACCTCCGGTGAGGACATCGGCTACGACTGGACCGGCACGCTTGCTACCGGCTCCGTTGTTCTGACCGACATCAACGAGACCGCTGCTGCCGCCGGCACCGCCGACAAGATCGCCGAAGTCATGAAGTCCCTCGAGGACGGCTCTCTCAAGGTGTTCGACACCTCCACCTTCACCGTTAACGGCGAGACCGTTACGACTTACCTCGCCGACGTTGACGATCTCGGCGACTACGTCGGTGAGACCGAGGTCATTTCCGACGGCGCGTTCCTCGAGTCCTACTACCGCTCCGCTCCGTACTTTGATCTCGACATCGACGGCATCACCAACCTCGACGCCTGATTCTTATCTGATCCTGCTCTGGGGGAAGGCCCGATTTCCGGGTCTTCCCCATATGTACTGTAAAGGGCAGCACAGCACCCCCCAGCCGCCGCGCCGCCCTTTACAGTACAGCCTGCCGAAATCCATACAATCTGTCAGGGAGTGAAAGAATGGAAACAAAGACCGCAGCAATTGAAATGCGCAACATTACCAAGCGCTTTGGCCCGGTTTTAGCCAACGATAAGGTATGGCTGAACATCTACCGCGGAGAGATCCTCGCGCTGCTCGGCGAAAACGGCAGCGGCAAGACGACGCTTATGAATATGCTCTCCGGCATCTATTTTCCGGACGAGGGCGAGATCAAGATCGACGGGAAAGAAGTTGTCATCCGCTCCCCCAAGGACGCCTTTGACAACGGCATTGGCATGATCCATCAGCATTTCAAGCTCGTGGATGTGCTGACGGCGGCGGAGAACATCGTTCTCGGTCTGCCCGGCAAGCTCGATCTCAAGGCGGCCTCGGCAAAGATCCGCGAGATCTGCGATAAATATGGCTTCAGCGTCGATCCTTCGCAGAAGATCTACGATATGTCCGTCTCCCAGAAGCAGACGGTCGAGATCGTAAAGGTCCTCTACCGCGGCGCGGACATTCTCATCCTTGACGAGCCTACCGCCGTTCTCACGCCGCAGGAGACCGACAAGCTCTTCGCCGTGCTGCGCAACATGCGCAACGACGGAAAGGCCATCGTCATAATCACGCACAAAATGCACGAAGTCGAAGCGCTCTCCGACCGCGTAGCGATCCTCCGTCACGGTCAGTTCATCGGCGATATGCTCACGTCGCAGACGAACGCACAGGAAATGACGAACATGATGGTAGGTCACGCGGTTTCTCTGAACATTGAGCGTCCCGCCCCGGTCGATCCCAAGCCCCGCATTGAGGTCAAAGGGCTCACTGTACGAAGCGTGGACGGCATTGTCAAGCTGGACGACGTTTCCTTCACCGCCAACAGCGGCGAGATCCTCGGCATCGCCGGTATTTCCGGCTGCGGTCAGAAGGAGCTTCTCGAGGCGATCGCCGGTTTGCAGACCGTAGAATCCGGCAGCATTTCCTATATTGAGGATGACGGTTCACGCGAAGAGCTCATCGGAAAAGATCCCCTGAGCATTGCCGAGCTCGGTGTCTCCCTTTCCTTTGTCCCGGAGGACCGTCTCGGCATGGGACTTGTCGGCAACATGAACCTTGCCGATAATATGATGCTACGCTCCTTCCGCCGCGGTAAATCGATCTTTACCGACCGCCGTTCCCCCCGTGCGCTGGCGGAGTCCGTGGTGCAGGAGCTGAGCGTCAGCACGCCGAGCGTAGACACGCCTGTACGCCGTCTCTCCGGCGGCAACGTGCAGAAGGTGCTTGTCGGCCGCGAGATCGCAAGCGCGCCGACCGTCCTGCTCACGGCATATGCCGTGCGTGGTCTGGACATTCACTCGTCGTATACGATCTATGACCTTATCAACCGCCAGAAGAAAGCCGGCGTCGCCGTCATTTTTGTTGGTGAGGATCTTGACGTGCTGCTGGAGCTGTGCGACCGCATCCTTGTTCTGTGCGGCGGCAAGGTCAGCGGCATCGTCTCCGGCCGAGGCGCGGAAAAGCGCGAGGTCGGCATGATGATGACAAAGCTGGGAGGACAGAGCCATGAATAAAAAAACAAGATCGCCTCTCATCCATATCACGAAGCGGGATGCTCTCCCATGGTACCAATCCTGGGGCATCCGCGCGGCGGCGATCCTGCTCGCGCTCATCGTCTGCTCCGTTATCACAACGACGATGACCGGCGAAAACCCGCTGCGGGTATATGCGACCATCTTTAACGGCTCATTCGGCTCGCCGCGTAAGGTATGGGTGCTGCTGCAGAACATCGCTATGCTTCTCTGCATTGCTCTCGCCGTGACGCCCGCTTTTAAAATGCGATTCTGGAACATCGGCGGCGAAGGTCAGGTTCTTGCCGGTGCGTTGGCTGCCGCGGCGTGCATGATCTGCCTGCGCGACACACTGCCGAACGCCCTTGTGATCGTATGCATGTGCGTGAGCAGCATCCTGGCCGGTGCGCTCTGGGGCTTTATTCCGGCGTATTTCAAGGCAAAATACAATACGAACGAAACGCTCTTCACGCTGATGATGAACTACGTTGCCACACAGCTCGTGGCCTATTTCGTCATCGTCTGGGAAAACCCCAAGGGTTCCGGACAGATCGGCATTATCAACCAGTCCACTGAGATCGGCTGGTTCCCGCAGATCGGCAGCTACAAATACCTTTTGAATATCATCATTGTCGCAGTCGTCACGATTTTGATGTATTTCTATCTGAATTACACCAAGCACGGCTACGAGATCACCGTTGTCGGCGAGAGCGAGCGTACCGCACGCTACGTCGGCATCAAGGTGGACAAGGTCATCATCCGCACCATGATCCTTTCCGGCGCGGTATGCGGCCTTTGCGGACTGCTGCTCGTCGGCAGCACCAACCACACGCTCACCACCTCCATCGCCGACGGGCGCGGCTTTACCGCCGTTATGGTTTCGTGGCTTGCCAAATTCAACCCCGTCTGGATGATCTTTACGAGCTTCCTGCTCGTGTTCCTCAGCCGCGGCGCGGGCGAGATCTCCACGGCGTTTGGCCTGAATCAGTCGTTCTCCGATATTCTCACCGGCATCATCCTCTTCTTCATCATCGGATCGGAATTCTTTATTACCTATAAGATCAACTTCCGCAAGAGCGCCGGAAAGGAGGACGCCAGCCATGTTTGATTTTGTTTCGTTCATCCCCCGCGCCATTGTGCAGGGCATCCCTCTTCTTTTCGGCAGCACCGGCGAAACACTCACGGAAAAGTCCGGCAATCTTAATCTCGGCATTCCCGGCATCATGTACGTCGGCGGTATCTGCGGTGTCATCGGCGCATTTCTGTATGAGCATGCCGTCCCCGCGCCGGGCGCGCTCAATCCGTTTTTCGCCATCCTCATTCCCCTGCTGAGCTCGCTTCTCGGGTCGCTGCTAATGGGGCTGCTCTACTGCTTCCTCACGGTAACGCTCCGCGCAAACCAGAACGTCACAGGCCTTGCCATGACAACGTTCGGCGTCGGTTTCGGCAACTTCTTCGGTGGTTCGCTCATCAAGCTCTCCGGTGCGGACGTTCCCTCCATCGCCCTCTCGCGCACGAGCGCCTTTTTCAGTGCGTCGCTTCCGTTTTCCGATAAGCTCGGCTGGTTCGGCAAGATCTTCCTCTCCTACGGCTTCCTTGCCTATGCCGCCGTTATCATTGCATTTATCTGCGCGTATATCCTGCGCCGCACGCGCGTCGGCCTCCAGCTCCGCGCCGTTGGCGAAAACCCCAACACGGCAGACGCGGCGGGCATCAACGTCACGAAATATAAGTACGTCGCCACCTGCGCTGGCAGCATGATCGCCGGTCTCGGCGGACTCTATTACGTGATGGACTATGCCTGCGGCGTGTGGTCCAATAACGGCTTCGGCGACCGCGGCTGGCTCGCCATCGCGCTCGTTATCTTCACCGTATGGCGTCCGAACATCGGCGTTTTCGCCTCGTTCCTCTTCGGCGGACTGTACATTCTTCATATGTTCATCCCGTCCGGCATGAATCTCGCGGTGAAGGAGCTTTATAAAATGCTCCCCTACGTGATCACGATCCTTGTTCTGGTCATTGTTTCCATGCAGAAAAAACGTGAGAACGATCCCCCGGCGAGTCTCGGCCTTTCGTACTTCCGGGAGGAGCGCTGAATGAAGTACTCCACGGTGCTTTTTGATCTGGACGGAACACTGACCGATCCGGTGCAGGGCATCTGCGGCAGTGTTCGCTATGCACTGGAAAAAGCGGGCCATCCGGTCGGTCCGATTGAGAGCTATCACAAATATATCGGACCTCCCCTGCTCCGTTCGTTTGAGGTCTATGCAAACGCGACGCCGGAGGAAGCACAGAAACTTCTAGGCTATTACCGTGAGCGCTTTTCGACCGTCGGTCTTTTTGAAAACGAAGTGTATCCATGCATTCCGGAGCTGCTGCGCGATCTGAAAGACGCCGGAGTGCGGATCGCCGTTGCCACTGGAAAGCCGACGGTCTACTCCGAGAAGATCCTCGATCACTTCGGCCTTAGACAGTACATTGACATCGTTTCCGGCATACCGCTGGACCGCGAGCCGCTGGATAAGTGCGAAGTGATCCTGCACGCGCTGTATGAAATGGGAATTTCGGATCGCTCCGGCTGCGTTATGGTCGGCGACCGGTCGCACGATGCCATCGGCGCGAAAATGGCGCGGATCGATTTCATCGGAGTGCTTTACGGCTATGGCAGCCGCGAAGAGCTGGAGGCCGAAGGAACCGAAACAATTGCGGAGAACGTTTCAGCTTTGCGTTTCCTTTTATTTTCATAACAAATAAAAAAACATCCCGCCTGCTCGACGGCATCGACCGTTCGGCAGGCGGGGTATTTTTGTGTGCAGAACATTTATTCTATGTTCACTTCCGCGTTCGGGAACCAACCGATGGCTTCCTTAATGGCTTTCTGCGCCGGAAGTCCGTTGCCGAAAAGAACCACGAGGTCGTTCTCCTCCTCGGCTGGAACGTTTTCAAACTCCTTGAGTTCGACCATAGGGCCGACACAGTCAACCAGAAAACGTCCCTCCGGTGTGCTTACAAAGCCCTTGATGCGATACGTTTCCTCGGCAAACATCCGAAGAAAGGACGTCAGGTCTTTTTTGCTGAAGCCCGAGACATGCAGCAGGAGCTTACGGAGCGTGATATCTCTCGTGTGAATCTGCCCATCTGCGGGATCCTCGGCGGGCTGTTCTTCCATCGCCGTCAGCCATTCCGGTCGGATCTGGCCAAACGTTGTCTCGAAGGTCGGACGGTTCGGTTTCTGCGCGCGGACGATGGTATTGATCTCATCCAGCTGCTCGCGGGCTGCAAGATCGCACTTGTTAATGATGATCATATCGCTGATGGCGAGCTGCATCCGGCAGACACGGGCAGTTTTATAAACGGTCATAAACCGTGCGCCGTCTACAAGACAGATCGCTCCTGCGTATTCAAAATTTGGGAACTTATCCCGCTGTCGGAGGATAGTACCGACGGCGGTCGGGTCGGACAGCCCGGAGGCTTCTACAAAAATCGCGTCGAAGTTTTCCCGCTGGAGACGGAGAAGCGCATCCTCAAACTGTTCGATTTTGCAGGCACAAAAAATGGAGCCGTTATTGATCTCCTCCATTTGGATGTCGAGATCCTCCAGCAGCGTAGCGTCAACGCCCTGCTTGCCAAACTCATTGATAACGATAGCCGTGCGCCGGTCCGGAAAGAGGCGCACAAACTGATGCAGGAACGTCGTCTTCCCTGCACCAAGAAAACCGGTGATAAGATATAGCTTTGTCATGGCATTCCCTTCTCAGTGCCAACGCACAAGACGTGTTTCCAGCGCCGTTACCGCGCGGTTGAGCACCGTGATGACCAGCGCCACGAGCAGGATGCCCGCAAGAACGTTGGTATAGTTAGCGTAATCGGCAAAGTTTCGGATGAAATAGCCGAGACCGCTGTGCGCCCCCATCATTTCAGCAAGCGTCAGCAGCATGAAGGCCGAGGAGAGCGAGCCCCGCAGTCCAGTGAGTATACCGGGCATGACCCACGGCAGGAGCACCTCCCATAACAGCTCACGCTGCTTCAATCCCAATACTCTGGCGCTGTCAAGGATCCTCCGATCCAGCGCGCCGACGCGCGCTACCATCTGCAAAAATGTCGGCCAGAAAATGCCGATGATCAAAACCATGGCGGAGGCCGAACGGAACGACGGCATGATTGCGATAAGATACGGCGCATAGATGATGGCCGGTATTGGCGAGAGCACGCGCGCGATCGGCACGACGGTATCACGCAGACGAGAGTTCCAACCGGCGATCAGCCCAAGAGCCACGCCGAGCGGCAGCGACACGCCGAAGCCGATAAGCAGCAGTGAGAGCGAGGAGAATATACCGAGGATCATTCGCTCGCGCATCGTATAAAAGACCGAGAAAACAGCTTCCGGTGTCGGCACAAGGATAATGTGGCCGCGCCCAAGGCGCGTCGTATACACCTGCCAGAAAAGCAGAACAAAAAAGACGATCGCGCCGATATCTCCGGCGGTACGTGCCTTTTTCCGACGGATCAGCTGATAGACCACGGCAAGCTCGATGAGAACGCACGCCACGGTCATACACACAGGGCTTGCCTTGACCTTGGCGTTTCCCGGCAGATACATGGAGAGTATCAGCGCGGTAAAAAGAATATGAACAGCGACGATCGGGCGGCTTTTTATTTCGTGCTTTATCATGGGTTCACCTCCGCCGCTTCGCCCCACTTATAGAAGAGTGAGATCATGTCCCGTCGCAGCGCGCAGCACTCGCTGGAAACAAGCAGCGTTTCCCGCTGGCGCGGACGCGAGAACGGGATCTTGTGCCGGAAGACGATCCGCCCCGGCTCCATGAACGCTACGCGGTCGCCGAGCAGGATCGCCTCGTCCATATCATGCGTCACAAACAAAACCGTTTTTCTGTCCTCTTCCCAAAGCTTCAGCAGAAGCTCCTGCAGCGCGAAGCGGTTTTTGGGGTCCAATGCAGAAAACGGCTCATCCAACAGCAGTGTGGGACAGCCCATGCCGAGCACTCTTGCAATAGCGACGCGCTGCTGCATGCCGCCGGAAAGCTGATTCGGCAGCATGCCCATGGAATCGGCAAGTCCAACACGGCACAGCGCCTCTTCCGCACGGGAGCGCGCTTCCGCCTTGGAGAGCGAATGGTCCCCTTTTCGGATGGCAAAAGCTACATTATCCCGCGCTGTCATCCACGGAAATAGGGCGGGGCTCTGGAATACGACGCCACGGTCGCTGCCGGGGCCGGTTATCGGAACGCCGCCGCATACAAGGCTGCCGCTTTCCGGTCGCTCCAGTCCGGCGAGCAGCCGAAGGAGCGTAGATTTTCCGCAGCCGGAAGGCCCGATGAGGGAAAGGAACTCCCCTTCCCCGACGGAAAGATCTACGCCCCGTAGCGTCTCGGAAGATGCCCCGGGGTAGGTAAAAACGAGGTCTTTAACTTCGATGCCGCCCATATCAGAGGTTGTTTTCCTCGTAGGCCTCCATCATCGCCGTCCAGCCGTCGAAATCGGGATAACGCTCCATAACGGTGGTGAGAGCCTCGTAATAAATGCTGGAATCGACATGATCCGTCATGCTGTACTCGGAATCGGCGGCTATATCGCCGTTTGCCTGCATGATCTCATAGAACTCTTGCACACGGTTCGCGGAAGGATCCATGGAGATCTTCATAACGCCGTCGTAAATGCAGTTGTAAACATACTGCTCATCAAGGCCGGAGAAAGCGACCAACTTGGCAATGGTTGTCTCTTTGTCGGTCAGCATGAGCATCATGGCGCGCAGATTGGCGATCTCAAAACGGACATAGGCATCGCGGTTTGCTTCCACGTTGCTTTTGAGCGCGGTCTGGCGGCAGCAGACAGCGTTCGGCGCATATTCTCCGACGAGGAACGGCACTTCGAGTCCCTGCGTCTTGGCATTCTGGCCGAAGCCGCTGTTCACGAAGCCCACGTCGGCCTCGCCCTTGAGCACCGCTTCAACAACGGACTGGAAGCCGTCAAGCTCCACAAATTTCACGGTCGTCATATCAACGCCGGCCTGCGCGATCTTCTGCATCATAACCATGTGGCCGGTCTCCGGACGGACGCAGGCGACGGTCTTGCCGGCAAACCAGGTCAGGTCGCCGTCGGTGTAGGTCGCGGCATTTTCCGGCGTCATAACGCACTCGCCGCCCTCGGCAATCGTGCCGCCGATGATCGTAAGATCGGCGCCCTGCGCAACGAAGGTACAGGTGGGGATCACGCCGAACGGGAGAATGTCAAGACTGCCGCCCAGAATGGCGGTGATGCCGTCGTTCAGATTGTTGATCGGCTCGAACGTGACGTCAAGACCTTCTTCAGCATAGTAGCCCATCTCGTTGGCAAGAACGACCATGGCTGCTTTGATGCTGGTACCCATCTGTGCAACGCGCAGAGAGTAATTGACATTGGAATTATCCGGTTCTGCAGGAGTTTCCGTTTCGGTGGGCGCTTCCGCAGGGGCTTCGGTCGCCGCAGGTTCGGCAGACTGCGCAGCCTGTCCGCATGCGGTGAGAGACAGGAGCAAAACGGCAGCGAGCAGCAGTGCAATGGTTCTTTTCATGGTTTTATCCTCCGTTAATTATTCTGCTTTTTTCTTTCCGGGGAAGAACGGGCAGGCGGTTCCCCGGCATTCCCGGCTCTGGCTGAAATGATGGCAGGTGTGCTCCGGCATCTCGCCGAGATTGAGACCGAGAAACTCCTTTGCCGCAGGAAGCGCCGCCGTGAGCGTAAGATAGGTCACTCTTTTGCAGCAGCGGGGCCCCTCCACGGATGCGATCGCAGAGAGGCAGCGGGCGGTCATCTCATTTCCTGCCGCCCAGCCGGTTTTGGAGAGCGGTGTCGAGCCCTGCCATACGCAGGCAAATATTCCGGCTCCAACGGCAGCACCGCAGCAGCCGAATTGTCCGCAGCAGCCTCCCGGTACTGTCCCGGCGCGCTCCCGTGCCGTTTTGAGCCGTTTCTGGAGCATTGCCGCTGGCTCGCCGTTTGCTTTGCAGGCCGCCGTGAGCAATACGGCAGGGATCAGATAATGGTGATACGGGCAATGCATGGGAAGTCCAGGTTCATCCATAATCTTTTCGCAGAGCGAAAAGACGCCGACAGGCTCTCCGGATTCAAAGGCAGAAATACATGCCCCATCAATAATATCCATATGTGCCGGATCCGGAAGCATAGGCATATTCATCACCTCATACGATCAATATTGGCTTTGTCCTATATTGGACGTGGTCTACTAAATATGTAAAAAAACAAGCACAAATCGCGGGGGAACCGTCCGGAGCATTTTTGCTCCGGACGGCAGCGCTTGTTTACATGACTTCGCGGATTGCAGCCTCCAGCTCGTCCTTGGAGGGGATGATGGAGCGGAACTTCATCTTGCCGTTGATGTAAACGGACGGCAGATTGGGAACTCCCATCTTTTTCATGCGGGCAATGTCTTCCTTGACGGTATACTTATAAACGTTATAATCGATGGCGTCACCGAAAGTGCGCTTCGCCTCGTCCGTGGCGGCGACCATGTAGGTGCAGGCGGCGCAGGTAGCGGGGTCAAGCGTGAAGGCTTCCACCAGGGGCTTGGTGAGATGCTCATAGTCAGGCAGCTCGACTTTAATGTCGTTATCATCTTCCGCAACATAGTCCTTGACCATTTCGCGGACCTCGTTCGTCTGCAGAACTGCCTGCATGCAGCCGATCGTGTTCTCAAACGGTACGCCATACGGCATATCGCAGCCGGTGGCAACGATGAGACCGTTCTTGTTCTCAATGCTGTCGATCAGATCAATGCAGTATTTCATGTTGTCCATCTGCGTGCCATGGAGCATGATGGTCGTAAGCGGGATGTTGCCGCCGAGAGCCACGCTGTACTTGTCGCAGATCTCTTTCGCGGGCTTGAAGTTGACGTTCTCATCGACTGAAATGGAGTCACAGCCGGTTTTGCACATGACTTCGATATTTCTCGTGGCATCGCCGCACACGAAGAACGAGGAGTACGCGCCCTTTTCACGGATGTGGTTGAACAGCTTCGTGAACGGCTCGGAGCAGAACTCTTCAAAGTGCTCGGTGGAAATCTGAGAGATCAGCGGGTCAACAACGGCGATAACGTCCATACCGGCGTCGATGAAGTAGTCCGACATATTGCAGGCGACCTTATAGCAGTAGTCCAGCAGGTCATGGACATACTGGTCATCCAGAAGCATGTCGAGGAAGATGTCGGTGCCGCGCAGATGAGACGCCAGTGTGAACGGGCCGGTGATCAGGCCGTAGAGAGCCGTCGTATCGCCGATCTCCTTTTTAACGCGGCGCATGGCTTCGCATACAAGCGGGATACGTCCGTCGTTCGGGCCGGGCAGCGTGCATTCGCAGGGAACAACCGGTGTATCGCCCATTTCGGTAGCCAGGGGATGCGAAGCAACGCTGGGAGGACCGTCGTCCGCCCACATCAAGTCGCAGCCGAGGACTTCCGCTTCGATCTGCAGATCGAAAATGCAGCACTCGCCGTCCGGCTTGAACATGCGGTTGACCTCGAGAAGGCATTCCGTCAGCTTGTCGGCGCTCTGGAACATCTCCGTCGCGGTATAGCCCTTCAGTCGGGAGGCATACGCACCGGCAAACGGGATCCACGCGGGACGCGGCGTCGGCTTGCACTTGAGCGATGCCAGCAGTAATTCTTTGGGAGTCATGTTTTTTCTCCTTTACTTGAATTAAAAATAAAACAGAACGCATCTCTGCTTTTCTGCGCCGGGCGGTCTTCGCAAGCAAATATAAAAAAGACCGCTGAAACGCTGATAAAGATATATCTGTCTCATTTTCGGAGAAAGTATAGCACATGAGGTGATCGGGAAAATAGAAAGATTTTGGACAAAATTAGGAAAAAACTGCAAAGATTTCCGAGCCGTTTTATCCGCTTGCGACGCGTCGCGCGAGCAAGGCATATTGACTTTTTCGCCGCCTTTGCGCTATGATTTTAACAAATCAAACCCATACGGAAATGGAGCGGCGTTTTATGGATACGTGTATGGAAAAGTGTGCCTGTCGGGGCTCCTATCTCGATAAGTTTCTTCAACCTGCCATACTGGTCGTTCTGCTGCGCGGCAGCAGTCACGGATTTCAAATGATCGGCGATCTGGAAAAGAGCGGTATGGTCTCCGGCAACGATCTTGACCCAGCCGGATTATATCGCACGCTCAAACGGATGGAAAACGCCGGACTCGTTACATCCTTTTGGGACACCGAATCGGCCAGCAAGCCGAGACGCGTTTACTCCATCACCGACGAGGGGCGGCACTGTCTTTCCGCATGGAAAAAAACACTTTTGGAGTATCGGAGCAACATCGACGCCATTCTCCATGGAATCTCCTCTGCCCGTTAACACTGATTCTGTCAAAAATTGCATTTTCTCCTTTCGTATAACAACGACCATCCGGGTCAAAATACGCTCGGACACAGCAAAAGCGTGTTCGATTCGAGAGAAAGGAGTTGCAATCAGATGTCTACCAACAAGAGCAATCATCTTGTCAATCCCCAGGCCCGCGAAGCGATGGATCGCTTTAAGATGGAGGCTGCCAGCCAGGTCGGTGTGAACCTTACGAACGGCTACAACGGCGAGCTTACCTCCCGCCAGGCCGGCAGCATCGGCGGCCAGATGGTCAAGAAGATGATCGAGGCCTACGAAAACGGCATGAAGTAATCATTCCCCATATAAAAAGCGCGAAGGGATCTTCCCTCCGCGCTTTTTTGTATGCTCTCTTATGTTGTCAGCCGTTTACTCGATATACGCATATCCGCCAAACAGCTTTTTCCGGAAGTGCGATGCCATTTTCTCTCTCACATCCCGACGGACAGAATCGTCGATTGTTCGCGATGCGATCATATCCAAAACCCGATAAGCGGAATCAATATCTTTTTCCAAGATGCGGTACATGGCGCTGAGATGCAAACCGGCTTCCACGGGAAGCATTCGACTGAACTTTCCTTGAAGCTCTTTCTTCCAGCATGCTTCGTTCTCGACATTTCGCAGAGCTCTGAAAGCGTCCGTGAGCTCGCTGTCGGAATCGGAAAGCTGGAAGAGGGCCAGGCCATACAGCGCCTGTGCATAAGGATACTTGATATCCTTCGTTATACGGGCAAGGTCTTTGTACTTCTCGTCAAAATAGTACAGTGTGCCGAGACGTGACACAGCCGTCAGCAGATTCTCTTCCGCCAATTCCAGCACATCCGGGCTCTTATTTAGGCTGCGAGCGAGACTGTCAAACTTTCCCGCCCAATAGAATGCTTTTTCGATGTCTGCATCCATAGAAGTGAGACGCTTACCTTCTTCGATCATGGCAAACGCAAAGGAAGCCGCCATATCGGTAGATTGAGCCATGTTCACAGTCGAGTTCCAATCGCCGCCCTCCGCCGCGCGCTCATAATACTGATAGGCTATATCCACGGCATCCTCGTCGTCCTGCTTGGAATAATAATCTCCCAGCGCCGCCATAGCGTTTACGTTTCCCTGATCTGCCAGCGTTTTTGCTTCTTCCAGCGTCATAGTCTTTTTCTCCTTTATCAAAATGATTTTCAAATGTGATGCCCGTCAACTTCGTTCACAAGAAATAGGCTTCCTGCAAACATTTCGTATAGCTTTTATATGCGGTATACGCCTCGTGATATCTTCCGCTATCGATCATCTCGACGCATGGGAGCACCAGTTCCGAATAAACGCGCTCCCAGATTAGCTTTGCGTCCGGCAGAGAATCGATCGCCGCCACAATAGCCGGTGCGCAGCGGTAGTATTCTTGAATATCGCTCTTCCCGTCGGGAAGCGTCTGCATATATCCGTCACGAAATGCGCGCAATACGGTAAGCTCACGGCAGTCGTCCGGCAGTCCTCTTGCCGCCGTGCATGCCGAGGTCAGAAAACAGCCGGAGTCGTTGCCTTTGTAGATGGGGCAGTCGTCGTAATCGTAGTTGCGGCAGTATTTGTAATAGGTGTCCTCGTTGACGTCTTTCTCAGCCTTACGGCAGGCATAGTGGTTGTTATACCAGTAAAATGGACAGCTCATGTTTTTCTCTCCTTTGTTTTGTTTCTCTCCAAGCGTGGAAATATTACCTCCGCAGGATGATTATACCGCATTTTGCGGTATAAGTCAATACAACAAAATGCGGTACGTTATTCTTTCTCCTGTCAGGAGGTGGTAGCATGTACTACCGTTTGCGCGATCTGCGGGAAGACCACGATATGAAGCAGAAGGATCTGGCGGCATATTTGAACTGCTCGCAGCAGGTATACAGCAACTATGAGCTCGGGCAGCGGGACGTTCCGACGGATATTCTTATCCAGCTGTCAAAGCTCTATCAAGTATCTGTGGATTACATCCTCGGCTTGACCGATAACCCGAAACGCAATTAGAAAAGCGCCCCAAAACTGGGGCGCCTTAAATTATTCAGTTTCTCACCTCGATCACATTGATCGCGGCGGCGGTCAGTTCCGTGTTAGAGAGCACGGCATCGGTGATCTGGGCGACCTGCGTTTCAGTCAGGCCGTCCTCGCCGGACGGGACTGCGACCGTGCAGCCCTGCGAGGAGAGATAGACCACACAGTCGGCAAAGTCTTTGGCAAGAAGCTCGTTTTCGATCTTGCTTTCCAGCAGAGACCAGTTTGCCATGACGGTGATCTCGTTCATGGCGCTGTCAATGACATCCTGCGAGGCAGACTCGGCACAGGCAGCCGTTTCGAGCAGCGAAAGCGCCTGATCTCTCGACTGCTGGCGCGTGAGCCGGGCTTCCGAGAAATACCCGGATACGGACGCGGGGAGCGCTGCGGAGGATGATTCCTCCGGCGTGCCGCCCGCGACGTTTACGGCGGTTGTCATTTCATCCTCGGCATCCGCCATGGCGGTGTTGCCGTCTCCCCAGCGCTGGTTGTACGACCAGTTGAGGAATGCAGCCGCGCACACGAGCAGAAGCACCGCCGCAATGAGAATGTTTCGCTTGAGATGGGGACGCAGATTTACCGTCTTCATATAATCATCCTCCTAAGATTTCAATTCTTCCACAATGATACGATTGCTGCCGAGACCGGTGAAGGCGCTCACGGCCTGTATGACACGAAGCCGTATATCCGGCGACCTTGCGCCGGAACAGACGACTACTGCCCCGGAAAACTCCCCTCTGCGGTTTGGCTCCTCGGAGAGCAGCGCGTACACATCTCCCACGCCGTCGATTTTTGAGAGCACCGCACAGAGCCGCTTTTCCTCTGTAGTAGATACATCCTCGTCCTTTCCCGCTGAACCGCTGCCGGATGACTTTGGCCAGAGCAGAAGCAGCAGCCCCGCGGCAAGTAGAAGGATCAGTACGCTTTTCTTTTGTAAAATGGAGCTTAACGCAGATTTTCGCTCACTCATCGGTCCAGTGCTGCCTTTCCGCCGGAATACCCAGCTCCGCGGCAAGATAAGCGCTCAGGCGGTATCGCTGTTCGGCGGTAACCTCTCCGCGTATCGTAACTTCACAGGGCACCCAGCTCTCATCCCCCCATTTCACTTTCACCGAAACCGACAGCTCCGGCATTCCTATGGATCGTGCCTCGTCCAATATGTATGCCGCGGTCTTCTGTTCTATGTATGTTCGCAGCAGCTGATTTTCTTGCTCCTCCAGATCGTCCGTCAGCTCGGCCACCGTTCGCCGGTAGTCGTCCAGCGCAAGCGAGAACGACGCCTCGTCCGTTCGCAGCACAGGCGAAAGGAGCGTACACGCAAGGAGAATACCGCACGTAAAGCGCGTCACACGCTTTACGCTCCCCTCCGGCGTGAGCTGGAGCGCCAGCGCGGAGAGAAGCGACGCCGCGACCAGCGAACGGATCCACGAAAAAAGCCATTCCGTCATACGCTTACACCACCGTCTGTATCAGAGAATATAGGGAAAGAAAGAGCATCATAGCGCCCGCACCGTTTATTGCAAGCAGAAGCCCAAATGCCGTGCCGAGATTGGATATAAGCTCCGAAAAGCGCTTGTCCGCAACACACTCGCATACAGCGGCCGTCAGTTTATAAATGAAGAACCGTACTACGAGCGTTAAAACGGGCGGCAGACAGATGGCTGTGACCGCAAGCAGCCCGAAGATCCCGATCGTTGCCTTGAGCGTTCCGGCAGCGGCTGCAAGTGTTGAGGCCGCGTCCGACAAAATGCTCCCGACGACCGGAAGCGCCGCGGAAACCGCCGTTTTTGTCACTCGCGCGGCGAGCGCATCCGCCGTACCGGTAACGACGCCGGTGAGTGAGAGCCACGCGGTAAACGCCACGCATACGGCGCTTAAAAGAGCGGTGCAGACCGTTTTCATGATCTTCTTTGCGGTTTTCAATATCTCGTTGCCGACGGCGGCATCGGCAACGGACAGCGCCGCATACCCGCACACACACGGGACAAGAACGTTCCGCGAGGCGGAGAGAAGCACATCCATGCATACCGCCGTTGCCGCATACTTTGCCGCCGCACTTCCGGCTGCACCGGTTGCCGCTGCTGCGGACGAGAGGACCGGCAGAAGGACGTGAGAATAGTCTGAAAGCGTCTGAAGCGTTTCCGTCCCCAGCGAGAGATACGAGCGGAGGTCCGAGATCGTCGCCGTACCGATCACGGCGACAGCGGCAAACGTTATATACGGCGGTGCTCGACTTCCTAAATCGAGCGTGTCAGTAAGAGAAACGAGAACACACACGCAAAGGAGTATCCCTCCCGTCCGGCAGATATCAGCGGCGGAAGAGCGTACTTTTTCCCATACCGTTCGCAAAAGCGTTCGCCAGACCCCCTCCTTCGGCAGCTCCTCCGGCGAGACTCCGGAAAGAATGGGCGCTGCGCCCTCCGGCAGGGCATCAACCAGCTCGTCCATCCCGGGGATCGGGACCTCGGAAACTGCGAGCGCGTTCTCGGGGCAGACAGCGAACGCCAATACGAGCAGGATCAAAGCAGCTGCTCCACAATGGCGAGGAGCGAGCGTATGAGCGGCAGAGAGATGTATAAAGCGCATAATGTTCCGCAAAGCTCTACAGCGGAGGCAATGCTCCCCTGCTGCGCGTCCCGGCAGACCTGCGCCGCCAGATGCGTTATCATCCCGATCCCGATGCATTTGAGCACCGGGGAGAAATACACTGCGTCGATGCCGCCCTTCTCGGCGATCTCGCGCAGAAGATCGGAGATACGCGAGGCCACCGCCGCCGCAAGCCATACAATGATAACCCCCGCGAGGATCGTAACCGTGAGCGACAGCTCCGGCGTATATTTGCGAAGCAGCAGCGCCAGAATGCTGCCGACCACCGCCGCTGCCGCGGCGCGAATTACAATTTCCATTCATTCCCTAAAATCCGAACAGATCACGGATCAGATCAAAAAGCTCGCTGATCTCCTGCACCACGATCACCAGAACGACCACGAGACCGGTGATACTCGTCATAAGCGCCTGATCCTCCCTGCCCGACCGCGTGAGCAGAATGTTCAGCACGGCAACAAGGATACCGACGGCTGCAATTTTAAATATCAGATCCACATCCATAGGGCGCTCTCCTTTGCGGGGTTGTCCACTGTCAAGGTATGAGAGCGCGGGACCGTATATGCGTAAACCTCTGGGAACGCGTCCCAGAGGTTTACATAACTATATAGCAGTCTGCCGCGTCAAATCAGCCCGAAATGTTCCAGCGCCAGGGCAAGCCCGTCCCCGGTGATCGGTGCAGTCACATAGTCTGCCTCTTTCCAAAGGAATTGCGGCGCGTTGCCCATGAGGACGCCCGTCCCCGCCTCGCGCAGCATTGGTAGATCGTTCGGTCCGTCGCCGAAGGCAAAGGAATCCTTTGCGTCAAAGCCGAGGTAGTGCATCACAGTTTTCATGCCGCCCGCTTTCGAGAGGCCTTTCAAAATGACCTCACGCATGGAATGCTCGCGGCGGATGAAATCGAGCCGGTCGGAAAAAGTGTGTTCAAACCGCTCTGGGTCACCGTTCTCCTGCGGCCAGCAGACAAACTTGTCAAAAGCAAAGTCCGGCACGGCGGTGTCGGTGAAAGCGGGCACTCCTATGCTCTTGAGCCACGCAAATTCACGCCGCGCGATGGCAGACGTGCAGCGCTCGTCCATCCATACCCCCTGCTCGGATTCAAACAGCATATCCATGCCGCATGCATAGCCTGTGTCGCGGATCTGCACAGACTCTGTGTGCGGGATCGTTCGGTACAGCAGGTCTTTCCCATCCAGAAGGATGTGTCCGCCAATGGAGCAGATGTACCCGTTAAAGCCGAGAGCCCGGATCTGCGGCTCAATGTGCCGGAACGGCCGCCCGGTGTTGATTATGAGGATGTGTCCTACGCTCTGCGCTTTTTTCAGCGCGGTGCGGGCGCTTTCCGGGACAACATGGTCCGATGTCACGATCGTACCGTCTACGTCAAAAAAGAGGATCTTTCTATCCATTTTTCTATCATCACCCAGCGTTAGTTTGCCATAAAGCCGCCGAAATGTAAAGGCTAAAGAAGCAAAACGGCAAGAAGGCAGCCTGCCGCAAGGCCCAGCGACGGATAAAGCCGAACGGCGGCACGTTCCTTTTCGCGCAGCGCGTCACGCACGAGCCGGGCCGAAGCGTCCAGCCCGTCAAGCGCCTGTTCCGGCTCCGCGCCGGACGAGAGCTGTGCCCCCAGTCGAAGAAGCGGCTCTTCCAGCAGTTTTGGAAGCGCGGAACAGCGAATGCTCGCCGTCCAGACCGAGAGAAACGAGAACTCACGAACGAGCATGGATGCGTTTTCCGCATCCGAGAAAAGGCGTGGATACCACGCCCCCAGCCGCTCCAGAAGCTGTGGAAGGGGTGTCCGATGACAGAGTATTTCCGTTCGCATATCGCGTGATGCATCAAGGATTGCTTCGGCGCAGCGACGGGCCTTCCGCAGGTGTTCCAGCGCGGAGAATCCGGCGTAGCCGCCCGCCGCGATGAGCAGGATCGCCCCGAATGTGGATATCACAGCATGACCTCCTCATACCTCCGGCAGCCATCGGTGCAGCGGATAACGATGGCGCGGAAAAACACCTTGTCGCACAGCAGGCTCCGGTAGACCTCCCGCCGAGAGAGCTCTTCGGCGTCCGCGGCATGCGCTGTGGCGAGCAGAGAAACACCGCAGTACGCCGCGTTCCGGCAGGCATCGACGTCACCCGGTTCAGATATTTCATCCATCGCAAGAATTTGCGGCGACATGCAGCGCAGAAGGATCATGGCCGCGCGCGCCTTCGGACAGTCGGACAGCACGTCCGTCCGTTCTCCGATATCGAATCCGCAACTGCTGGCAGACAGTGCGGCGATCTCTCCGCGCTCGTCGCAAAGTCCCACGCGCATTCCGCCGTTGGAGAGCGTCCGCACGATATCGCGCAGCAGCGTCGTTTTCCCGCCGCCCGGCGGGGATAGGATCAGCGTGGAGGGAAACGGACGGGCGCAGAATCTCTCCCCGATCCCTTTCACCTCCCGCGGAATACGGATACACGCGGAAAAAAGATCGTCACGGTTCCAAAGGCCGCGCTCGCCGCTCGGAAAACGTCCGCAGAAGCCCACACGAACGCCTCCCTCCGCCGTAATGAAACCGCGGCGGAGACAATCCGATGCCGCATACGGGGATGCGCCGCTCGCAAGCTCCAAGATCCGCGAAAGATCGTCGCCAGTTACAGCAGCCGCGTCTGGCAGCGGATGTTCTCCCGAGGAGAGTGTCAGCGTCGGAAACCTTCCGCGCCGGAGCCGGATCTCACATACTTCTGAGGAGAATTTCTCCGGCAGGTGATGCAGCGTATTCCGAAGTTCCCCCGGCAGCAGCCACAGGGCGTTTTCCAAAGCAGACATGGTACCGCCTCCCTTCTCTGCATGACTATGCGGACACAGGGGGAATTATTTTCAATTTGTTCATGACTTTTGTAAAAGCAGGGAGTATGATATGCCACGTTCGTTCGCCTGCGAACGATTCGCATACGAAATATTGAGGTGAACTATGGATTGCTGTGAAGAAAAAGCGCGCACCAGCCCCGCCTGGGGGCTGCGGTCACTCGATCATATGCGCCGCCGCGCGGGAAACTATGCCATGGCGGATATGCCGCTGCAGGACCCGGCGCAGCACATGATGCTCGTGAACATTTACCGTATTTCCAAACACGGTGCACTCCCCTCCCAGCGGGAGCTGGCGGCATCGATGCATCTCTCCCCCGCCACGGTCACAGCGACGCTGAAGCTGCTTGAACGCAGCGGGTACGTCCAGCGCATCGCCGACGAGAAGGACCAGCGCATCAACCGCGTGACGCTTACTGAGCGCGGAGAGACCCTTATGCGAGAGGGAATGCGCCGCATGGATGGGCTCGATAAAATGATGCTGGAAGGGCTTTCACATGAGGAGCAGGAAATGCTCTGCCGGTGTCTTTCCAAAATGCGGGAAAATCTCCAGCGATACATGAAATTTAGGGAGGCAGATGCCAATGATTAAAAAACTTTTCCCCTATCTTCGTGAATTTAAAAAAGATGCGATTTTATCGCCGCTGCTTATCGTTCTGGAAGCAATCTGCGAGCTTTTTCTGCCGCTGCTGATGGCCAGGATCATCGATGACGGCATCAACGGGACCGGCGGTATGAGCAGCATCGTCCGTTACGGTGTTTTGATGCTTGTGCTCTCCGTTGTCTCCATGCTCTGCGGTATGTTGGCTGCAAAACACGCAGCTTATGCCAGCCAGGGCTTTGGCCGGAATCTGCGCAGTGCTCTCTTCCGTCAGGTGCAGCGTTTTTCCTTTTCCGGCATTGACCGCTTTTCTACGGCCTCACTCATCACTCGTATTACAAACGACGTGAGCGCTCTGCAGCAGACGGTCGCAATGAGTCTTCGCATTCTGGTGCGCGCGCCGGTCCAGCTTCTCTCCGCGCTCATTGTTTGCCTCACGCTCAACGCCCGGCTCACGCTTGTGCTTGTTGTTGCGATCCCGGTGCTGGTGTTCTCTGCCGGACTGCTGATGAAGGTATGCCGCCGTCTTTTCAAGATCTTTCAAGAGAAGATCGACGGACTGAACGCCGCCGTGCAGGAAAACCTTGTGTCCATCCGTGTCGTTAAAGCGTATGTCCGCGCGAAGCACGAGGAAGAGAAATTTGCCAAAGCGAACGGCGAGCTGCTGACCGCCGGCTTGAACGCCACGATGCGCATCATTCTTATGATGCCGCTGATGCTTGTCATTCTCAATAGTGCGTCGCTCGGTGTTTTCTGGTTCGGTGGGAATATGGTCGTGCGCGGCACGATGCTCACCGGCGAGCTTTATTCCTTCTACATGTACATTGCACAGGTGCTGATGAGCGTCCTCATGGTGGCGATGTGTCTTTTGCAGCTCACGCGCGCCACGGCGTGCGCACAACGTATCGACGAAGTGCTGGAAACACAGCCGGACATCTGCGACGGCAGTGTCCCGGAGAGCGAGCTCCCTCCGGCGCGCGGCAAGGTCGAGTTCAAAAATGTTTCCTTCCGCTATAAGGCCGGTACGGGCGACGACGTGCTCAAAAATATCGATCTCACCATTGAGCCGGGCCAGTTTGTTGCCGTCATCGGCGCAACGGGTACAGGCAAATCCACGCTGGTCAATCTCATCCCACGGTTCTACGATGTGAGCGGCGGAAGCGTTGAGGTGGACGGACTGGATGTCCGTGAGTACCCCATCCATGCGCTCCGTGAGCGCATCGGCATGGTGCTGCAGAAAAACGTGCTCTTTACCGGCACGATCCGGGAAAATCTTCTCTGGGGCGACAAGGATGCAACAGAGGAACAGATGATCCGTGCCGCGAAAGACGCGCAGGCACATGATTTCATTATGTCTCTTCCGGATGGCTACGACACCATGCTTGATCAGGGCGGCGTAAACGTGTCCGGCGGACAGAAGCAGCGCCTCTGCATCGCACGAGCCATGCTGCGGCATCCGTCCGTTCTCATTCTGGACGACTCGACGAGTGCGGTCGATTCAACAACGGAAACGGAGATCCGCCGCTCGTTCCACGAAAACCTCAAAGATACCACCGTTATCATCATCGCGCAGCGCATCAGCTCTGTCCGGTACGCGGATAAGATCGTGATCCTCGAGGACGACCACATCGCCGCCGAAGGCACGCACGAGGAACTGATGGCAACCAGTCCGATCTACCAGGAAATCTATGCCTCACAGCAGGAAGGGGGGCTCTCGAATGGCTGAAGCACGTAAACCAAAATACCAGACCGCACCTTCCCAAACCGGGCGTGGCGGACACGGGCCGCGTGGCGCCTTTCAGCGGCCGAAGAACATGGGCAAAACGCTCGGGAGGCTGCTCGGATATATCACAAAGCGCAAATGGCTTCTTGTCGTCGTCTTTCTGTGTGTGATCATTTCGTCGGCAACAAGCGTAGCCGGAACATACCTTCTGCGCCCGGTGCTCAATGAGCTCGTCAGCGATCTGCCCGCCGCAGAAAAGCTCGCGAAACTCGCCAAAACATTGCTCATCATGCTTGGCCTATACTTGTTCGGCGCGGCATGCACGTATGCGCAGTCCGCCATCATGGTGCAGCTGGCTGAGCGCGGCACGGCACGGCTCCGCAGCGACCTTTTCACCAAGCTCCAGACACTGCCGCTCAAATACTTTGACGGCCACACGCACGGCGAGCTGATGAGCCGCTTCTCCAACGATGCAGACAGCGTGCAGCAGTGCCTTGAGCAGAGCCTCGTTTCGCTCTTTTCCAGCGCCCTCACATTCGTCGGTATCATTGTGATGATGATCTATACGAGCGCTCCCCTGTTCATCATAACGGTTCTGATGCTCGCCGCGGCCATGTCTGTTTTTTTCCTTCGCGGCAAGAAGAGCCGCGCGCTTTTCCAGCGGCAGCAGGCCGCGCTTGGCGAGCTCAATGGCAACATTCAAGAAATGATTGAAGGTCTCAAAGTTGTCAAGGCTTTCACGCATGAAGCCGAGGCCGAAGCGGAGTTTGAAGAACTCAACAGCAATTTTTACACCATTGCACGCGACGCGAACTACCTTGCCACCTCCATCATGCCAATCGCAAGTAATATCTCCAACATCGGCTTTGCTGCTACGGCGATGGCGGGCGGCGTGCTGACATTTGTGCTCGGCTTTGATATCGGCGGACTTGCGGCATATCTCCAGTACTGCCGAAACGTTACACAGCCGATAAACCAGGTGTCACAGCAGATCAATGCCATTCTCTCCGCGCTTGCCGGTGCGGAACGCATCTTTGAGATCATGGATACCCCGCCGGAGATCGACGAGGGAACAACGACCATCGTGCGGGTATGCGAGGAGAACGGCGCTCTCTGTGAGACAAAAGAACGCACCGGACAGTGGGCGTGGAAGGTCATGACCGGAAATGAAACGACGCTCATCCCCGTGCGCGGCGATGTGCGGCTGCATGACGTGGATTTCTCGTATGTTCCCGAAAAGCCCATATTGACGGATATCACATTCTACGCCAAGCCCGGCCAGAAGATCGCGTTCGTCGGCTCGACCGGCGCTGGAAAAACGACGATCACCAATCTCTTCAACCGCTTTTATGAGATCAACTCCGGCAGCATCACCTATGACGGGATCGATGTACGGAATATCTCCAAGGACGATCTCCGCCGCGCTACAGCGGTCGTTTTGCAGGACACACATCTCTTTACCGGCACGGTAATGGAAAACATCCGCTACGGGCGTCTGGATGCCACAGACGAGGAGTGCATTGCCGCAGCGAAGCGCGCAGACGCGCACAGCTTCATCCGACGTCTGCCGGACGGATACGACACCATGGTCACAGGTGATGGCGCAAACCTCAGCCAGGGGCAGCGACAGCTGCTCTCCATCGCCCGTGCCGCTGTCGCCGATCCTCCGGTGCTCATTCTGGACGAGGCTACGAGCTCCATCGATACGCGCACCGAACGTCATATCGAAAAAGGTCTTGACAGTCTCATGCAGGGTCGCACGGTGTTCGTCATTGCGCACCGTCTCTCCACAGTACGCAACGCCGACTGCATCGTTGTCATCGAGCATGGTAAGATCGTGGAAAAAGGCACACACGAAGAACTTCTTGCGCTCAAGGGTCGATATTATGATCTATATACCGGCCAAAGCACTCTGGACTGATTTACATTCACCTACGAACTGCCGTTCCGCCCGAGGGCGGGGCGGCAGTTTTGTAAAGCCATGTTTGACTTCCCTGCCGCTGTATGCTATCATCAAAGAGCTATAAGCGGGTATGATGGAATTGGCAGACATGCGAGATTTAGGTTCTCGTGTCGCAAGACGTGCAGGTTCGACCCCTGTTACCCGCACCAGACAAAGATAATCCGAACCAGATCTTCGTAATCGGAGACGGGTTCGGATTATTTGTTTTCTTTGAGAAGTTTGAAGATACGCACCTCCGGAACGGCGTCATCAAGCGCCCAGAATCCAGACCGCGAGGCCCGAGAAAACCAAAGATGAAAAAGGATTAGGAGGACGGGCATAAAAAACATTAAAAGTTGTGAGTTTAACATGGACACGGGCTGCGTGGAATTGCGGTTTGCGGACGGCAGCATGGTCTCTATCGACTGCACCGCCATGGAAAACGAGGTGGCAGACAACCGCTTCCAGCGTTCGGAGTTGGATTATCTCATCTACAACGACCCACTGGCATATGCCGATTTCATTTTGAACGGAGACGTTGAGTCATATCTGAACGCAGTGACGGAGTGCAAGCCCTATGAAAACTAAATGAATATACAAAGGGGATGGCGGTCTGCCATCCCCTTTGCCATGCTGCTTCATGAGTATATATCCCTTGAATTTGTCTTATATCTATCGTCAGGCCGCGCTCTCGCCGTTGCTGTCTTTTGCTTTTGCCGCGTCCCGCGCTGCTTTCCATTTGGCAAACTCCTGCTGCCCTTCCTCACTCTCGTAAAAAGCGAGAATATCAGGCAGCAGAATTCTGGCGATGTTTTCAAGCTCGTGCTGCGGAATGGCGCTGTTGTTGATGAGCTTCTTTCGCCTGCTCAAGCCGCACCTCCGAAAAAGTATTATGCTGCGTCTTTCTCCCACACAGCGGAGGAATGGTGTGTCTTAAGCGTCTTTTATCGTTTGCGGTTCTTTTCCCTTAGCCTCCTTCCTTTCTCATCCGAAAATGAAAATGCAGCTGCACGTCAGGCCGTTCAGCCTGCTTGCGTCTGCATGGAGTCTCGAGTCTTTGTAAATACAGTTTACCGAGTAAAATCTTATTTGTCAAGCAATTCTGGCGGACCGGATAGCACGGCTACGCTTCGGGCGCAATCGCCTGTGCAGAGCAGCGTGAGTATAACGTCGGAGACTCCGAGCTGACATTTGAATATGGACATCTGTGCTATGCTGAAAGCGGGATCTCGGCTCAGCCGCGTTGACCGTGCCGCGTCAGATTGATTGGCCTACGGTTGCCTGGCTGCTGAATGTCATCATTCTACAGACTTTACGATTATTTTACAGAAAGCCGCTTCTTTTTTTCAAAGGGGGATTGCAGCTGAACCTGCGTTGCGATATAATTTACTATAATTATTTCTGATGAGAACGCTGTGGAAACGGAACGCGCCGCAAACGGCGATCACGCAAGGGGGACATGAAGGCGCATGACGGATAAGGAACTGA
>ERZ808240.1818-NODE-1818-length-25102-cov-36.755979_pt1 | contig 25102 bp, 18 predicted proteins | sample MGYA00521084_ERZ808240 | MGnify/ENA primary metagenome ERZ808240 (study PRJEB31516, sample SAMN03275571) | gut metagenome | biome: mammalia-associated habitat; material: feces | host: Papio cynocephalus | place: Kenya | collected 2012-08-06 ... | reverse complement strand
TTTAAAAAGAACGACGAAACGACAACGACAAACAACCCGTACGGTAGATCCTGAACTGGCGGCCCGCAGGGTTTTCAGGACCTACTGCTTGGGTCGTGTGCCTTATGCATTGTCGTGGCCGTCATCCTGGAAAGTCGTAGTCCAGGATCTGTTGTTATTAAAAAAGAGGAAAACAACAGATACTGGACAGAAACCTTCCAGTATGACTTCGTTAAATAACAGCCACTACCCATAAGGTAGATTCTGAAACAAGTTCAGAATGACCTCTATTTTAATAAAGCCGTCAGCCCCAAGGAATTGGCGGCCCACCAAGACTTTCCAGGATGACGGCAAAAACAATAACACAAGAGCCCTCTTTCCATTTCCTTTCGGCACAAAAGGGCCTAGGGGCCGCCTAGGCCTTTTAGCCCTTTCTTTTTGCAAAACTCCCGTGTTATACTGTTAATATGAACACACGCACCGCAAAAATTATTTCGCTGTTTCTCGCTTTCTTTTTATTCAGTTCCGCCCTGCCCGTCCGTGCGCAAAAGGGCTTCCGCTCGGCACGCCGCGCCGTTAAAGCCGCCAAGGTTACCCCGGTAATCCCGGCAGAAAAAGCCGCCGTACGCGCCGCACAACAAGCAACCGCGCTCAATTCGGGCAGAATAGCCGCCCAAACCGCCAAAATAAACGCCAAACTGGCTGCGCAAACCCAAGCCGCCGGGCAAGCCTTATCCCGCCGGATGCCGATGAGCCCGCACCAGCATATTAAAGAACTGCTGAAAGGGAACAAAAACCCGACCGAGGCCCTGCGCCAATGGTGGGCGCTCACGGACAAATACCACAAGCCCAGTATGTTTGAAGCATTTGCTTCCACCTATTACAAAAAATATTTTTATATTCTTACCCCCCATTTGACACAACTCTTTAAGCGTGTGGAACAGCAAAATAACCGGGATTTGGAACTGCGCTTTTTAAAACGCCTGCGCTTTCTGGCGGAAAACCGCACCCAATTCCAAAAGGTCTTCTCCCCCAATGCGCACCAAGCCACCTTGCGCGTGCGCTTTACAAACGATATTTCCCGCTTGACGGCTAAAAATTTTAACGCGCGGGATTTGGTCTTTTCTTTTGAAAAATTCTTAACGCCTAAACACCCCAAACACGGTATCCGCCACGTCAATTTAAACAGCAAATTCACCGTGGGCAACGGGCAGGAATTTGAGGTTTATAATTATAGCGGTCCGATGGAATTTCTGCCGCATTTGTACCGCTATTTAATCAATGGCGAAAAACATTTCCGCGACCCGATAACCGTGGTTTTTGACGCCAAGGCCAAGGCGCTTGCCCTTTATAATAAAGACAAGTCCCTGCGCCTGCGCATTACCACGCACGAATATTCCCGCCCGGAAAAATTGCACTTGCACTTAAACGAAATGCGCACCGGCACTATCGTCAACCAGCAAGGCCAAGAGGTGGAGGAAACGGTCAATTTCAACCTCTCTATCCCAATAGCCAAGCCCGCCAGCCTGCCTAATTATAAACGGGATGAATATCTGTACAAGCAGTTTATCCAAAACCCGGTTAATTTCTACCGCGGGGATAGCCGCGTAACGATTTTGCAGCAGCCTATTTTCTGACGGGGAAATATTGCTATAATACTGTTATGATAAGTCCCCTATTTAACTTTGACAAACAACAGGCGCTCCGCACTGAGTGCAACTTTATTATCGGGGTGGACGAAGCCGGGCGCGGTCCCCTGGCCGGCCCCGTAGTGGCGTGCGCCTGCTTTATCCCCCCTGCGGCCGCGGCGGACTTTACCGACGTAAACGACAGCAAAAAATTAACCGAAAAAAAACGCGAGGAACTTTTTAAACGCTTGCAGACCTCAGATGCGGCCTTTGGCGTGGGCTTTGCTTCCGCCGCCGAAATTGACCGCTTAAACATTTTGCAGGCCACCTTTTTGGCTATGCGCCGCGCCTTCAAAAAATTTGAACATATCCCCAATTCCGTCGTGCTGGTGGACGGGCCTTATCCCATTGGCGGGTTGGAAGCCAACCAACAGCCCATTATAGACGGGGACGCCAAATCCTTGGCGATTGCCGCCGCCAGCATTGTAGCCAAAGTTACCAGGGACCACTATATGGCCGTGCTGGATAAATTATATCCCGGTTACGATTTTGCCGGGCACAAGGGCTACGGAACGGCCAAGCATATGGACGCCTTGCGCCGCTTGGGTCCGTGCCCGGAGCACCGCCGTTCGTTCGCCCCGGTGCGCAAACTATTGGCGCCGTCCATTTTGCCGTGAATACCTTGGGGATAGCGGGCGAAGAGCGCGCCGCACAGTTTTTAAAGGACAAGGGTTACCGCCTGTTGGAGCGTAATTTTTCCGCCCCGTACGGCGAAATTGACATCATTGCGCAGGACAAAAAAACCTTAGTGTTTGTAGAGGTAAAAACGCGCGCTTACACGGCCTTTGGCGGGCCGCTTATGGCGGTTACCCCGGCCAAACAAAGGAAAATCGCGCTTACGGCCCAAGCCTATTTGAAAGCAAAGGGCTTAAAATTTGATAGTATTAGATTTGATGTAGTCTGCGTTCTGCCGGAACAGATAGAACAGATAGAAAACGCGTTCATCCCGGCACGGACGACAATGTAACTTGGAGGGAATATGACTCAACTCGCGCAGGTAAAAAAAGCAGCCGCTTATATCAACAAAAAAACGAAGAACTTTAAGCCCGAAATCGCTCTTATCACCGGGTCCGGTTTGGCCGGTTCCATACCGCCTTTGGAAAAAGAAGTAAAAATTCCTTATACGTCTATTCCCGGTTTCTTGCAAAGCACTGTGCCCGGCCACAGCGGGAACTTGATTTTCGGCGTCTATAAAGGCCGCAACATTGTGGTAATGCAGGGCCGCTTTCACTATTACGAAGGGCACGCAATGAAGGATTTGGCTATTTCTATCCGCACCTTAAAAATGCTCGGCGTGGAAAAACTCTTGGTCTCTGCCGCCGTCGGTTCTATGGACCTTAAATTGAAACCCGGCGCCCTGTGCGTGCTCAAAGACCACATTAACTTTATGTGCAACAACCCCCTCATCGGCAACCACGACCCGGCCTTTGGCCCGATGTTCTTTGACCTTTCCGAAGCGTACGACAAGGGTATGCGCAAGGTAGCCCTCGCCGCTGCCAAAAAAGCGGGCGTAACCGCGGGCGAAGGGGTATATTTGGCGGCTACGGGCCCGAACTTTGAAACCCCGGCCGAAATCCAAATGTTCAAAAAATGGGGTGCGACGGTCGTCGGTATGTCCGTAGTGCCGGAAGTGTTGGTAGCGCGCCAATGCGGCATTAGCGTATTGGGCCTTGCTTGGGTAAGCAATATGGGCTGCGGCATTGAAAAAAAGCCGCTTTCCCACGCGCAAACCATCAGCGAAACGAAAAAAATTGAAGGCAAATTCAAAAAATTGCTGGAAATCTTGTTCGTCAAATTATAAGGATGATTTATCCGCACGGGTATATAAAAAGCCCGTGCGGATTTTTTTGTTTTTATGGCTAAGGACATCAAACGGCTCGGCAAAGAAACCCTTATCTACGGCACTTCCACGGTGCTGGCCCGGCTGCTTAATTTCTGTTTAGTTCCCTTTTACACCTATTATTTACAACCCACGCAATACGGCGCGATTGCCACCGTATTTGCGGCCATTGCGCTTTTGAGCGTGGTATTTTTATTTGGGTTGGACCAAAGTTATCTGCGCTTTGCGAGCGAAGCCGACAACAAACACAAGGTTTTCCGCCAATGCTTTTACGGCGTTTTGGCCAATGCCCTGGTGCTGGGCGGGTTACTGTACACGTTTGCCCCCCAAGTTTCCCTTTGGTGGGGGCTTGGCGAAAATTTTGGGCTCTTTCACCTGGCCGCCGCTATTTTATTTTTAGATGTGCTAAATATGATTGCCTTTACCAAGTTGCGCTTGGAGCGGCGGGCGTGGTATTTTGCGGGCGTGCGGGCGTTTTCCATTGTGGTAAACGTTGCATTAAATGTGCTGTTTTTGGCGGTCTTGCACCGTGGGCCGAACTCCATTTTGTGGGCCAATATCGGTGCGTCGCTGGCCTCGTTGGTTATTTTAACACCCGTTTGGTGGGGTGAATTAAAGGGGCACAATCCCTTTGCCTTTGACTGGAAACTGCAAAAAGAAATGTGGTCCTTTGCGTGGCCCTTTGTGCCCGCCGGGGTTGCGAGCCTGCTCGTCAGCGTGATTGATAAGCCTATTTTGGTGCATTTGGTGGGCACGGAGCAGGTGGGCATTTATCAGGCGAACTTTAAAATAGGCGTTTTTATGATGCTTTTGGTGTCTATGTTTGACCAAGCGTGGCGGCCGTTCTTTTTGGCGCACGCCAAGGATTCGGACGCCAAAGATACCTTTGCCAAGGTGCTATCGTTCTTTTTTGCGCTTGGCTCGTGGTTTTTGCTGGGGATTTCCTTTTTAATGCCGGACATTATCCAAAGCAATATTTTCGGCAATTTCCACTTAATCGGGCCCAACTATTGGGGCGGGCTTTCCATTATTCCGCTGATTGTAACGGGGTATTTCTTCTACGGGCTGTATATTAACTTTATGGTAGGGCCCGTCATTACCAAAAAAACGCGGGTTTTAATGTGGATTACCCTCTTGGGGGCCGCCGCCAGCATTACGACCAACTTAACGCTGGTGCCGCATATCGGCATTTTGGGCGCGGGGTGGGCGGTAGCCGTCAGTTACGCGGTAATGGCCGCCGCATTATTTGCCTTTACGCAGAAGGTTTATCCTATTCCCTACGAATACAAAAAATTGGCCGGGATGTTGTTCGTCTGCTTGGCTACGGTGGGTATGGCCCGGTATTTCGGCGGCAGCGTGTGGGCGGAAGTGGTTTTGCTTACCCTATACCCCGGGTGGATGTATCTCTTTTTAAGGAAGGCCTAAAAAAGCCCGGCTGCTACGCCGGGCTTTTTATTACCGTAAACTGATTAACGTCAAATCCAGCGTAATGTTGCCGTCTTTATACACCAAAACGTGCGGCACACTCACTTCGCCCTCATCATCCAGCAGGGCATATTCGTCGTAAAATAAATCTGCGGTGTTTAATACCGTTACCGACTGGGCAGCATAAGGATAAAATTCCCCTTCGCGGTATAAAAAGCGTTCCTTGGCGTTGCGCCCTTGGTAAGTAAGCGTGGTTTCGCCGTCTTTTACGCGGCGTTTTTGAAAAGCACCCGCATCCGACAGGAGCAAATTTAAAAATTGCGTAATACGTCCGCGCACCACGGCGGTATCGGCGTCTTTAAACAAATAGCGGTAAGCAATCCCCTCGGGGCTGACGGTGGCGTGCAGCACCTTGTAGGCGGCCCCGGTCATCAGCAGAACATCATAATCCCCGTCGCCGATTTTTTTAATGCGCAAAACGCCCTCTACATAGTCCTCGTTCATTTGGCCCACTGCCTTAAACGCCGCTTGCGTGCGGCCGCCAATAAAGAAATCCACTTTTTTATAGGCGCGCACCTCGGGTGGAATTTGTTTGATTTGCCCCCCCGCACACGCGCAAAGCCATACGGCTAACGAAAATGTTAAAATTCTTTTAAGCATATCCTATCTCCTTATTATGATATTATAAATATTATGAACTCTTTTGTCCTTTATCTGCTGGCCGGTATCGTTTCGGGCGTGGTTTGCGCGGGTGCGTTGCCGCTTTTGCGCCGGGTGGCCGCGCGGGCGTTTTTGGACGTACCCGGCGGACTAAAAACGCACCAGGGCTCCGTGCCGGTATTGGGCGGGTGCGGCGTTTTTTTAGGGATGATATCCGGGCTGGTTTTTATCCGCCTGACAACCGCCTTTCCAAGCGGAACCTTGCACACTCTGCGCGGCATTTGCTTGGGCGGACTGCTCGTTTTTCTGTTGGGACTCATAGACGATTTAAATAAACCTAAGGGCGTAAAAATCGCCCTAAAACTCCTAGTGCAACTGGCGGCGGTGGCGGCACTTATTTACTACGGTATTGTAATACGCGTGTTTCCTTCCCCGTGGGTTGCGTGGCCGCTTACGTTTTTGTGGGTGGCCGGGCTGACAAACGCCTTTAATCTGCTGGATATTATGGACGGCCTGTGCGTAAGCCAAGGCGTTATCTGCACCTTGGGTCTCGCGTTTATTGCGCTTCCCGGCGAATATGTCTATGTCAATTTTGCGGCCTTATCCCTATTGGGCGCCTGCCTTGCCTTTTGGCCGTATAACCACGCCCGCAAAAAAATCTTTCTGGGCGACAGCGGTTCCACCTTTATCGGCTTTATGGTGGCTTCTTTATCCATTGGCACCGGGTACAGTGGACACACGGACTGGGGCTTTTTGGCTCCGCTTTTTATTTTGGCGGTTCCCTTGTTTGATACGGGCTTTGTCAGTTTGGCGCGTCTGTTAAAGGGCAAAAACCCCTTAAAGGGCAGTCCGGACCATATCGCCCTGCGGCTTAAAAAAGCCGGGTGGAAACCGGGGTATATTGTAGCAGCGTTTGCGGGCGCGGGGCTTTTGTGCAACGCCTGTGCGTGGGGACTTACACGGGCGGGGTTTTCTACCGTCATCGGATTTTTTGCCACGGCAGGAATAGTGGTGATGGCGCTGACACTTTATTTACTTAAACTTCCGGCGGATTAATTATGCACGTTAAAACTCTTATTTTAGGCGCCGGGCTGACCGGGCTTTCCACTGCTTACCACTTGGAAAAAGCGGGCCAAACGAACTACCTGTTAGCAGAAAAGGAAAGCACCCCGGGCGGGTTATGCAAAAGCCAGGTGATAAACGGCTGTACCTTTGATTTTAGCGGCCACCTGCTGCACCTGCACACCAAACAGGGCAAACAACTGGTAAAGAGCCTGTTAGGCGCAAATTTGCGCCGTTTAAAAAGGCGCGCCTGGATTTACACCGGGTCCGCCCGCGTGCCGTTCCCCTTTCAGGCTAATTTATTTGCCCTGCCCGAAGCAGAACGCCAACAATGCGTAAACGGCCTGCTCGCGTGCGCCCAAACACCCAAAACCGCCCCTAAAAACTTTAAAGAGTGGTGCTTAAATGCCTTCGGCCCCGGCGTATATCAAATTTTTATGCGCCCCTATAACACCAAACTGTGGGGCCGCGCCCCGCAAGAGATGACTTGCGACTGGTGCGGCTCTTTCGTGCCCACCCCCACGGTGGATGAGGTGTTAAAAAGTGCCGTCAAGCCGCCTACAAAATCTTACGGCTACAACGCGTATTTTTATTACCCGGCACGCGGCGGATGCGGGGCCCTTACAGACGCTCTAACCCGCTCTATTACGCATTTATCGCTAAATACGCCCGTTACGCGCGTAGATTTAACCCGCAAAACCGCCCAATGCGCAGCCAAAACGGTTTCCTTTGACTATTTGGTAAACACCTTGCCCTTGCCTGAACTATTGCGCCTAACCGGGGAAGCGGAACTTGCCGCGCTGGCAGACAAACTGGTTCATACGCAGGTTACGGTCTATAATTTTGCCATTAAGCGCCAGGTAAAACCGTTTAGTTGGATTTATTTTCCCGATAAACAGGACCCCTTTTACCGTATCGGCCTGCAAAGCGGTTTTTCCCCCGCCAATGCTCCCCAAGGCGTAAGCGCCTTTTATGTGGAACTGTCCGGGGATTACCCGCACACCCAAGCGGGCGAAGCGCGCATTTGGAAGGCGTTAGCCCAAAAAGGTATAATAAAAGAAAGCGACGACGTTTTATTTTCCTTCTGGCAGTCCTTGCCTTACGCCTACGCCGTTTATGACAAATACCGCGCAAGCGCCGTTAGCCAAGCCTTAAAGGCGTTGGCCGGGCGCGGGTGTTTTTGTGCGGGACGGTACGGCAAATGGGAGTATTCCTTTATGGAAAAATCCCTTTTAGAGGGCTTGGAATTAGCCAAAAAACTTGTATAATGAGGTGTTATGAAAGTTCTCGTTTTTGGCGGCAGTTTTGACCCCGTACACAAAGGCCACGTTTCTTTGTTTCGCCGCGCGATGAAGGTCATCGCGCCCGATGTTGCGCATATCGTTCCTGCCTACCACTCCCCCTTTAAAGCCAAATCTCCTACGCCCTTCCGCCTGCGGATGAAGATGCTTAAACAGGCGTTTGCGGGCTTTGGCAAAAATATCGTGTTTGACGATTACGAACTCAAACAAGGCGGCAAAACCTATACTTACCAGTTGGTGCAATACCTCAAAAAACGCTATGACCACCCGGAAATTTATTTACTGGTGGGCACGGACTGCTTAAACGATTTGCATAATTGGAAGAATCCCAATTATATTTTTGAAAATGCCGTCGTAGTGGCGGGCAAACGCAAGGGATATAACGAAAATCCGGCCCAGTTCAGGCACTTATTTTTGCCGGGATTTTTCCCTAAACTCTCGTCCAGCCGCGTCCGCGCGCATATTTTGGCCTGCGGCGACGTGCCGGATACCGTTCCCGAGGTCATCGCCCCAACTATCCGAGAGAACCACCTCTACGGCTTGGACGTACACACTTGGCTAAAAGCCCATTTAAAGCCCAACCGCTATTTGCACTCCAAAAATGTAGCGGAAATGGCCGCCGCATTTAGCGATATTTACGATGTAAATGTAGAACTCGCCGTTAAGGCGGGCATTATGCACGATGCGGGCAAAGGCTTTTCCGGTCCGGCACTCATCGCCTTTTGCAAAGAGCATAAAATAAAAGTACCGTTTTTTGAAGATATTTGCCGTATGGAACCCAGTTTGCTGCACAGTTACGTTTCGGCGTGGCTCGCGCAGCACGAGTTCGGCGTAACCAATAAAGACGTTATCCGTGCCATTGCCGAGCATACCTTGGGAAGCCTGCATATGAGCACGCTATCAAAAATTCTGTTCGTGGCGGATATTTCCTCTAAGGACCGCAAATACAAGGATGCGTTCGTTATCCGCAATTTAGCCTTGCAGGATTTGAATAAAGCCTTGCTTTATGCGGCCAACCGCAAACTCTTGTTTACTATTGACTCGCAAAAATGGCTTTGCCCGCTGGGGACAAACTTATGGAACCATTTAATAAAGCAAGAAAAATAACCGAGCGGTGCCTGATGTTCCTCGCCACGGCGTTATTTGCGTGGGCCATTTGGGCGCAACTTACCTCGCGCACGGTGCAAATTTTAACCACCCGGGCCAAGGACACCATACATTTATCGGTGCTGACCTCGCCCGCGATGGATATTTCTTATAATCCTTCCACGCGCAAGGCGGCTATCAGCGTGCGTGCGGACAAGTGCGCCCCGCACGCCTGCAAACCGTTACACCACGCCAAATTTTTTACCCCTGAAATTTCTGACAGAGAGCAAGCCTGGGATACTTTTAAAGAAGCCTTAAACACCTGGCGCTACAACCCGCTTATTATCGGGCAGGCGGTCTGGGAATACATTACGGCCTGGCACGATAAACGCACCGATTTGACCCCGGCGGAGTTTACGCTTATCGCCTTGGAACTTACGCAGTTGGAAGCCGCCGATTTTGCGCTAAAACTCCCCCCGTCCTCCAAACGCACTAAAAAGGCTAAACAACAGGCCCCGGTGGTGCCTTTGGTAGAGGATATGGCTCCCCTGGCGCAAAAGGACCGCCCGATAGTGGTGGAAATTTTAAACGCTTCCGGCCAGCGCGGGCTTGCCCTTAAATTAACCCAATTTTTGCGCGAACAAAACGCCAAGGGCCTTTTGCGCGTAGATGTATTGCAGTACGACAATTACCCCACATTGCAGGAAACATCCTCTATCGTGGATTACAGCGGGCGGCTGGTGCAGGTAAAACAGTTAAGCCGCGCTATCGGCATAAACGGCGAAATCAAGACCGATTCCTCCCCCAACGTAATATGCGACACGCGCATTATCTTGGGTAAGGACTTTGAAATGCCGCTCTAAAATGCTAGACTAATTTTATTGCAGTTATAACGTTATTTGCAGAGGTGGTTTATGGATACCAAAGAACTCGTGTGCCTGGCGGCAAGAATTGCCGATGACAAAAAGGCCGAGAATATTAAAGTAATAGATTTGTGCGGACTTTCTTCGCTGTGCGATTATATTTTAATCGTATCCGCCACCTCCAAACCGCATTTGGACGCGGTGGAAGAAGAAATCAGCAAAAAATTAAAAGAACTGGGCTACTACAAAGCCAACCGCGACGGCGGCGAAAGCAATATGTGGCGCGTGAGCGACTACGGCGGCTTTTTGGCCCATATTATGACCCCGGAAGCGCGCGATTTCTATGCGCTTGATAAGATTTTCAGTTTCGGTAAAGAAATTGACTATAAAAAACCTGTTAAAAAAGCGGTAAAAAAGGCCCCCGCCAAAAAGGCTGTGTCCAAGAAAACAACTACTAAAAAAACGACCGTCAAAAAGACCACGGCCAAAAAAGCGGCTGTCAAAAAAACCGCTGCTAAAAAGACTACCGTTAAAAAAACGGCGAAAAAAACCGCTAAAACGAAATAACCTCTTATGCTAGAAAAATTAAAACAAGACATCACTTTAAAACTCGCCAACGCGGACTGCTTTAAGGGCTCTGAATTGCCCGAAGTGGAATTTGCCCCCGCGCCCGCCCATACCGGGGCGGACATTTCGCTCGTGTGGGCAATGGCTGCCGCCAAAAAGTTACATAAAAACCCGCTGGAAATCGCCAAAGAGGCCTGCAAGGTCCTGCGCGAACTGACCGGCATTGCCGATGCGCAAGCCGTCCCGCCGGGGTTTATCAATTTAAAGTTGGAGGACAATTTTATCATCACCTGCGCCTCCGACCGCCGCATTAAAGACCGCAACGCCGAAACCTCCAAACACAATATTTTAATTGAATTTGTCTCCGCCAACCCCACCGGGCCCTTGCACGTTGCCAGCGGCCGCGGGGCCAGTTTGGGCGACAGTTTGGTTAAAATCCACCGTGCATTGGGCTACTCCTGCGACAGCGAATATTACGTCAACGACGCGGGCAACCAGGCCGAATTGCTGGCGGTTTCCGTCAAGGCCCGCAAAGAGGGCAAAGAACCGCCGGAAAACGGCTATCACGGCTCTTACTTAATTGATTTAGCCAAACGTATCCCCGCTGACCTGCCCGAAGACCAATACGGCCGCTGGGCAATGGAAGAGTTAATCAAAACCCAACAGCAGGATATGAAGGACTTCCACGTTGATTTTACACGCTGGTTCCGCGAATCGGACCTGCATAAAGAACACGCCCCGCAAAAAGCCTTGGAAGCCTTAACGGCCAAGGGTTACACCTACGAAAAAGACGGCGCGGTTTGGTTCGGCTCCACCAAGGACTCCGAAGCACAGGACGACAAGGACCGCGTACTCGTGCGCCACGACGGCCGCCCGACGTATTTTTTGGCCGATATTTCCTATCACAAAAATAAATACGACCGCGGCTATGATACCTTAATTGATATTTTGGGCGCCGACCACCACGGCTATGTGCCGCGTATGAAGGCCGCCGTACACGCCTTGGGCCACGAAGAAAACACCTTTGTACCGATTATCCACCAACTGGTGCACTTAATTGAAAACGGCGAACAGGTAAAAATGTCCAAACGCGCGGGCCGCTTTATTACCCTGCGCGAATTAATGGACGAAGTAGGCACGGACGTATGCCGCTTCTTCTTTGCCAGCCGCACCCCCAACGCCCATATGATGTTTGATATGGACCTAGCAAAAAAACGCACCAACGAAAACCCGGTTTTCTATGTGCAATACGTCCACGCGCGTATTCACTCTATCTTTAAAGCCGCGGCGGAAATGGGCATTACCGACTACAACGGCATTACCACTCCGCTGGCCCCGCAGGAAAGAGCCCTCTTGTTAAAATTGATTTGGCTCAAACACGTCCTGCGCAACTGCATTGCGGATTTAAGCCCCCACCATTTGACCACTTATTTGGTTGAATTGGCGGGCCTGTTCCACGCGTTCTACGACACCTGCCGCGTGCTGGACGAGAACAATCTGGAACAAACCAAATCCCGTTTGTTTATTTGCCAACGGGTGGCGGAACGGATTAAAAAAGGGCTGGAATTTATCGGCGTCAGCGCGCCGGAACAAATGTAAGCCCGGACGAATTACAAACAGAAAGAAAAATCTCTATCCACCTCTGGCGGACGGAGATTTTTCATCTCTGGCACTTTTTATATAAAGGGGAATTATATGAAAAAAACATTTCATCTTATTTTAGGCGTTTTGCTTTTGCCGCTTGCGCTAGGGGCGCAAAGTTTGCCCAAGGCCGAGGACGCCTTTGAAAAAGGCGACTACGCGGCCGCCCTTGCGCAATATAAACAATTAATGCAATCCGCCACAGGCGACGACCGCCTGCACGCCCAACTGCGCTACGCCGCCTGCCAATTTGGCTTGGGCGAATATTTAAACGCCGCCAAAACCATTTGGGGTTACACCCTGCCGGAAAACGATTTGTGGAAGGCGCGCTTTTTGCTCTACCGTATCCAATTGTCGGGCCAAACCTCCTCGGTTTACCGCCGGTTATTAAACGAACGGCACATAGATACTAAGGACGCGCAAAACGACCCCGAAGCCTGGACCAAGGACGAGTGGGAAGCCCGCATCACCCAAGATTACGAAACGCTTTGGGCGATGCGCGCCGCACTTATCAACGCCCCGGTTGAGCGCGAAACCCTCATTTTAAACGTAAAGGCAACCGACACGCAGCGGATCCCCACGTTGTTTGACTATGTAGTTTTTGAGTGGCAACGCCGCTTAACCGAGCAAAAGCCTGTGGCGCTCGCCCGACTGGAAAACGCAGAATTTTTAGACGGTTACGCCACGGTTTCCCCCCAGCAAAAGGAACAGGCCGAAAAGTTGGCTTACCTCCTCAAAACCGCCTATTTATTAGACGGAAAAGGCCGCCAAAACGCCAAAATATTTTGGCAGACCGATTTTATTTTATTGCCCTTTACGCAGGGCCGCTTTTTTGAACTTAAAAACAAAGAAAAAGCCCTTAACACCGCCGTCAGCCAGTTAAACGTCATCAGCGGTCTTACCCCGCAAACAATGGGCTTTTGGAATAAAATTAAAGGCTATGTATCGGCCGATAACACCGACTACGGCCGCTCGTACGCCGCCTATCAGGCCGCCGAACTTTTGTGGAACCGCGGAGGAGACCGCGAAGAAGCCCTCAAAATTGCCCGCTTTGGCAAGGGCTTAAATAACGGCTACTACGCCACCCAATGCGCCCGGCTAGAAAAACAAATTTTGCAAAAGGAACTTTCCTTTAACGCCTTACCCAAGGCCGTTAATCCGCAAAAAATAGAACTCTCTTTCACGGCCCGAAACGCCAAAGAAGTATTTGTACGCGTATATAAAACCTCTTACGAGGAACTATTAAAATTTTACCGCGCGGGCCAAGTGGGCCGCACCGTCAACTCGTGGGATTTCCTCACGCGTTTATCCGGCAAAAACATACAGGAAGTGCTTTCCCGCGCCCCGTATAAAGCCGCTTCCGCACCCGTAACATACGAACGCCCGTATTTTGAGCAAAAGGGCACAGTGGCGCTCCCCGCGTTGGAAAACGGTTTCTACTTTGTACTGGCCAGTTACGACGCATCCTTTGACGCCGCTTCCGCGCCCGTGCAAGGAGCCGTTTTAAACGCCACCGATTTGGCCTTATTCGTTACCGGAGCCATTGAGGACAACCCGGATAAATACGTCGCCACGCTAAATGGCAAAACGCAAACCTTCCGTCCCAATGTCTTCCGCATATATACCGCCAACTTAAAAACGGGTGCGGCGGAAGGAAACGTCAATTTGGATATTATTACCACCTGGAAGGGCTCCCGCCAAAAGGCCGCCACACAGGCCGACGGCTCCGCCGCGTTTGTGCGCCCCATTACGGTCAGCACCACCCGCAACACAAATAACAACTATTTCATTAGTCCGCTGGCCGAAAAGGACGGCAGCCGCGCCTTTACGCCCGCGCTCTATTTCCATTTTTACAATAACGAGCCCGTGCGTATGTTCCTGCAAACGGACCGCGCCATTTACCGCCCCGGCGAAAAGGTTTATCTCTCGCTAAACGCCTTTGAAACCTTGCCGCGCGGGTTAAAAGTTTTGCCCAACCACCGCGTGGGAATCAAGGTATCGGACGCTTCGGGCAACACTGTTTTTACCGCCCGCCCCACCGCCAACGCTATGGGCACCGCACAGGCCGAATTTACCCTGCCGGATAACCCTATGCTGGGGTATTTTCAAATCCAGGCCTCTTTGACGGCTAACAAACACACTTACCGCACCTACCAGTCGTTCCAAGTGGAAGAATACAAACGCCCGGATTACGAAATCACCTTATCCTCCGACGGCACAACCCGCGAATACAACAAGGAAACCACGGTAACGGGCCAAGCCCAATATTACTTTGGTTCCCCCCTGGCCGGCGCCGCCATTAATTATACGGTAACCCGCCAAGACTATTTGCCCCCCTTCTATTGGTGGAAGGTCCTGCCGTCTTCGGACGGCGACACGGTGGTCGCCCAAGGCACCGCCAAAACGGATGAAAAGGGCTCTTTTAAAATTACCTTTACCCCCCGCCAACAGGAAAAGGACGAAACCTTTGCCAAATACGTCATTAAAGCCGAAGTGTTGGACGAAAGCGGCCGTGCTATCAGCACCCAAAAGGCCTTTACGGTCAGCACGCTTGCCAAACTCTTTAAACTGGACTTTACGCAAGGCTTCTACGACGCCAATACCCAAACGTCCGACTTTGCCCGCATCACGCTTACAAACGCGGACGGCAACGCCGTAACGGGCAAGGTTTCCGTAAAGGTATCCTTGCTGGAAAACACCTTACCGCAAACGCAAGAGGACGACCGCTTCTATCCGCGCCCGGTTAATACCTTGGAAAACCAATTCAAAAACGCCAAGGAAGTTAAAACCGCTTTCACGCGGGATATTTCCTTTAAAAAGCCCGAGGAGCAGGTTTTATCCTTGCCCGCTCTGCCGGAAGGCGTTTACCGCCTAACCTTAAAGGCTGACAAAGCCGGTACGCAAAGTATGGTATTTGTAGTGGCGGACACCCGCTCCCAGTTGCAACTGCCGGACGTTACGCTCTTCCAGCGGGATACATATTACCCCGGGGAAACCGCGCGCGTGCTGTTGGGCGCTGGTAACTTAACGGGTTCCAAACGCGTAGAAGTCTATCGCGGGGAAACCTTCCTCACGCGCAAGGATTTACTGCCCGGCGGCGTGTCGGTTTACACGTTCCCGGTGGAGCAAGAGGAACGCGGCGGGCTTGCGCTTGCTTGGTTTGGGGCCAGCAATTACACGTTCCACCAAGGCCAAGCCACGGTAAAAGTGCCCTTTAACAATAAAGATTTGACCGCCGTTATTGACGTGCCCAACGAGGTCCGCCCCGGCCAGGAAACCGCTTGGAAACTGACCGTTAAGGACGCTTCCGGCCGCCCCGTGCAAGGCCAGGCCAGCCTGACGGTGTATGACAAATCCTTGGATTATTACGCCAAGCCGGAGCACGCGCTTTCGGCGCAGGCACTCTACCCGCAGAACGCCCAAACGGCGGACCGCACGGTAAACCAATCCAACGGTTATTTTTCCAACTATTTTACGGGCAAAACGGAAAACGGTTTTGTACCCGCGCCCCGCTTGCCGGCAAGCAACCTCTTAATGACCGTGCGCCCGTATCCCCATATGTTGGGCCGCTCGCGCGCCAACGGCATAATGTTTAAGTCCGCTATGGCGTCCGCCCCGCAACTGGCCGAAAGCAAGGCCACGTATAAAGAAAGTTTTGCGGAAACCGCCGAGGACGCCGCCGCAGACGAAGCCTTTGAGACCGCCGCCGCACCCAATGACGCAGGCTCGGCGGATGCTCCGCGCACCAATTTTGCGGCTACTGCGTATTTTAACCCGGCCTTGCCTATCGTCAACGGGCAGAGCGTGATTAAATTTACGTTGCCGCAGAGTTTGACGGCTTGGAACATTTTGGGCTTTGCCCTTACGAAAAACGCCGATTTTGGCGCGTTTACCGCTTCCACCGTTACCCGCAAGGACTTTATGGTCCGCCTGCAAATGCCGCGCTTCTACCGCGAAGGAGACAAAGGCGTTTTGCAAGCCGCCGTTACCAACTTAACGGGTAAAAAACTCACCGCCGAGGTAGCCCTTGCTATTCAAAAGGACCAGGTAAACGCTCTGGCTGATTTTGGCCTGACGGACACCGTTAAACGCGTAACCGTGGGCGCAAACGCTACGGAATTTGTAACGTGGGAAATCACGGCGCCCAACGAACCCGCGCTTTATGGCGTTACCGCCACAGCCCGCAGCGGCAAGGCAAGCGACGGCGAGCAAAAAACGCTCCCCGTTTACCCGGGCCGCCAGCGCACCTTGGCTACGGTCAACACCGCACTTAAAAACGGGCAAAACACGCTGGAACTGACGGAACTTAATGATGTCCCTGCCGACGATATGCAAACGGCGGTGCTGACGATTAACCCCAGTTTGGCGCTCTCTGTACTTAACGCAATGCCCAACCTGCTGACGAACCCGTACAAGGACCTTGTCAGCACGTTAAACCGCTATGCGCCCTTGGCGGTGGTCCACCAATTCTACACCACCTATCCGCAACTTAAACAAGCGGTTTCCAAACTGCCCAAACGCACGGGCCAAACCGCCGCTTGGAACGAAACCGATCCCTTGCGCTTAACGCTTTTGGAACAAACGCCGTGGTTAAGACAAGCCCAAGGCCGCCAGAGTAAAACGGCGGATTTGGTGGACTTGTTCAACCCGGAAACGGTTCAAAAGACGCTAAACAAGGAACTCACGCAACTTAAAAAATTCCAAAACGAAAGCGGCGCCTTTGCGTGGTTCCCGGGCGGACAGGATGACGACTATTTAACGCTCTACGCTTTAAACGCGTTCGCCTCTGCGGTGTCCTTTGGTGCGGAAATTCCGCAGGCCGAAGCCAAACAGGCGATTGCCTACATCGTGCCGCGTATTGAACAAAAATTAAAGGCGGATAAGACCGGAAGTGAGGCCACTGTTTCCTTGGCCCTGTATGCGGCTTATACGCTTTCCGCGTTTCCGCAAAACTGGGCGCAAATTGCCCAAGCCAAGCCCTACATCAAACGCTGGGCCGACTATGCCGGGGAACAAGCCCGCTTTATGACGGCCCTCGGGCAAACATATGCGGCAGTCATTTATCACCGCTTGGGCGACGATATTAAGGCCAATCAGTATTTGGACTTGGTACTCTCGCGGATGAAACAGGACAAACTGGCCGGAGCCTATTTCGCCCCTGAGGCGCAAAGTTGGGTCTGGTACCGCGACACCATTACCACCCAAACGGGCACCCTGCGCGCACTTACCGAAATCCGCCCGCAGGCTCCGCAAGTGGACGCTATGACCCAATGGCTGCTTTTTAACCGCCAAGTAAACGAGTGGAACAACTCCAAGGCCGCTTCCCAAACCGTGTTTACCTTATTGGACGTAATGAAGGCCAAAGGCGCGCTGTCGCTCCCGGCAACCTATCAGGTAAACTGGGCCGGAGAGGAAAAGCGCTTTGCCTTTGAACCGATGGACTGGACCAAGGACTTGCAACTCGTCCGCACGGGCCGCCAAATTAGTGAAAAAGCCAAAACGGCCACCATTACCAAACAAGGCGCAATGACGGACTTTGCTTCGCTATCCGTGCTTTACCAAACGCCAAACGTAAAGGCTTCGCCCAAGGGCGTTATCAACGTAACGCGCGAATATTTTACGCGCTTTACGCAAGACGGCGTGCAGAAACTCCGCCCGGTGCAGGATTTGGACGAAATAAAAGTAGGCGACGAGGTGGAAGTGCACCTCACGCTGACGACGGACAGCGCGTTTGAATACGTCTTGCTTGACGACCCCAAGCCCGCCGGTTTTGAAAGCGAGGAATTAACCAGCGGCTGGGAGTGGGATAAATTATCCCTCTACCGCGAAACGCGCGACGCAGCCACCCGCTTCTTTATCAACTGGGTTCCGGCAGGCAAGGTAACGCTTTCGTATGTACTCCGTCCGACGGTATCCGGCAAGTTCCGCGCGCTCCCCGCGCAGGCGCAGTCTATGTACGCGCCCGAATTTGGCGCACACACGGGCACGGAACTCTTAACCGTAGATAAATAAGCCTGTTTTTACCTATCCCGGTTTGGTTTTCGCCAAGCCGGGATTTTTTATGTAAATCCGTATAAAAAACTCCTGCGAATATACTATAATGAAAGTAATTCTAAGGAGTATTTCACTATGCCTTTAACCGTTTTTGCGCCCCTTGACGGCGCCGTTGTACCGCTGGAACAAGTACCCGACCCCGTATTCAGCGAGCGTATGCTGGGCGACGGAATCGCCCTAGACCCCGCCGGAGACACTATCTTCGCCCCAATGGACGGAAAAATCATCAATTTTAACAAAGCCTTACACGCGCTGGTAATTGCCCAAAACGGAATAGAAATTTTAATCCACGTCGGGCTGGAAACGGTTTCTTTAAAAGGCGAAGGTTTTACTCCCCTTGCCAAAGAGGGCGACACGGTTAAAAAAGGCCAACCTCTTTTAAAATTTTCCCACGCAGCGCTTGCCAAGGCCGCCAGTTCGCTCGTTATGCTCGTAGTAACCGCTCCGGCGGATGCCAAGGTGCAACGCTCCGCCAAGGAACTGGTAAAAACGGGCGCGGAACTTTTTACAGTTTCCGTACCCGGTGCGCACGCGGCCGGGGAAGTCCCCCAAACCTTTACGGTGGGCGGGCCCTTTACCGTGTTAAATGCCAACGGTTTGCACGCACGCCCCGCCGGGGTGCTGGCACGCTTGTCCGCCGGATATGCTTATCCAGTACAAATTTGCTATGGGGATAAAACCGCCGACGGTAAAAGTGTGGTAGGCATTATGGGCCTTGCATTAGAATATGGCAGCCAAGTAACGGTAAAGGCGGGCGGGCCGGAAAGCGAAGCCAAAACCTTTTTAACCCAAGTAGAACAAGGCTTTAAAAACGCCTTTGGCGAACAAGTTTCCGCCACCTCCGTTGCTCCTGCCGATAAGCCCCAAAACCCGGTGGATTTTTCTGCCGCCGTGCAAATATCGGGTCTGTGCGCCTGCGGGGGCCTAGCCCAAGGGAAGGCCTTCCTTTTTAAACCGCAAGACGCCTTGTACGAGGAAAACGCCCAAAACCCACAGGACGAGCGCAACGCGCTGGCCGCCGCGTTGGAGGAAGAAACCGCCGAAACGCAGGCTAAAATCGCCGCCGAAACGCACAAAACCACGCAGGATATTTTGGCCGCTCATTTGGGGCTGTTGCAAGACCCGCTTTTGCGCCAAACCGCCCTGGACGCAGTCGCCCGCGGCAAAACGGCCTCTTATGCCGTAAACGAAGCCGTCCGCACGAGCATTGATATTTTAAAAAAGACCAAAAACCGCTTTTTAATGGAGCGCATTGCCGATATTAAGGACTTGCGCCGCTCCCTTTTGTGGCGGCTGAGCGGGCAGAAATACGCTTTGCCGAAACTGCCCCAAGGGTGCATTTTAATAGCCGAGGAATTACTCCCCTCCGAGGTTTCCCATTTGTCCGGTACCGCCGCAGGTGTAATCTTGGCGCACGGCTCGCCCACCGCGCACGCGGGTATTTTACTGCGCAATATGGGGCTCCCCGCCGTGGTAAACGCCGGGGAAGGAGTGCTCCAAATCCCGGACGGGATAACCGTTCTCTTGTACGCGGACGACGGCAAGGCACTCATCAATCCCACGCCCGAGCAACTAAAAGATTTTGAAGCCACCCACCAAAAGGAGCAGGCCCTTTTGCAAGCGGCGTCTTCCCAAGCACAGGAACCCGCCCTCACGCAAGACGGCGTGCATATTGCGGTGCTGGGCAATGTCTCCACCCCGCAGGAAGCCGCCTTGGCCGCCCAAAACGGAGCCGAGGGTTTAGGCTTAGTACGCACCGAATTTTTGTTTAACCACCGCGCCGACGCGCCCAGCGAGGACGAACAGTTGTCCGTCTATCAGGAAACCTTAAACGCCTGCAAGGGCCGTCCCGTTACGTTCCGCCTGCTGGATGCGGGAGGCGACAAACCCCTGCCGTTTGTGCAAATTTCGCCCGAGGATAATCCCATTGTAGGCATACGCGGCATCCGCGCGTTTAAGCGCAACGAAGCGTTTTTTAGAACGCAAATCCGCGCACTTTTGCGCCTTACGCCGCTGTCCCAAGTGCGCATAATGCTGCCAATGGTAACCTTTGCGGACGAAATTGTCTTTTTTAAAGATTTAATCGCCCAAGAAGCCGCCCAATTAGGCCTGCAAGAAGCCGTACAGACAGGCGCGATGATAGAGGTCCCCTCCGCCGCGCTCACAAGCGCACAACTGGCCAAGCACGCCGATTTCTTTTCTATCGGCACTAACGATTTAACGCAATACACGCTGGCGATTGACCGCGGACATAAAATATTAAGCGCGCAGGCGGACCCGCTCCACCCAGCCGTTTTAAAACTTATTTCGCTCACCTGCCAAGGAGCCCAAAAATACAGCCGTTCCGTGGCGGTGTGCGGTGCAATGGCGGGCGACCTTTCCGCCGTGCCCTTTTTAATCGGGTTAGGCGTAAGCGAACTGGCCGCCGGAATCAAAAATATTGCCCAGATAAAGGCGCTAATCCGCCGTTTGAACCGCCAACAATGCGCACAAATTGCCGCGCAGGCCTTGGAGTTATCCTCGGCGCAGGAAGTGCGCGCCTTGGGCCGCAAACATTTTGCCCTGTAACAAGGAGAATTTATGGAAAAATTGAAACAATCTTGCGCCGCTGTTGGTAAGTTTTTAGTGCGTTTGGGCAAGGCCCTTATGTTGCCGATTGCCGTCCTGTCGATTGCGGGCCTGCTCCTGCGCCTCGGGCAGCCGGACTTACTTAATATTGCCTTTATTTCGCAGGCGGGCGGGGCCGTTTTTACCAATTTGCCCATTATCTTTGCCATCGGCGTAGCCGTCGGGTTCGCCGAAGAAAACCACGGAGCCGCCGCCTTGGCCGCCTTTGTGGGGTATGTGATTTTAACCGCCACCTTAAAAACCTTGGACCCGTCTATCAATATGGATATTTTGGGCGGCATTATTACGGGTGCGGTGGCCGGGTGCTTATACAATAAATACAAAAATATCGCGCTTCCCCCCTATTTGGCCTTCTTTGGCGGAAAACGCTTCGTGCCGATTGTTACGGGCGCGGTATGTTTACTGCTCGCGTGCGTGTTTTACTTTGTGTGGCCGCCTATCGGGCACGGTATCAGCGCGTTTGGCAACTGGACGATTTCCTCGGGCAGTATTGGGCTGTTCTTCTATGGGCTGGCTAACCGCCTGCTAATTCCGCTCGGTTTGCACCACATTTTAAATAATTTGGTTTGGTTCCAATTCGGCGATTTTGCCACCGTCCAAAACGGCGTAAGCACGCTGGTGCACGGGGATTTGACCCGCTTTTTTGCGGGAGACCCCACCGCCGGGACCTTTATGGCGGGTTTCTTTCCGGTAATGATGTTCGGCCTGCCCGCCGCGTGCCTGGCGATGATTAAAGCCGCTGACACCGCCCGCAAAAAAGCCACCGCCGGGCTGTTACTCTCTATGGCGTTGACGTCCTTTTTAACCGGGATTACGGAGCCGATTGAATTTTCGTTTATGTTTTTGGCGTTTCCGCTGTATGTATTGCACGCAGTGCTTACGGGGTTGTCGCTGGTGGTAATGAATTTACTGCAAGTGAAACTCGGCTTCACCTTTTCCGCCGGACTTTTTGACTATCTGCTCAGTTACGGGCTCGGCACAAACGGTTGGCGGCTGATCCCGGTGGGGCTTGTGTATGGCGTGCTTTATTATTTTGTGTTTTACTACGCCATTACTAAGTGGAACTTGCTTACCCCGGGGCGCGAAACCGTTGCAACCAAGGCGCCGGAACCCGCCCAAGAAGCAGAATCCGCGACGGCTGTCCAACAGCCACAAACAAACGCACCGCGTTCCCGCGGAGAAAAGTATATACAGGCCTTGGGCGGAAGGGATAATATTTTATCGCTGGATGCGTGCGCCACGCGTTTGCGCCTGGAAGTAAAAGACTCTGCCAAGGTGGATGCAAACACGCTTAAACAACTGGGGGCGCGCGGGGTGGTAAACGCAGGAAGCGGCATCGTACAGGTAGTCATCGGGCCGGAGGCGGATTTGCTTTCCGACGAAATAAAAAAGTATTTAAAATAGGGGTTTTTATATATGCGTTTAGTGGTAACCAAAATGAATTTAGGTTTGTGGGCGGCGGCGTACATCAAGGAAAAAATTAACGCCTTTGCGCCGATGCCCAAGAAGCCCTTTGTGCTGGGCTTACCGACGGGCGGCACCGTGGTGGATATGTACGCCAATTTGCGGCTGTTCTACAAAAACCGCTTATTATCCTTTAAAAATGTGGTTACGTTTAATATGGACGAATATGTCGGCCTGCCACTGGACCACCCACAAAGTTACCACAGTTATATGCACCGCAATTTGTTTGACGAGGTGGATTTACAGCCCGAAAATACCCATATTTTAAACGGCCAAGCCAAGGATTTAGCCCAAGAGTGCACCCAATATGAGGCCGCTATTGCCGCGCTGGGCGGGATTGATTTATTTTTGGGCGGCGTAGGGCGCAACGGGCACATCGCCTTTAACGAGCCCGGCTCGGCCTTTAACACCCGCACAAGGCTTGTTAATTTAACCCCCAGCACCATAGAGGCCAATTCCCGCTTCTTTTTAAACGATCCGCACCGCGTGCCCAAGCAGGCTCTGTCCGTAGGTATCGGCACGGTAACGGATGCCAAAGAAGTGTTATTTTTGGTTTCCGGCGCCAAAAAGGCCGAAGCCGTGGCCCATTTGGCCGCCCCGGGCAAGGATTTAAATTGGCCCATTACGGCCTTAAAACTCCACCCGCACGCCACCCTGCTGGCGGACCCCGAAGCGTGTGCCCAACTGCCGGAACCCTTTAAAGGCCAACTGGCCGAGCAAATGGCCGCCGCTCCCGCCGGGGCGCATTGGACACTAAACATAGAGGAATAATATGCAAGATTTACTAATTACCGATACGCGCGCGGTGCTGGCGGGTGAAATCCGTCCGGCCACGCTGTGGCTTTCAGGCGGCAAAATCAAACAAATTATTACGGACGAAACCCCGCTGCCCAATGTGCCGGTTTTTAACGCCCAAGGCGCGCTTGCCGTGCCGGGGTTTATTGACCCGCATATCCACGGATTTGCCGGGCACGGGCCCGAAAATGCCACGGTGGACGATTTGCTTGAAATGTCCAAAAAACTAGCCAAATACGGCGTAAGCGCCTTCTGCCCCACCCTCTATTGCGCACATCCGCACGAAATGGAAGCCCTTTTAAAAACTTTGCTTCCGGCACTGGGGCGGGAAACGGGTGCACAAATTATCGGGTTTCACTTGGAGGGACCCTTTATTTCCCCTAAAAAACCAGGCGTAATGAAACCGCAGGACATTGTCCCCCCGCAATTAGCCGATATGGAACGCCTGTACGAAGCGGCCCAAGGGCATATTACTAATATTACCCTGGCCCCGGAATTGCCCGGGATTAGCCCTATTATTGATTTTTGTTTGGCGCACGGAATTTTGGTACAGGGCGGGCACACAAACGCCACCTACGACGAATTTTTGCGCGGAGCCCAACAAGGCGTAAAACACGCCACACATTTATTTAATGCGATGAGCGGATTTAACCACCGGGCCCCCGGAGCCGCCGGAGCAGTGCTGATGCACCCGGAAATTTCCTGCGAAATCATCGCCGACGGCGTACACGTCCACCCGGACGTGGTCGGCTTTTTGCGCCAGGTAAAACCGCTTGAAAATATTGTGGCAATTACCGACGCCCTAAAACCCACCGGGCTTACGGACGGACCGTTTATTGCCAACGGGGAAGAGGTTATTTTGGACGGCGGCGTTTGGAAGCGCAAAACAGACAAGGTAATTGCGGGCTCCGCGCTGACAATGGCGCAGGCCTTTAAAAATTTGGTGGCCTTTGGCTACACGCCCGCTGAGGCCGTACAACTGACGAGTACCAACGCCGCTCGCTTATTAGACGTGTCCAACAAAGGGCGGCTGGAAGAAGGCTTTGCGGCGGATATTGTGCTTTTGGATCCGCAACTAAATTTGCAAGCCGTCTTTTTAGGCGGGAAAAAGCAATAAAACTAGCGCAAATCCCAAGTGGGTTCCGTAGCAAAGATACCCCCACCATAACGCTGGGAAGTTTCCGTCCCCAACGAGTTACACACCCGCCGCCAACGGGCCAACTGAGAACTGTCTTGCGCTCTTCCCGTTATGCAAGCCCGTTTTGCGTCTGCCTTGGCGCATAACTTACTGTTAGAACTGCTATGCGCGTATGTGCGGAAGTAAATAGCCGCCTGGGTGCCCCACGGAGCCAAATACGAATAGCATTGATTCATACATATCAGCGCCGTGCCCTCCCCCCAACAATCTCCGCCCATACTATTGGGCAGTTTAATTGTAAAGTTTTTCGGTATTTCCACATCCAATTGGTCAAACGAAGTCGCGTACTGGCCATTTGCCAAATAATATGCTTCTTGGGCCTTTTCCACCGTCTCCACCAGTGGTATATAGGATGTAAATTTAGATTTATCCACTGCCAACTGATACTGGGGCACAGCCACCGCCGTCAATATGCCAATAATAAGGACAACGACTAATAGTTCTATGAGGGTAAAACCGGCGGCTGTGCAAAAATGATTAGCCGTGCGGCCTAACATTGTTAAGCCGTCATCCCGGAAGGTCTTTATCCGGGATCTGTCGTTTATAAAATTAAGAGCCATACTGGAAGGTTGACCGGCGTGGAGCGTTCCGGTATCTGTCGTTTCCTTTTTTGATAACAACGGATCCCCGACTAAAACCTTCGGGGATGACGGCAAAAAACGCCAAAATTTGTTAAATCCTTTCATTTTTTTCTCCTTGTTAAGGCCTTTATATTTGAGCAAAACGGCCTTTTATACGCGTTTTTATACGGCAGATACATCCGGGTATATCCACCGCGATTTATCAAAATTTTAACAAAAAAAAAAAACGAAACAACCCCTTTATGAACAAGTCCTGCGGACGGCTTACCT
>ERZ808240.1815-NODE-1815-length-25138-cov-34.637962_pt1 | contig 25138 bp, 15 predicted proteins | sample MGYA00521084_ERZ808240 | MGnify/ENA primary metagenome ERZ808240 (study PRJEB31516, sample SAMN03275571) | gut metagenome | biome: mammalia-associated habitat; material: feces | host: Papio cynocephalus | place: Kenya | collected 2012-08-06 ... | reverse complement strand
CGGCCGTTTCCAGAGCGTCATCACGTCCGACGACCTCTTTGCCGGGTAATCGTCGAGAGATCAGATTGTCTTCGTGACCTCGTCCATCCGGTAGAGACTGTGACCCTTGATTTGTACCACAATCAGATGCAGCGCGGCCTTCAGCGCCCCTACTCCCTGATAGTAGCGTATCATCTCCCTCACCTCCGTCTCGCTGAAGCCGAGCATCATGTCAATGAAACGCTAAAATTTTGCAGTTACATTGAAATGTGCTATGTTTGCGGAGTCTAAAATGCTTTAGCCGTCTATATGGATAACGAGCAGCTCAGTTTCGATGCCGATTTCAGGAGATACTGGCACAAGTGCGTACTTTTCGCCAAGTCATATTGCTATGACGAGATGGACGCCGAGAACGTGGTGTCCGAAGCCATGCTGGTATATTGGAAAAAAAGACGCGAGGGAGCCGACATTCCCTATGCGCTGCCTTTTCTTTTCGGCGTTATACGCAACAAGATGCTGCACCTGTTCCGTTCCAGGGCGTCCATGACCGCCATGCAGGGGAATCTTGAAAGCGATGCCGCCATGGAACTGCGCTTTCGGATTGATACGCTTGAGGGCTGTGATCCGCATTCTCTCTATAATGCGGATATTCGGAGGATAATTTCGGAAAGCATCGCGAAGATGGGTGAGCAGACTGGCCGGGCATTCATGCTCAGCCGTTTTGACGGTATGACTTACAATGAGATAGCCATGGAACTCGGAATATCGGAAAAGACTGTGGAGTATCATATTTCCAAGGCTTTGAAAATCCTTCGTTCCGAGCTCGGGGACTACCTTCCGCTCGTCGCGATTCTATTCGGGCTATAGGATTCCGGTGCGGTTTTTCCGGACTTGGTCAGGGTAATCCGGACTATGCCGGAATATATTTGTCATAAGCTCGAAATGATAAAACGATGAAAGATTTCTTGAAATCCATGCTTGCCGCGGCTTCTGCCCTCATCTTGGCCGGGGCTGTGTCCGACGGCTTCGCTCCGTTGTGCGCACAGGAGCGGGATTGCCGCACCCGCACTTATGTCACGCCGGTTCGCGTCCTGTGGCAGGAAGGCAATGTCAGCAACGCCGACGCGCTTCTTCGCGAAGGCAACGGACAGGCGTTTTGCAACAACGACACCCCGGAGTCTTCCTGCGTACTGTCTTCTGCGGGCGGAGTGTCTTCCAGCATACTGCTTGACTTCGGGAAGGAACTGCACGGCGGGCTTCAGATTGTGACCGGCTGGGCCGAAGGCACTGTCCCGGTGCGCATCCGTTACGGCGAGTCCGCTTCGGAGGCAATGTCGGAAATCGGAGGCAAGGGATGCGCTACCAACGACCACTCGGTGCGTGATCAGGTGATAATCCTTCCTATGATGGGTGTCGCGGAAATCGGAAATTCCGGATTCCGTTTTGTCCGCATCGATCTTGTTGAACCTGATAAGGTTTTGAAACTCAAAGAGGTGCGGGCCATCTCCATCATGCGTGACCTTGAATATACGGGGTCTTTCAGCTGCAGCGATGAACGTCTGAACAGAATCTGGGAGACCGGTGCCTACACGGTTCACCTCTGTATGCAGAATTTTCTCATCGAGGGCATAAAGCGCGACCGTCTCGTGTGGATGGGGGACGCCTATCCCGAGGTGATGACCGTGGCTTCTGTATTCGGGTACAATGAGGTCGTTCCCAAAACGCTCGACTGGATGCGCGACACTACCCCTCTCCCGAAATGGATGAACGGCTCTTTTTCCTCCTATTCAATCTGGTGGATGCTCTGCCATCAGGCATGGTTCCGGCATACTGGTGATCTGGACTATCTTCTCGGTTCAAGGGAATATATCACCGGACTGCTCCGTCAGCTCATCGGAAAAATCACCCCTGACGGACGAGAGTGCCTTGACGGGACGCGTTTCCTCGATTGGCCGTCGCAGGAAAATGAACCTGCGAAGAATGCCGGGCTTCAGGCTCTGATGGTCCAGGCGATGCAGGCTGGACAGGAATTCGGGAACATTTTTGATGACCGGCAGCTTGTCGCCGACTGCGCCGATGCGGAGAAGCGTCTGTCCAAGGCCGCCACGAAAGTTTATAGGGAATTTTTGAAATCCGGAGTTGCCCCCGACGCCCCGGGCTCGAAGCAGGCGGCGGCTCTGATGGCGCTTGCCGGCCTTACGGACGCGAAGAAGGCGGACAGGGACATTCTTTCCAGCAACGGCGGCCACGGCTTCTCAACATTCTACGGCTATCTGATGCTTGAGGCAATGGCCCTCGCCGGCAACTGGCAGGGTTCGCTTGATGTCATCCGCAGCTACTGGGGTGCGATGCTCGACCTTGGCGCGACGACATTCTGGGAGGACTTCAACCTCGACTGGCTTCCTGAAGCGGCGGGTATCGACGAACTCGTGCCGGAAGGCAAGAAGGACATACACGGGGACTTCGGAGCCTACTGCTATAAGGGGTTCCGCCACAGTCTCTGCCATGGCTGGGCATCCGGTCCCACAGCTTGGCTGAGCCGCCATGTTCTCGGCGTCGAAATCGTGGAACCAGGCTGCGCGAAGGTCCGCATAACTCCGCACCTCGGTGACCTCGAATGGGCAGAAGGCGCGTTCCCGACCCCGTTCGGTCCGATTCGTGTCCGCCATGAGCGACTCTCTGACGGAAGGATAGACACGACTGTCGATGCTCCGGACGGAGTGAAAGTGGAATAATGCCGTGACATTTTTTTTGATTCCCTGTCAGGGTACTGTGCCTTGGCAGGGAATATTCTATCTGACAGGCGTCAGAAATGTCGAAAATATAAAAATTCAATAACATGAAACTCCAGAAACTGATGATTGCAGCCGTCGCGTCCTCGCTGGCGGGATGCTCTGCCGGACAGACAGGCGGTCCCGTGTCGCTTTCGGGAATCTATCCTGAACTGGCATTCTATAATGAAGAGGGAGAATGCGGCACAGGGGCGGTCGTGCCATGGGCCGGCCGGCTGTGGGTGGCGACATACGGCCCCCATATGCCGTACGGTTCGTCCGACAAACTGTACGAGATTTCTCCTGAACTTGAAGTGACGGTGAGGCCCGAGAGTATCGGAGGAACTGTGGCGAACAGAATGATACACGGGGAAAGTTCCCAACTGTTCATAGGCCCGTATGCCATTGACGGTGACAGGAATGTCAGGGTGATACCATATTCCGTAATGCCCGGCCGGCTCACCGGAAATGCCCGCCATCTGACCGATCCTGAACATAAGATATACTATGCTACGATGGAGGAGGGGTTCTATGAAGTCGATGTGGACTCTTTGACCGTCAGCGAGCTTTACCGCGACGGGAACTCGAATCCGCAGGGCGGAGGATATGCCCCGGTCAATGACCTGCTGCCGGGAGTACACGGGAAAGGGCTGTATTCGGGCCAGGGCGTGCTCGTGTTCAGCAACAACGGAGAGGGTACTCAGGAGGCCCTGGAGAAGTTTGACGTGGCGTCGGGAGTCCTTGCTGAATGGAACGGCGCCGATTGGAAGGTGGTTCGGCGCAACCAGTTTACGGAAGTGACCGGGCCGGGAGGAATCTTCGGGAACAGGAATCCTTGCACGGATCCGATCTGGGCGGTCGGATGGGACTACAAATCCGTCATTCTCGGTGTGAGGGAGTCCGGGCGCGGATGGCAATTCTACCGCCTGCCCAAGGCCAGCCACAGCTACGACGGCGCTCACGGATGGAACACCGAGTGGCCGCGCATAAGGGATGTGGGCACAGCTGATTCTCCTGACTATCTCATGACCATGCACGGAATGTTCTGGCATTTCCCCGGGACATTTACCTCCGGCCGCTCTGCGGGAATACGTCCGCGTTCGTCCTATCTTAAGGTCATAGGCGACTTTGCCCGCTGGGGAGACCGTATTGTGTTCGGATGCGACGATTCGGCCAAGAACGAGTTCCTGAACCGGCGCGGGGCCAAGGGCGGCATCTGCGGCCCCGGACAGTCCAATTCAAACCTGTGGTTCACTTCAGTCACGGGGCCGGACGACTTTGGTCCGTCCGATGCGGAGGGCGCTGTCTGGGCAGGAGAACAGGTTCGGGCAGGGGAGGCTTCCGAGCCGTTTCTCTTTGCGGGATGGCCCGGCCGCATGGCATGGCTGCACAACGGGGGCAAAAGCGCTGTCGCCTTCTCTTTCGAGGTTGACAGATGCGGAAACGGAGTGTGGGATGACTTGAGGACGGTGACTGTGGCTCCTGGAGCGGATGCTCACGTGTCGTTCGATTCTGACGAAAAGGGCGAATGGATCAGAGTAAAGACGGACGCCGACACGAAGGCCACTGTCTCGTTTTCATGGTCTTCAGCGGATGACAGGAGCACGATGCCTTCAGAAGTGTTCAGAGGATTGACGAAATCCGATGCCTCCTCTTTCGTTGACGGCCTGCTCTACAGTCTCGGGGACAACCGGCGTGCGCTTGGCGTGCTTGCAGGGCGTTCGGAATCGGGAAAAAGGTCGGAGACCGGCTATTATGAGCTTGACGGCAAACTCGCTCTTGTACGCAGGGACGACAGCCTGACGGCGGATTTCATACGGACTCGTTTTGCGGTTCCGGAGAATGTCGTCACGGTGGACAGTTCTTCCGTGCTGGTCGTCGATGACCGGGGGAGAAGATGGCGGCTGCCGATAGGGAACGGCTCCGTTGAGCGGCCGACCGCAGAAGGTGAGCTGCGCGTGTGCCGGGAGGTCGCGACGGAGAGGGACCTTTTCTCCTGCATGGGAACATTCTATGAACTGCCGGCCGAGAATGCCGACGGCTATGCCAAGATAAGGCCGATTGCCACCCACGGCTTCCGCATCGCGGACTATGCTTCATACAGGGGACTGCTGGTGATGACAGGCATAAGTCCGGAAGACGGTCGGGGGAATCCTCATGTGATTGTGTCCGACGACGGGAATGCTGCCGTGTGGGCAGGCGCGATTGACGACCTTTGGTCACTTGGCAAGCCTCGGGGACACGGAGGCCCGTGGAAGGACAGCGATGTAGCTGCCGGCGTAGCCTCCGATCCGTATCTGTGCGCTTTCTATGACAGGAAAACCATGACGCTTTCCCACAATTCCGCCGGGAACGTTACATTCACAGTTGAGGCGGATCCGACCGGATGCGGCGACTGGATGGTGTATGAAACCTGCACCGTCGCGCCGGGAGAGACCTTCAGGCAGGAACTGCCGGAGGATTTTTCCGCCCGCTGGATAAGGTTCAGTACCGACGCACCGGTGCGTGCGACCGCATGGCTTGAATATGAGTAACATACTCGCGAGACTCGTGTGAGTAATTGAAAAATCCATTTGTTCACTGGGGTGAATGGATGTGGCCGGGAATGTACTATTGTTGTGTTTGTGGAACAAAAAGATGAGTTATGAATAATGATTTGATTGATAGGTATTTGCGCGGAGAGTGCACATTGGAGGAACGCATCGCGGTCACAAGGTGGGCTGCGGAATCTCCTGATAACAGGGAGCAGATTGTCGCTGCCCGCAGGCTTTATGAATCCACACTGCTCAATACGGAAGAGGAGTCTTCGCGTAAAAAACATTTCCCGAAATGGCTCAGATGGACTCTCTCGTCGGTCGCCGCAGCCTCGGTCGCCGCAGCCGGTGTCTTTATCGGCCACAAGAGCGTGGAACCTGTCGGGCAGTCCCCGTTCGCGGCGCGGACAATCGAGGTGCCTGTCGGACAGCGCGTGCATACGGTGCTGTCCGACGGCACGTCAGTCTGGCTTAATTCCAATTCCCGGCTTGAACTTGTCGCCGACGGCGGCGGTTTCAGGAAAGTCCGTCTTGACGGAGAGGCTCTCTTTGACGTGAGTCATGACGAAAGCAGGCCCTTTGTCGTCGAGACGGAAAGAAACAGCGTGACCGTGCTCGGAACGACATTCGACGTGTCCGCATACGGAGACAGCGGAAACTGTTCCGTGAAGCTCTATGAGGGAAGCGTGAGCCTTTCGGACTCCGACGGTTCCGAGATATGCCGCCTTGCCCCGTTTCAGAGGGTGGATATAATCGGGGACGGCTATATGATGTCCGGCATGAATCCGAACGAGCGGGAACTGTGGACGGAGGGCATCTACTTCTTTGACGACAAGACATATTCGGAAATATTCAGAACCGTGCAGTCCTACTACAAGACGCGTATAATAATCGAGGATGCGGCTGTGGCCGACTTCAAGTGTACCTGCCGCGTGCGTCAGGAAGACGGGCTGGAGCATCTGCTCAATGTCCTGAACCTCGTGCACCCTTTCCGCTGGAGATGGAACTCCGACCGTACGGAAGTCAGACTGTCGTTGAAATGACAGAAGGACTCCCGCGCTTTTTCACTGAAATTATTAACCAAAACAATAAGAAATGCATAAACTGAAAATTGTCATACTCTGTATGACTCTCATGCTGTCCGCCGACCTGCTCGCCCAAAATGTGACGGTCGGGACGGATGCCGGTGCCCCGGTGACGTTAAGTACTGTCATTGAGGCGATTGAAAGCCAGACTGACTGGTCGTTTGTCTATGACAGGTCGCAGGTGGACGTCAGCGTTCCCGTCACACTGAAGCGCAGAACCGCCTCGGTCAGGAACATGCTCGATGACATCTTCGGCACTGTGGGGGGGGGTAAGTACGCCTACCGTATGCAGGGCAAGAACATCGTGCTTGTCCTCAATACGCATCCGGCTCGACCGGAGACCGCCGCAGACGGGCTTCCTGTCAGCGGAGTCGTCACAGACGCCTCTACCGGAGAACCTCTGCCGGGTGCCGGAGTAAGTCTCAAGGGGCATCCTGCAAGCGGTACTGTCACTGATATGGACGGCCGCTATAGTCTCTCCGGAGTGCCTGCTGACGCCACGCTGCTGTTCTCATCCCTCGGCTTCACCGACATGGAAATCGCGGTCGGGGGCAGGACTAAAGTAGATGCCTCGCTTTCCGAGAACCGCGAGACACTCAAGGAGGTCGTGGTCATAGGCTACGGCACAATGGACAAGAAGGAGCTGACTTCCGCAATCTCTCACCTGTCCAGCAAGGACTTTCTCAGCGTCAGTTCCTCCGACCCTCTGATGATGATTCAGGGCAAGGTGGCCGGCGTTTCCATCACGAACACCGGGTCAGGCGACCCGAACAACCCGGCAAGCATCCAGATTCGCGGAGTTTCCTCCCGTGATGCCGGCCTGTCGCCTCTCATCATAATAAACGGCGTGCCCGGTGAACTGTCGAATGTCAATCCGAACGACATCGAGAGCTTCGACATCCTCAAGGACGGCGCCGCTTCCGCAATCTACGGCACCAGGGGTTCCAACGGTGTCATACTCGTGACCACGAAGAGCGCTCCGACCGACGGCAGCATCCACACTTCCTACACCGGAACGGTCTCGTTCGATGTCCCTGTGCAGGAACTTGATATGCTGGATGCCTACGGTTGGCGTCTCAACAGGGTGGAGGGCGACCGGAGCGGATATGACTACGGTGGCGAAACAGACTGGCTCAAGCGCGTGACCAAGACCGGATTCACCCAGTCCCACACCATATCCCTCGGTGGCGGCATTCCCAAGACGAACTATAGGGTGACCGCCGACTACAAGGATGCCAAGGGCATTGACCTGCGGTCGTCCCGCCGTGAATACGGAATGCGCGCGTCCGTCAATCACACGACAAAGAACGGACTGCTGTCCTTCATCGCCAATGTCGCTCCCCGCGTCGCCTACATCAAGGCTTCCGACTGGAGCACGTTCACCAATGCCATAGAGGCCAATCCTACGACTCCCGTCATGGATCCGGACGACCCGTTCCATTACTTTGACTTTCAGGGACAGACTGCCGCGAACAATCCGGCCGAGGTCCTTGAGACGGAACTTGCCGACCAGGAAAAGAAATGGATTGACTGGGACGCCACGGCGAGGCTCAACCTGCTGCCTCTGCTCGGGAACGGAAAGGCTGACAATCACACGCTCACTACTCAGGTGACGTTCTCCGACCGCCAGTACGACAGTTTCGACGGCACGTTCTCTCCTTCTACCAGCAACCGCTGCATCCACGCCGGACGTGACGGGCAGGCAGGACGCAGCTACTCGAAATACCGTACCCACACACTTGAATGGCTCGGGAACTGGCAGGCTCATTTCGGTGACAACAACATAAAGACGATGGTGGGATATTCCTACACATACGAGCAGAACTCCGGAATGGCGGCCAACAATGCCGATTTCTCCAACGACGGAATGACCTACAACAACCTCTCGTTCGGTGAGATGGCCTCGGAGGAAGGCAAGACAAACCTCAGCAGCTACAAGAGCGACAGCAAGCTCATCGCCTTCTTCGGCCGAGCAAGCTATGACTGGAAAGGACGCTACCTGCTCACCGCGTCGCTGCGCTATGAGGGCTCGTCCAAATTCGGCTCCAACCACAAGTGGGGATGGTTCCCGGCCGTGTCCGCCGGATGGCGCATTTCTGATGAGCCTTTCATGAAGAACGCTGGCTGGGTCAGCGACCTCAAGCTCAGGGGGGACTTCGGAGTCACGGGAAACCAGAACTTCTCAAGCTATCTTTCCCTTGACACGATGTACAGCTTCGGGGCCTACAGCTATAACGGCGAGTTTTTCTATGTCTGGGGACCTCAGAAAAACGTCAATCCGGACCTGCACTGGGAGAAGGGCAAAAACTGGAACATAGGACTTGACTGGGCTCTTTTTAAAAGCCGTCTCTATGGTTCGTTCAACTACTACAACCGCAGGCAGGTTGACCTTCTGGGAGAATACACCGTGCCAGTGCCGCCGTATCTCTTCAACACTACATACGTGAATGTCGGCACTATGCGCAACTCCGGCTTCGAGTTCGACATAAACTGGAAGGCTGTTGATACAAAGGATTTCGGATACACCGTCGGCGTCGTCGGCTCCACGATGAAGAATGAGTTTGTCAATTTCAGCAATTCCGAATATGTCGGGCAGGACTACTACGACGTCTGCTCCACAGGCAGCCCATACCCAAACTACACCCTTCAGCGCATCGAGAAGGGCCGTAGCGTCGGAAGCTTCTTCATGTACAGGTATGCCGGGGTCGATGCGGACGGCAACTGGGTGGTCTATAACAGGGACGGGGACATGATATTGGCGAGCACCGCCACGGTCGATGACAAGCAGTATGTCGGCAACGGACTCCCGAAATTCACGGGTTCCATGACGCACAGCTTCCGCTACAAGTGGTTCGACCTGAACATATATCTCCGCACGGCTCTCGGCTACAACATATTCAACATACACGAATATATGTACGGAACGCGCAATTTCAGGGGAAATGTCCTCAAGATTGCATACGGGCAGAACGCCGCCATAAACAAGGACGCCAATCCCGTCGTCTGCGACTACTTCCTCGAAAGGGGCGACTACCTCAAGATTGATATGGTGAACCTCGGCTTCACGCTCGACACGGACTGGAAATACCTCAGCCGGATCAGGCTTTATGTCACCGGAAAGAACCTCTGCACCTTCACGAAGTTCACCGGCATCGATCCGTCAGCCTACAATGTGAACGGTCTCACCCCGGGAGCGAAAGGGAGCGGGCAGTACTACCCGTCCAGCCGCCAGTTCATACTCGGCGTACAGCTCGGTTTCTGATAATCAACATAAACAAAACTGAAAATGAAACTTAAAGGATATATTTCCCTTCTGGCTCTCTCTCTGTCTGCGTTCGTCTCCTGCACGAACCTGGACGAGAACATCTATTCGACGGTGGCCAGAGAAAACTACTACAACTCCAGAAAGGACGTGATAAGGATGGTGTTCAGACCGTTCGAGCATGCCTATTTTACAGGATGGAACTGGGGAGTCAACGAGCAGACTGCGGATCAGATTGTCGTCGTCACGCATGACACATGGTTTGACGACGGCGGAAAGTACAGAAGGACCGCCGCTCACGAGTACAATGTCGAGACGGTGGAGTCATCGTCATGGACGCTGCCTTATCAGGGCATAGGCCAGTGCAACTTCGTCATCGAGGAACTTCAGCGCCTTGACCGGACTCAGTTCGGCTTCTCGCAGGAGGAATGGGACAGCTTCTCCACACAGAACCGCGCCCTCCGGGCAAAATACTACCTCAATCTCTTTGACCTGTTCCGCAACCTGCTGATGGTCACTCACTATCATGATCAGTCGCTGAATCCCAAGAAACAGGTTTCTCCACGGACGACCTTCGAGTTCATAGAGTCGGAACTCAAGGACTGCATAGCGGGACTTCCCGTGAAGCAGGGCACCGGCGGAAACATGGAAATGCAGGGACAGCTGACCAAGGCCGCCGCGGCCACCATGCTGGTCAGGCTCTATCTCAATGCAGAGGTCTATATCGGGGAAAGCCGTTTCGATGAATGCGAGAAATGGGCCAGGGAGATAATCTCCGGGAAATACGGCTCCTACTCCGTGGCTGACCGCTGGGACTCGGCATTCGACTGGAACAACGAGACTTCGCCCGAGGTCATCTTCGCCTATCCGGGGTCAAAGGCATATTCCTTCCACCAGTATTCTTCTTGGAATCTCTGGTGGGCGGCGCCGCTCGGCTCCGACTACTATTTCAATGACCTCAAATGCAAGGCCCGCGAACAGAGCGGCAGCCATATGCCGAAGCTTTCCGTAGCCCCGAGTTATGACCTTGACGGCAACCCCTACGAGTTCGACCTCGGCTCGCCGGTGCAGAAATTCAGAAAGTACTCCGGAGACGAGCGCAAGGGACAGATTCTGGACGAAAGGATGAAGAAATACCGCAATCTCGGAAACAGCACCCGTGAGGGAATGTTCCTCTACGGCTACCTTGAATACACGGAGAACGGTGTCACCAAGAGGGTCAAGGGCAGCGGGGGCGCGGATATGTGCCTTCACGACGCTGTCGGGAAATTCGTGAAGAATGGGGTTGTCCTCGGCCCGGACGAATGGCCGGGAGGCGTCAGCAACCATCAGGCGGGCGACCACAACTCGTGCTACTATTTCGTCAAATATCCGTTCTACAGCGACAATGATGAGGGGCAGCTGGAGGCGGACTACACCGAGTTCCGCCTTCCGGAGGTAATATATTCCCTCGCCGAATGCCTCGTCCGCAGGGGAGAGACGGAGGAGGCCGGCAAGCTCCTTAACGGCGTGCGCAGGCGCAACTACAAGGCGGCGACTGAAGAGCAGCTCAAGAACATCCTCTACAGACCCGAGGGAAATGTCGAACTGAACCTTGATGAAATGCTCGACGAGTGGGGACGCGAGTTCTTCGGAGAGGGGCGCCGCAGGATTGACCTGATACGCTTCGGCAAGTTCACGACTGCTACTTGGTGGGACAAGAATCCGGAATCGGACGACCACACGATAATATTCCCTCTGGCGCGTCAGGTTCTGAGCGCGAATCCCAACCTTGAGCAGAACCCCGGATATAACAAATAAATAATACATTGAAGATGAAAGGAATACATAAAATCGTCGCTTTGGCCCTGTCACTGGCCTGCCTCGCGCTTTCCGGATGCGAGGGAAAGAAGCAGCTGGTAATAATCACCGAGCAGCTGCCGATAAGGACATCCGCACTGTATGGTTTCGGCGGCCCGTTCCCGGGCTTTGACTGGAACAACCCGAAGAGCTGCTATGAGCTGACTCCGTCGCCGGACAATGCGTTCATATTCACATACGAGGGACATCTTGAGGGCGGATGGTTCAAGGCCGGCACAACTCCGGGAACATGGAGCCAGTCGTTCCTCCGCCCTCCTGCAAGCGATGAGGCCGTTTCGGAAATTCCCCCGGCCGGTCTTGCCGAGACGGCGTTCAAGGTCTCGCCGGACTTTGTCGACGGCGTGGAGCAGGACCGCTTCTGGCACCTTCAGAAAGGCGGGGAGTACCGGCTGACATTCAACCTGTACACCTGCACGATAAAAGTTGAACCGTTGAACTGATAACTGTATGAAACCGATGTTTATCGCAGCTCTTGCAGCTGTTCTGCTTGTCTGTTCCTGTGACAAGTCCTCAAAACAGGAGCATAAGGCTCCCGTTTCCGAAGTCGTGCTGACAAAATGCCCGTTCACCAGGGGCGTCAATCTCGGCGACTGGTTTATGGGCAAGTCTCCGTCCGAAGTGAACCGGATCACCTACACGGCCCGGGAATTTGCTAACCTCCGCTCGCTCGGGATTGACGTCGTGCGTGTTCCCGTGCGATTCAACTATTTTGTCGGAGCCGCTCCCGACTACAAGATTGACTCTCATGTCCTCGATGTCCTTGACTATGCCGTAGATATGGCCGAAGGCAACGGAATGTACATCATCATTGACAACCACGCCTGGCTGTCGGAGGATTTTCCGAGCCTTTCCGGTCCGGTGATTATGGAAAAGGTCTTCACCCAGCTTGCCGAGCGCTACAAGGATCGATCCGACAAGGTCATATACGAACTCTTCAACGAGCCTGGAGGCGACTTCATCAAGTCTCATTGGTATGACATCCAGACAGAGCTCATCGGCGCGATACGCCGGATTGACACAAGGCACTCCATAATTGTCACCGGTGTGGGCTGCAGCATTGACAATCTCCGGAAGATACCTGTCTATGAGGACAGAAACCTGATTTACACCTTCCATTACTATGGACCGCATCTCTTCACCCATCAGGGCGCGTCCTGGGAGGCAGGAATGACGGACTTCGAGAAGCCGGTTCCGTTCCCGTACGATGCGGACAGGATGCCGGCCCTGCCGAACACCGTGACCTACAACGTGGTCATTGACGACTACAATGACTACGCTTCGAGGGGCACGGCCGCCTACATCTCTCAGAAAATTTCCTCCACGGCCGGTGCATTCGCTGAGGAAAGGGGAGTTCCCGTGTTCTGCGGGGAGTGGGGAGTGCTGAACGGCTTCGCCGAGCCTGCGGACAGGGCGGCCTGGGCGAAGGCGACCAGAGATGCACTGGACGCAAGCAATATCGGATGGACCTGGTGGAGCTATCGCAATGACTTCAGCATATTCCGGAAGGACGCGAGCTATTTCTTCGAGCAGAATCTCGACACCGACCTGCTCGCGGCCTTGGGCTTCACCGTTCCGGACTGGTACAATTCCGACAAACCGGTTGACATCACCGTCTATGATGACGCCCTCGCGCCGTTCTGCAATGCCTGCGGCCCGGAGGGGGATTCCGACTGGAAATCCGCGGACAGCCCGTACTCTGGCACTGAATGCATTTCCTGGACCGTCGGAAAGAACGCATGGAGTGCCCTTGAGGCAGTGGCATGGCCTCCGCTCGACATTTCCAGACAGGCCTCCGCCGACTATTCCCTCACCTTTGCAATCCGCTCGTCAGAGCCGGTTGACAAACTTTTGGTGAGAGCCGTGACCTACAACCCTCAGGGCGACAGGATTCCATGGCGTTTCGGCGCATGGATAGGCAACGAACTCAGCGACGAGGTGAAGATCAAGGCGACCTTCCCCTCCGACGGGAAGTGGCACTATGTGAAGATTCCGCTTTCCCGCTTTTCGGCTCTCGGCGCTATGGATTCCGACGGATGGCATGCTCCGACTGACGAACCGTGCGACTGGGCGCATTTCAATGTCCTGCAGTTCGCCGTCGAAGGTAACTCGGCCCTCGTCGGAAAGAGAATCGACGTCGATGACATAATCATAAAGTATGACACCATAGACGAGGATCCGAGTCCTGGTCCTGTCGGCCCCGTGAAGCCGGGAAAATTCGTCCTCTTTGACGGCGGACTCCAGAATTCCCTGTCCCTTGAAAAAGAGGGAAATACGGAAAGGCTGAGCACTGACGACGGACTCATAGAATGGACTGTGCCCCAGTGCGGCTCATGGGCGTCGATGCGGTTCAACAACGCGAGCTGGAGCGTCTATGACCTGTCGTCACAGGCAGAATCCGGATATTCCGTGACGTTCAGAATGAAGGGCGAAGATTCTTCCTCTCTTGAACTTGAGAATCTCAACCTCAGCTTTATGGGCAAGGGCGGCAACTGTGACGTCACCGGACTCGGAAAGTACTCCGCTACGGACGGCGAATGGACGCTGATTTCCGTGCCTATGGCCGACTTCGGATATGACGGCTGGAAGAGCGTGCAGATTTTCAAGATTCAGTACACTAAGGCGCTGACTCCGAAGAAACTTTGGATAGACGGCGTGATTGTGAAAAATGATGAAAAAGTTAATGAATGATGACTATGAAAAAGACTTATCTGACACCTCTGTTCGAGGAAAGCCTCGTTTGCTCCGAGAGCGGCTTCGCCGCGTCCGTGGACTCCGCGCAGCCTGAGGCCTGGACCAGCGGAACGCATGACTGGTTCGAAAATGAATAACCCGTAAAAACACTGATACAATGAAAAAGAATCTATCGCTTATTGCGGCCGCGGCGCTCATGCTCGCGTTCGCTTCCTGCAACAAGGAAAATGTTGAAGACACTCCTGCCGAAAAGGAGAAATTCACCTTTGAACTCGGCGCTTCCGTCGGAAAACTTTCTCAAGGAGCGGTCTCCAGAACCGTCCTGAACGATGACTGGACCCTCTCGTGGGAGAAGGGAGACGTGCTGTCGCTCGTGACCGAAGACAAGGAATGGGCGGACGGCGTGAATTTCACGTACGACCCGTCGTCAAAGACGTTCGGCAGTGCCGACGCTTCCGTCTCGGCGGGATCACGCACATTCAATGTCCTCTATGCTCCGGGACAGACCTATCGCCACAAGGCGGACGGAACCACGCATGAACTCAAGTCGGTTCAGGCTCTGGACTGCTCCGCGCCGACTGCCGCGCTGAAGGCCAATGACGCTCTTGCCGGACAGTTCTCGGCTGAAGCCCCGTTCGGGCAGACTCCACAAGTGAAGATGTCTCACCTGTATGCGCTTATGAAAGTGACCGTGAAAAACAGCGGAGCCGCAGGCAAGATCACCAAGTTCGGGATGAAGGTCGCCGAGGGAACCAACCTCAGCGGCGTTCATGAGATTGACTTCTCCGCCTCTCCGGCCGCAAGATACAAGGAGGGCGGCTCCAACGCCATTACGCTGAACGTCGCGGGCGGGGACATCGCGGCAGGCGGTGAGCTTCCTCTCTATTTCATCGTCGCACCTCTTTCCGCCTACACCGGAGACGTGACTTTCACAGTAACGGCCGGCGGAAAGGACTACGAAAAGACTGTGCCTGTGCAGGAACTCACTTTCGCTCCCGGCAGCTACAACACGACGGCCTACACGGTGCAGCTCCCTGCCGATGAGGTCGTGATTTTCGACGGTCAGATGAGGAACGGTCTCGGCTATTCGACTGACGGCTGTGCCGGCTCGCCTGCTGTTTCGGACGGGCTGCTTACATTCAGACTCGACAATTCAAAGAACTGGGCTGCGATGCAGATTCATGACACGAACTGGAAAGTGAAGCTTGACCTTTCGTCCCAAATCAACGCCGGGTACGCCCTGAACTTCAGATTCAAGTCTTCGCTCGGAGCGGTGAACTACGGGCAGTTCAGCGCCAATTTCCAGGCTAAATACAATGTAGGAATTTTGAAATATGCCGTAGTTGACGGCGAGTGGACGAAAGTTTCCATACCGCTTTCCGCTTTCGGTGCCGAGGACGGCTTCTGGAAAGAGATTACCCTCCTGAAATTTCAGTACAATGAGCTTTCCGCAGCCCAGGACATCAGCTTCAGTGACATAAGAATCGGCGCATACGAGCCTGCTCCCGTCATGTCCTTTACACTTTTTGACGGGGCTCTCAGGAACTCGCTCGTCTTGGGAAAGGAAGGAAATACTACCGGAGTGTCAGTGGAGGAAAACCTGATAAAATGGGCCGTTCCAAAGTGCAGTTCATGGGCGACAATGAGGTTTAACCACTCGAATTGGGGGAAGTTTGATATTTCCGCACAGCGCGAAGCCGGATATTCTCTGACTTTCCGCCTGAAGGAAGAGTCCGGAGCCGACCTTGAACTTGCAAGCCTTAATGTCTATCTGATGGGGTCGGACGGCGACGCCGGCATTACCGGACTTGAGAAGTATGCGTCCCGGGACGGCGAGTGGACGAAAGTCTCCGTGCCTTTGGCTGACTTTAACTATTCGGGCTGGAAGGACACGCAGATTTTCAAGATTCAGTATGAAAAGGTCGCCGCTGCAAAGACGCTTTACATTGATAGTGTGGAGATTAAATGAGACTTTCAGCCAAGACTCTGATTCTGCCGGCCGCCGCGCTGACCGTGCTTCTGACGGCATTCTCGCGCAAACCGGTCTATCTCGACGACACGCGTCCGCTTGAGGCGCGTGTCGAGGACGCTCTGTCTCGGATGACGCTTGAGGAGAAGGTGGCGCTGCTTCACGCGCAGTCCAAATTCTCGTCAGCCGGCGTGCGGCGGCTCGGCATTCCGGAACTGTGGTGCACTGACGGTCCTCATGGAATACGCCCCGAGGTGCTTTGGGACGAGTGGAGGCAGGCCGGCTGGACCAGTGACTCCTGTGTCGCCTATCCTGCACTGACCTGTCTTGCTGCGACATGGAACGAGGAAATGGCCGCTCTTTTCGGAAAGTCCGTGGGAGAGGAGGCGCGCTACCGCGAGAAGGACGTGCTGCTCGGCCCGGGCGTGAATATCTACAGGACACCGCTGAACGGAAGGAATTTCGAATATATGGGCGAGGATCCGTTCCTTGCGTCGAGGCTGGTCGTGCCGTATGTCCGGGGAGTGCAGGAGAACGGCGTGGCGGCCTGCGTGAAGCACTTTGCCCTGAACAACCAGGAGGCCAACAGGCACGCCTATGAGGCCGTGGTGGATGACCGCACTCTCCATGAGATTTATCTCCCTGCGTTCAAGGCTGCCGTTCAGGAAGGCGGAGCGTGGGCCGTGATGGGCTCCTACAATAAATACAAGGGCGAGTTCTGCTGCCATAACCGCTATCTTCTGAACGACATCCTGAAAGGGAACTGGGGCTATGACGGAGTGGTGATTTCGGACTGGGGAGGAACGGAGGACACCGGTCAGGCAATCTCCAACGGGCTTGACCTTGAATTCGGCACCGGCACAGACGGGATGACGACGGGGTGGAACGGCTATGACGCCTACCACCTTGCCGGCCCGTATCTTGAGAGATTGCGAAGCGGAGAGGCTTCCGAGGAAGTCCTGAACGACAAGGTGCGCCGAGTGCTGCGGCTCATTTTCCGCACGGCGATGAACCGTGAAAAGCCGTTCGGCTCGCTGTGCTCTCCGGAACATGATGCCGCGGCGCGGAAAATCGCCTCCGAGGGCATTGTCCTGCTGAAAAATGACGGGGCTGTTCTGCCTCTTGACCATAGATGTGTACGCCGTATTGCAGTAGTCGGAGAGAATGCGCTGAAGCGGCTGACTGTGGGCGGCGGCTCGTCGTCGCTGAAGGTGCGTCATGAATGCACGCCGCTGGAGGGTCTGACGGCGGCTGCCGGAGACAGCGTTCAGATTGTGTATGAGCGCGGCTATGTCGGCGACGTGACCGGATTCCTCGACGGGGTTTCGACAGGACAGGACCTGAGGGAGAGCCGCAGCGCGGAACAGCTGGTTTCCGATGCCGTGAAGGCCGCCTTGGAGGCTGACGCGGTGATTTTTGTCGGCGGGCTCAACAAGGCTCACGGCAACGACAGCGAGGGCTCGGACCGGCTGTCTCTCTCTCTTCCGTACGGGCAGGACTCTCTGATTGAGGCCCTTGCGGGGGCAAATCCTAATCTTGCCGTGGTTCTTGTCAGCGGGAATGCCGTGGCGATGCCATGGGTGGAGACCGTCCCGGCTATTGTGCAGGCGTGGTATCTCGGCTCGCAGGCAGGATATGCGCTCGCGGATGTGCTGTTCGGCAACGTGAACCCTTCCGGCAAGCTTCCGTTCACCTTTCCCGTCCGTCTTGAGGACAACGGGGCGCACGCCACGGTTTCCTACAGCGCGGAAAGCCTCACGGCGAACTACGCTGAAGGGATTTATGTCGGCTACCGCCGGGCGGAGAAATATGCCGTGAAGCCTCTTTTCGCATTCGGGCACGGACTGAGCTACACGGAGTTCAGTTACGGACAGGCCAGAACAAGCGGAAAGACAATGCGCGTCCCTGATTCGCGGACTGCATTGAAGGACAGTGATATAAGGGTCGGCGCGAAATCTCGTCCCGCTCTCTCCGTCTCGGTTCCGGTGACCAATTCCGGCAGCGTCACAGGCAAGGAAACGGTGCAGTTCTATGTGGGTTTTGACGAGCCGCTCCCTCCCTCGGAAAATGTTGCCGACCGCCCCATGAAGGAACTCAAGGGCTTCCGCAAGGTGGAACTTGCACCGGGCGAGACCCGGACAGTCACCGTTGAAATCCGCCCCGATGACCTGCGGCGCTACGATGCCTCGCTGTCCCGTTGGGTGCTTGACAAGGGCCGCTACACGGTCCATGTAGGCTCGGCATCGGACGATATCCGCACAACCGTTTCATTTGAAGTTCGTTAGCATGAACATATATCCATGAATATATATCCATAAACATGAGAAAATACATCCTTTCGTTACTTTCGCTTCTCGCTGCGGCCTCTCTCGGCGCACAGACGCTCGAATCCCCGGACGGCAGGTCCTCCGTGACATTTTTCATCGATGATGACGGACATCCTCTGTACAGCCTCACATGGCATGGGAAGGAGGTCGTGAAACCCGGAAGACTCGGATTCATGATACGCGGACTCTATGACCGCACCTCGTCCGAATTCAGCGAGGGCTTCGAGCTCATATCCTCGGAAACATCCTCCTTCGACGGGGTCTGGACTCCGGTGTGGGGCGAGGAAGAGGAAATACGCGACCGTCACAATGAAATGGTTGTCAGACTGTTGCATAAGCCGGACGGGCGGAGGATGGATATATGCTTCAGGCTATTTGACGACGGTCTGGGATTCCGCTACAGCTTTCCGGCGCAGGACGGGATGACCTATTTCGTGATTACGGACGAGCTTACGGAATTTGCGATGACGGGAGACCATACGGCCTGGTGGATTCCCGGAGACTACGACACGCAGGAGTATGACTACACGAGGTCGCGTCTGAGCGAAATCCGGGGCAGGCTCGGCGGGGCGGTGGACTACAACCTTGCGCAGTCGATATTCTCGGACACCGGAGTCCAGACCTCGCTCCAGATGAAGACGGACGACGGACTTTACGTAAATCTCCACGAGGCCGCCCTGGTGAACTACCCGGCGATGCACCTTCTGCTTGACGACGCTGCCCTTGTGTTCAAGGCGCATCTGACGCCCGACCCCAACGGCGACCTCGCCTATATGCAGACCCCGTGCACTACCCCGTGGAGGACAATCATAGTTTCCGACGACGCCCGCGACATACTCGCAAGCCGCATCACCCTCAATCTCAACGAGCCTTGCCGGATAGAGGACACGTCGTGGATTCACACCTGCAAGTATGTCGGAGTGTGGTGGGAGATGATTACCGGAAAGAGCGAGTGGTCATATACATACGACCTGCGCAGCGTGCACCTTGACACGGACGACTACACTCGGCTTGCGCCTCACGGCCACCACGGCGCGACGACGGAGAACGTTATGAAATACATTGACTTCGCTGCGGAAAACGGCTTCGACGGGGTGCTCGTCGAGGGATGGAACATCGGATGGGAGGACTGGTTCGGGAAAATGAAGGACTATGTCTTTGACTTTGTTACCCCATATCCGGACTTCGACCTGCGGCGGATAGAGGAATATGCCGCGTCCAGGGGCGTGAAGATGATTATGCATCACGAGACCTCAGGTTCCGTACGGAACTACGAGCGCCATCTTGACACGGCCTACACTTTCATGAATGAGCATGGTTACGATGCCGTCAAGAGCGGATATGTCGGGAACATAATCCCGAAGGGGAACAACCACTACAACCAGCGGATGGTGAACCACTACCTCTATGCCGTCACTGAGGCCGCGAAGCATCATATAATGGTCAATGCCCATGAGGCTGTTCGTCCGACCGGGCTCTGCCGCACATGGCCGAACCTTATCGGAAACGAATCCGCAAGGGGCACTGAGTATCAGGCCAATGCCGGCAATGCTCCGGGACACGTCACGATTCTGCCGTTTACCCGTCTGATCGGAGGTCCTATGGACTACACCCCCGGCATTTTCGAACAGGATATGTCGAAAGTCAATCCGCGCAATCCGAACAAGGCTAAGTGCACGATTGCCAACCAGTTGGGCATCTATGTCGTGATGAGTTCTCCGCTTCAGATGGCCGCGGACCTTCCGGAGAACTATGAACGGTTTCCGGATGCCTTTCAGTTCATAAAGGACGTGGCTCTGGACTGGTCTGAAAGCCGCTATCTTGAGGCCGAACCGGGCGAGTACATCACGGTGGCACGCCGCGCCAAGGACAGCGGCCTGTGGTTCGTAGGCAACTGCACCGGAGAGCACGCTCATGTCTCGGAGATTGCATTCGACTTCCTCGAACCTGGAAAGACTTTCGTCGCCACTGTCTATGCCGACGCCCCGTCGGCCGACTACCGCACGAATCCTCAGGCCTATACGGTGACGCGATACCGCTGCGACAACCGCAGCCGTCTGGTTCAGAAGGCCGTCGCTGCCGGCGGATATGCCGTATCTTTTCGGGAGGCTACCCCGGAAGACTTCACGCTGCCATTTCTCTGCGGCTCTTCGGCCGGGGAGGTCAGGGAGTTCATCGTGTCCTCTTGGCCGGAGACTGTCCGCAGCAATACGGAGGATGAAGGGGCGCGTTTTGGACTCCCATATCCATACACCGTTCCGAGTATCAGCGGCGCTTTTCAGGAAATGTACTACTGGGACACATTCTTTACTGACGAGGGGCTTATTCTCGACGGATTTGTGGAGCAGGCACGCAATAATGTGGAGGATATGCTCCATATAGTCGAGCGGTTCGGCAAGATGCTCAACGGCAGCGCGACATGGTTCCTGAACCGCTCCCAGCCGCCGTATCTCAGCATGATGATACGCAGTGTCTATGAAGCCACCGGTGACAGGGACTGGCTTGCCCGCGTGCTTCCAGGTCTGGAAAAGGAATATGACTTCTGGATGACTTCGAGGGTTTCTCCCTGCGGGCTGAACCGCTACGGCAATGAGGCGACGGATGAGGAGAAGCTTGAATTCATCGGGCTTCTTAAAGAGCGTTTCGGCCCAGGGTTCGACACCGGTGGGCTTTCCCGAGACGAACTGCTCCGCATCGGCTCCCACTACATTGCCGAAGCGGAGTCCGGGTGGGACTTCACGCCGAGATTCGATGGCCGCTGCGAGGATTTCTGCCCTGTTGATTTGAATTCGAACCTCTATCTTTACGAGATGAATTTCTCCTTCTTTGCCTCTGAGCTTGGCGACGGAGCTTCCGCCCGCCGTTGGGTGAAGGCTGCGGCACGAAGAAACCGCCTGATGCACAAGCTTATGCGAGACGGCAAGTCAGGGCTGTTCTTTGACTATGACCATGTCAACGACCGGCGCTCCGACGTGCTCTCCGCCGCCGTGTTCAGCCTTCTTTTCTCGGGAGCCGCCGACCGGCGTGATGCCGCCGCCATTGCAGGCACTCTGTGTGCGGACAATCTGCCGCTCTCGCCTGATGCTCCCGGCGACCCTTTCCGTCTTGAATATCCTCATGGAATCTCGGCGTGCGCATACGGCGATTACCGCCGCTCCTGCCAATGGGCCTATCCTAACGGATGGGCGCCGCTTCAGTACCTCGCCGTAAAGGGTCTTCTCCGCTATGGCTACGACGCTGATGCCCGGCGCATAGCCGTGAAATACCTCGACACCGTGGTCTCCACCTTTGCCGAAACCGGCAATCTCTGGGAGAAATACAATGCCGTCGAGGGCAATATCAATGTCAGCAATGAATACGAGATGCCCACAATGCTCGGCTGGACCGCCGGCACTTTCCGCGTCCTCAGTGAATTGCTGCGCTAAAAGAACCGTATTTTCATTTTTTCTCGACCCTGGCAATCTCCGAGGCGAGCTTCGCGGTTATCGTGCCGTCGTAGTCGCTGATTGCCTTGGCTATGGCTGCGGTATAGGCCTCGACAATTTCGGTCTTCATATGTGCTGGTTGCTCAGCACCACGAAATTATTTTCTGAAAACGGGCAACACTCATTATGGTATTATGTGTGGTAGAATAATTTGTTCCCCGAAGCCACAAGCATCTGCGCGACTACATTCTCCCGAATGCGCCTGCATGGGCTGAGGCTATGTCAGAAACAGTCTCTGGACAGTCCGCTAAGTCCGTCGAAGACTATACCTCGTCCATCCGGTAGAGGCTGTGACCCTTGATCTGTACCACAATCAGATGCAGCGCGGCCTTTCCGGCGAGAACCCTGACCGCCTTTCCCTCGCCGTAGCCCCGTATCTGCTCCGCGGCCTCGTTCCACTGCTTCTCCGCGGCCTCCTCCGTGGCGTCAGGCTTAAGGTACTTCAGCTCGACGATGTAGGCGTGGGCCGTCGTGGCGCAGCGGTGGAAGTCCGGCATGAGGAAGAAGTCGCAGTAGCCGTGGTTGAGCTCCACTTCCGGGTTGGTGAGGTAGTAGGGGTCGAGACTGAAATAGGCCATCATGAATCCCTGGATGTTCCTCTCTCCCTGGATGAGGCTGCGGACAGATGTCGTGTCGTGGTACTGCCGGCAGATGTATTCCATCATCGGACGCCAGTCGCCGTCGAGGGCCGCCGCCTTGAACCGGCGGTTAAGTTCGGAGACATTGATGTTCTTTATTTTCGAATACTCAATCACGAGATACTCGTAGAACTGCCTTCGCACATTGTTGTTCGGGATGCTGAGAACGGTATCCACTCCGTCAACTCCTCCGATTGTGAGCAGCCCGTAGTAGTAGAGCAGGCTCTTGAACATGTCCGGCTCAATCAGCCTGTGCGCCGGGAACGAGGGCTGCACCTCACCGAGGGTGAATCCGTTCTGCGCCACCTCCAGCAGCACGCTCTTGCGGTCGCCGTCGAGCTTGTCGAGGCGGATGAGTTTGTCGAGCTTGTTGTAGTCGGTGGCGGTGTTTCGGTCGAGCATGTCCCTCGGCGCCTCGCCTCGGTTGATGTAGTGGCGTAGATAGTAGCTGACCATATCGGTGTTGTACATCTTAGGGTCGTTGTCAAGAGACTCCGTGGAAAAGCAGTACCCGTCATACCAAGGCTTCATCTCGTCAATCAGGGCGTCCTCATCGGCATGTAGCGCCCCGACTCCCTGATAGTACCGGATCATCTCTCGTACCTCCGTCTCGCTGAAGCCGAGCATCATGTTGAATTCGGGGTCGAGTGTGAGCGAGGTGGCGATGTTGTAGCCGCTGGTCACGTCGTCCATGGTGACGGGGCTGACTCCCATCATAAGGATTCGGTCGAAGTTCGGTTTGAAGAGCTTGAACACGTCGCGGTAGAATCCCTCAGCGTGTGTCATGGCATGATAGACCTCTTCCCCGGCGACGTTCAGGACGGTGTTGGTGAAGTTGTCGTACTCGTCGATGATGAGATAGAGGTGGTGTCCGAACTCCCTGGCCCTTATTGTGATGAGGTCCAGCTTCGAGCGGAAGTCCGACTTTGATTCCACGTCCTTTGCAAATCCCTCATAATAGAATTTCTCGTACCTCCTGGCGAAGCCGTCGAGCACCGCTCCCGTCCTGCTGTTGAAGCGGTCGAAGAGATTGTTCATGTCGCCGCCTACCTGCGAGAAATCCAGATACAGTACCTGAAACGTGCCCATCAGCGCAGTCGGGTTCTTCTCTATCCAGAGCCCGGAAAACAGACTGTCGAAGTTGTCCTTCTCATTGATGTCGTAGTAGTACTTCATCATCGACAGGAAAAGGCTCTTCCCGAATCGTCGCGGCCTGATGAGGAAGAGAAAATGTCCTGCAGCTTCCATTTTGGGAAGATACATTGTCTTGTCCGAGTAGTAGAGATTCTCCCTCCGCACCTGAGTGAAGTCCGAAATTCCGTAAGGTATGAGCTTGTACGATGCCATATTCAGTAAAGTTTACAAACGACGGCAAAAATACGAAAAATCGCTTACTCTGCAATAAATTTCGAAACCGCAGTCCGGGAGGACTGCCCGATGAAAAGTCGCCGCAGGAAAAATCGTCTGAACTCGCTATTTTTCGAGTACGGAGAGGATATCTTCGGCTATGAGTTGCGGGGTGATGCGGTTGCGGCGGGAAAGCTCGTCGTAGGATACGCGGTCATAGAACTCCTTGCACAGACCCTTGCAGAGCACCTTCATCGCGGACGGACCGTAGTGGCGGGCAATCTTCTCCCCGAAGCCGCCGTCCAGAACTCCGTTCTCAATCGTGACCACAAGCTCGTGCCCGGCCTTGAGACTCTCCAGCAGCTCCGTGTCAAGCCCAGTCGCGTAGCGCGGATTCACCAGAGTCGCGTCGATTCCTTTTCCTGAAAGAAGCCCAGCCGTCTGCCCGGCAGTCTCGAAACTGTCTCCGAGGCCGATGATCGCCACCCTGCTCCCGTAGTGCTCAACCCGGTAGCGGTTCAGCCGGCTGTAGTCGCCGTCGAATTCAACTCCCGGACGCGAGATGACGCGGTTCGGGATGCGCAGGGCGACCGGGTGCGAGGTCTGCGCGACAGCCCAGTCCATCATCCTGTAGTATTCCTCCTTGCAGGTCGGGGCGAGATAGACGAGGTTCGGGATGTTGCTCATGAGCGGGATGTCAAAGATGCAGAGGTGCGTCGTGTCGTTCATCCCGTCGGCTCCGGCCATGGTTATGAGCAGTACGGCCGGGTTGTTGTTCACGCAGAGATCCTGCGAGAGCTGGTCGTAGGTACGCTGGATGAAGGTGCTGTGAGTGCTGAAAATCGGCCGTGCACCGCCCTTCGCGAGCCCGGAGGCCATAGCAACTGCATTCTCCTCCGCGATACCCACGTCGATGAACTGCTTCCCGGCCTCTTTCCTGCGCTCCGGACCGAAGCCTATCCCGGCGGGCACGGCTGCGTGCATGACCACCACCTGCGGGTTTTCGTGAATCCGGCGAATCAGATCCTGCCCGAGAATCTCACTCCAGCTTTCCCCGCCGCCGCACGGCTTCACGAGACCTGTCTCCTTGTAGAAAGGCATACTCCAGTGGAAGCGCTCCTTCTGCTCCTCGGCGAACCTGTAGCCCTTGCCCTTGAGCGTGTGTATGTGGACCACGACCGGATGCGCGC
>ERZ808240.1814-NODE-1814-length-25167-cov-13.155384_pt1 | contig 25167 bp, 18 predicted proteins | sample MGYA00521084_ERZ808240 | MGnify/ENA primary metagenome ERZ808240 (study PRJEB31516, sample SAMN03275571) | gut metagenome | biome: mammalia-associated habitat; material: feces | host: Papio cynocephalus | place: Kenya | collected 2012-08-06 ... | reverse complement strand
TAGTATACCACAGGAATATGAATTAGTCTATTTATTTAATTTACGATATACTAGTCACATGAATGCGCCCGTGCCGCTTTGTGACCGGTTCTGTTTTCGAAACAGGCATTTTGTTCTCAAACCGTCACGCACTATTGTACAGTTTCTGCATTTACATTTCAAGCAATTGGCGTTATATTTGAATTATGTATACTGCATATTATGATAATCAGCCGCTGACCGCTGCGGAGACCCGCAGACTGCAGGCTTTGGAAAACCGATACCGCAATGCCGCCAGAGAAGTATTTACGAACCGGGTGGAATACTACCACAGACTCACCGGGGGACACTATACCTCCATCACCATCCGTGATCAGAAGACCCGCTGGGGCAGCTGCTCCTCGAGAGGCACTCTATCCTTCAACTACCGACTGATCTACGGTCCCGCAGGACCTTTGGACTATGTGGTGGTGCATGAGCTGTGCCATCTGACCCATATGAATCATTCCAAAGACTTCTGGAACATGGTGGAGAGCATCATGCCCGACTATCGTGTCTATAAAAAATGGCTGAGGAATCACGGACATGAACTGACTCTGGAAGAACATTTACGTAAGCAAGGGATCCCCATCCGGCTTAGCTGAATATATACGCCAATGCAAATGGCGGTCTGCCTTTTTTGACAGACCGCCATTTTATGCTTGTTTATACTTATTAAAATTTATCTGTTCTCGTTTACATAGACCTGTACACGGTTCTGAATGACTGATGCCACATCCTTCGCGCTCTTCTGACCGGAGAAGTAAGCTCCCGCCTCTTCGTTGATGATGTTGTTGATCTCATCATTGTAATATCCGCTTTTATTAATGCTCTCTATGAAGCTTACGATCTTATCCGCCTGCTCTTTGGTCATCTGGGGCAGTACGATCTCTTCCCCATTGATATAATAGGTCTCATCGTATTCTACTTTATTGCCATTCTCGTCCAGATAGTACGGTCTCTCCGTGGCTTCATTGACGTTAACCTCAAAGGAGCTGCGCATTACGGGCAGATTGTATTCCTGATCCTTCACCTGATCCTGATAGTCTTTGGTCAGATAATAGCGTACGAAATCCCAGGCACCACCCAGGTTCTTAGACTTGGCGGACAATGCATAAGTCACATTGCCGGATATTATGACGGAGCCGTTATCCCCATCTGTGGGGAATCCGACAAAGCTGACATCCTCTCCCATCACACCGTTGATCTCACGGTTCAGATCACTGATACTGCTGATCGTAATACTTTCTAACAGTGTCCGGTTCTCACGGAACTGGGATTCATAGTTGTTCGAGTAATCCTCCCAGAAATCCTCCGGATGCTCCTGTGGCAGTCCGGAAGCATAGGTCAGCATTGCCACGAAATTGTCAGTATCAAAATTACATTTTCCGGTGGACACATCCACAAAGTCATTTCCGCAGAAGCTCATCATCAGATTCAGGAAATCACTCTGCAACACGGTATCTCCGAAAATAGAAGGGTTCTCCGGCATGCCCGCCTGAATTGCCTCCAGCTCCTCCATAGTGATGGAAGTACGGTCACCGAAGATGGATTGCTTACCCAGCATGGTGCTGACATAGAAGGAAGGGATCACATAATACAGTTTTCCGTCGGCACGGTACGCGTCCCATACATTCTGCAGATATTCGTTCTGCGACAGTTCCTCATCCTTTGCAATCAGATCATCCACATTGGCAATCAGTCCCTTGGAAATATAGCTGTCCATCACCATATCATAATTCACGATCAGGATATCCGGCATGTTACCGGAGATAATATCGTTGTTCAACTGCTTGGTACCGAGTTCATAATCCTCGGAAGTATTATAGGTACTGTAATCCTTGACTACGATACGATAGTCGTCGCTTGCCTTATTATACTCTACTACTCTCTTTCTTAAGTTCCAGTCGATATAATTGCCGGCTAATACCAGTACTGCTTTGTCCTTGATGTCCTCCGGCTTCACATAAGTGAACAGACCGCCTTTGTTGCTGCCATCCTGAATATCATTATAGAAGCCGATGAATTCCGTGTCACTCAGCACGACAAATTTGTCCATGCTGGTGGTGGACAGGTCGGAATTGATGTAACTCATGATCTGTGTGGATTCCGCTTTTGGGATGTCATAGCGGTACAGACCGTAATCGTTGGAATAGTACAGCGTATTCTCGTCAATAGATACCAGCCCGTAATAGCCTCCGTTGGAAATTGCATCTGCTAATTTAATGCCTTCTGAGATCTGATCCGTCACAGGATCGTAAGAAGCAATATACATCTCGCTATAAGTTTCCAGATCCCAATAAGTAATCTGGTATTTTCCGTCGGATGTCAGACCCACACGGCTGCCGTTGCCGAGGATATCAGCCACATTCTGGGGAATATCCTTCATATCCGTCAGTTCTCCCTCCGGGGTTACGGTGCATTTCTTCCAGGCATCTCCACTTAATAAGAACGTCACGGAACCATCCTCATTCAGTATCATGTCGTAGATCCAGATAGAACTGTCTTCTTTTTCTGTCAGCATGTCTGTCAGATCTGTCTCACCGGTAATATTACCATCTGCATCCCAGTGTAACAACGCATAAGTACTTTCACTGACATACTCATCATCCACATAATTTTCCTTATAAAAATTACGGATTCCATAAACTGTGCCATCCGCTGCGATAGCTTCTCTTTGCAGATTCGTACTCATATAAGAATAATCGTTGGAAACCGGTGCATCAATGACATCCATAGTTGCCGCTGACAGATCTTCCACTGTCCGTGCCACTGCTCCGCCGTCCTCGTTTGCCGGGGTATCTCCTTCCTCTACGCCATTAGAAGGTGCCGGAGCCGCCGGGGCTTCGCCCTCTTTCCACAGCGGCAGATCTACAGTCTTAACCAGGGTACCGTCTGTTGTTAACGTTGCCAGCTTCACATCCGTTTCCACATAATCTCCGGAGTAATCATAGATTTCGTACATTAAATACACGGTATCTCCCTGCAGTGTCAGCAGGTCTATGCCCATATTGTCGGAATCCACGCCAAGGTCCAGCGCCTGTTCCTTAAATACATACTGCTTCGCCAAACCGGAGTCTGCAGCGCTGCTGCCGCCGTTACCGCTTCCGTCCTTTCCGCAGGCGGTTAATCCTGCGATCATCGCCAAAGTTACTGCCAGACTGACAATTCTTTTCCCTTTCTTTTTCATTCTCCCTCTCCTTTTCTTGTTGGTAATGCTTGTTCTTCCTCCGGTTCTGTTATTTTCTCTTCTGTATCGGTCTGTTGTGTATTTGTTTCTTCCGTCGTATTCTTACCGGCAATTTCATCGGTCAGCCAGGTAAACTCGCTGTCCGCATAAGGATCCTCTTCCAGTTCCCGTTCCAGTTCTTCCAGAACATCGGTCTCTCTATGAGAATGTTTCTTCTCCCTGCGGCGTTCCGCCGCCCGTTCCAGCTTATCCCGGCCGGTATTCCATACGTCCTTAAGGGTCCAGCCTTTATGCCGCCACCAGTGGACGAAAGCCCAGATCACCGTCACCACCGGGTACAGCAATAGCAGAATCATAAGCACCGTAAGCAGTGCAATAATATCCTCATAGCCTCTTGCCAGATTCTCCCAGTAGGGGTAGATAATAGCTTTACCGTTCATGGAACGGGTACCGAAGTTCAGAATCATTTTCAGGCGGTTTAGCAGAGAATATCTGGAAGTATTCTCTACGATCTCCACATTCTTCTCATCGACACCGATACCTTCTTTTACTTTATCGTAGGCGAATCCGCTGACCGGGTTCGGCATGACGATCTCGTAATGATTGATGCCGTTATCCGTTCCGTAGGCAGCCAGTGTCTCATAAGACACATAGACCACCGTGGAGCTTAAGCCGGCGGCTTTCTCCATCCTGCCGTCCGGACGTCTCACCACTCCGGTAACAATATGCGGGACATTACCGATATATACGGTCATTCCCACCACATCGTTGGAACCGAACAGCTGCCATGCCGCATCCTGATCGATTAGGCAGTAATCCTTCATCAGATCATTTCCCGAAAAATAGGATCCGGTGATCAGCTTTAACGGATGGAACAGAAAAAAATCTCCGCCAATGCCGATGGCATTGGCTTCCAGTGTATTTCTCCCATTGACCAGTGTGATCTTGCCGTCCGCACTGTAGGCGTCCACCCAGAGTCTTGCACTGGGATTCTCGGAAGTCTCTACAATGGACGCTTCCTGAAGTGTATTTTTCAGGGAATATTCAAAATTTTTAATGGTATCTTCCGTCACTTCCGCTCTGGGAGAGAAGAAACAGCTGACCTGCGCCGCATCCCTGTTGCCGCTCCAGCGATATGCCATCTGCTGGGCATCCTGGGCAGTTGCCAGATGATTCGTCCAGCCAAGCAGGATCATGAACAGCAGAAAGGATACTGCTGCACTGCCATACCACCATATGCACTTTCTGTTATTTTTTATCTGCATCCGAAACATACTATCTGGTCCTTGTTTATGAATTGTTTGCCAGTCTGACTAACTTTCCTGCCTCCACAGGCTGTGTGGAAGTCGTGATGACGAACTCATAGCCGTATAGTGCTCCGCTGATGGCAGACTGGGTGTCATCGCTTGCCAGTACTTCCACGTCCACACGGGTAGCCACATAGCGGTTGCCTAAGGGGCTGCTCTTGGACTCTACGGTCAAAATGAACTTACCGTTGCTGTCCTCACGGATCGCACTGTTTGGCACGATCAGATCATAGTTCGCACTCTTCTGTCCTACGGAGACATTCAGGGTCTGACCGGGAGTTACCGAATCTCCGGTGATATCAAAGGTCAGTAACTTCTTCTGTCCGGGATCCGTGGTATCCGGCTTGATGCTTGCCAGAGTAATATCCATATCATCGTATCTCCAGGAATTCACCAAATCCGCCTTATCTCCTACGGAAAGTCTCTTTGCCTGGTCATTGGTCACGGAGAAGCTCATGGTATAGCCCTTGCCTTCCGGCTGCATGGTCACCAGAGCGGTATCCGGCTGTGCCTCATCGCCTGCCTTCACGGTCACACTGGTGATGGTGCCGGAAATCGGTGCCTCGATGCTTGCCCCTACGGCATTCTGCTGCATTTTGGCAATCTCATCTCTCTGCTTTTTGAGATCATCTAATTGAAAATCTAAATTTAATTCATTAGAAATATCTGTCAAAAGCTGATCTCTCGCCGCCGTTGCCACATCCAATTTAGCCTTTCGGCTATCATATTCTGTCTGCCAGTTTTGTATCTGAACTTTCAAAGAATTCGCACTGTCTTCTTTGCTATTTTCTTTATCCGATAATTTTTTCTTAGCATCATTCAGTGCTGCCACCTTATTATTATATGCAGTTACTTTATCAGGATTATCGTTGATAAAAGTTTGCTTTTCTTTAATTAATTCCTGATATCGTGCGCTATTTGCCGTAGCCACCTCAAATTCTTCTTGCGACACTACACCAATAATTTCATTTCCAGATACTGTTTCAGTAATTCCTTCGTGCCATTTTTCAATAATCGAATCACACGCTGCCTTTGCAGTCTGCCACTCATTGATTTTATCCTTTGCAAGCTTAATTTCATCACTATTCAATGCTGTCTGGGCTTCATTTACCTTTGCCTGCTCAGAACTGGAATCTGGTGTTCCTCCGGCATCCACATTCACCTGCGCCGCTTTTAACTGATTAATAGCGTTTTCAGCCTCATCCACTAATTTTTGGTATTTATCAATTTCTGCCTCCGCTGCTACTATTCTGCTCTGATAGTCAGCCATGGAGGAAATATTCCCACTTTGTACATTATTGTAAACGCTATTTGAAACATCTTTTCCTAACATAGCCAGTTCAAACGTAAGCATCGCCTTATCCAATGCTGCCTGGGCATCCGTCAGTTCCTTGCTCTCCTTATCCTCCAGTAAGAACAGTACATCTCCCTTCTCCACCTTGTCACCGGTCTTCACCAGGACACTTGCAATGGTGCGTGTCTCACTGATCTTCACATTATAAGGATCACCGCTCTCTATGGTACCGGTTCCCCGGATCTTCGCCGTAATAGTACCGGACTGCACATACTGTGCCGCTACTTCCGGCAGGGAATAATTCATAAATGTGTTGGAAAAAAATGTCAGTACCAGCATTACAGACAAGAATATGATGGCTGCATTTTTTACCCAGTCTCTTCTCTTTTTTCCGCCGTTCTCGTTCATTTTAACTCTCCTCTATCATTTCACTTTCTATCTGTGGTTTTATCCCTTTATTATCCTTTGACACCGCCCTGATACGTGATGCCGTCTACCAGATATTCTTCTCCGTAGAGGAATACCAGAAGGCTTGGCACCATGTAGATCGTCGCTACCGCGAATGCCAGTCCGATCTCTCCGGAATTGATCTTACTTAAGAATACGGACAGCGGATGCATCTCCGCATCGGACAGAAGAATCAGCGGCTGTTCCACCATGTTCCAGTAATCGATAAATACCAGAATTGCCGCGGAGCATAACGCACCCCTACATAACGGCATACAGATCAGCCGATAGATCTGCCACTCTCCGGCACCATCGATCTGTGCTGCTTCCATGACTCCCACCGGAATTCTCTTCATGAATTTGGTCAGCAGATAGACCGCAAAGGGAGAAAAAATTCCCGGAAGCCAGATGGACCAGTAAGTATTCAATATATTCAGCCACTCCGCCACCAGATAATTGGGAACCAGTGTTACCTGATACGGCATCAGCATCAAAATCACATAAGAGAAAAATACAAGGGACCTCAGCTTCCCCGTATACCTTGCAAATCCGTAGGATGCCAGCGACGCCACCAGCAGCTGGAACAGGACGATGGGTCCTACCAGGATCACGGAGTTCCAGAACTTCAACAGATATTCCGGACTTTTTAACAGTACCGTGGAATACTGACTGAAGGAAACAATATCCGGAATAAACTTCAGATTCACCTTCTCGGAAATATAAACCTTCCCACCCTTTTCTGTCGTGGCGAATACCGAACCGTAATTCGCCGAGATCTCCGAGGAGGACATGAAGGAGTTCGTAATGGTCAGTACAATCGGCATCAGGAACAGTATGGCAAAAAATGCTGCGACCACTGTGGCAATGCTGATGCGGATATTCTCATATATTTTCTTTCTTTTTTTGAACCGGATTGCCCTTTGTAATTCCGGTGCGACAGTTCTCTTCGTCTTCTGTCTCATCAGCCTTCCACATCCTTTCCGAAATGATTTTCCACTGCGAACAGAAGTCCGATGATCACGATCATGACGAGAGACATCAGGATCGCCGCTGCAGACAGGGTCTGATAATCCAGGCTCTTGAACTTATTGTTCATAAAGTGCTGCAACATATAGATAGAATCGTAAGGATAGTCCGTCGTCAGCAGGTAGATCTCACGGAAGATCTTAAAGGAGCTAATCAGGGACATGATCGTCACGAACAAAAAGGTGGAGGACAGATACCGGATCTTAATATAGAAAAAAGTCTGTAACGACGTCGCGCTCTCCAGTCTCGCCACCTCCAAGAGATCCTTGGGGATACTGGCAAGTGCCGCCATGAACAGGATCATGTTGTATCCTAAGTTCTTCCATAGGAATAATATTACGATTACAACGATGGAATAGCTCGACTTCAGCCAGTCGATCTTATCCACCCCGAAGACTCCCAGTATGTCATTGACCGCACCGTTGTAATGAAACAATACCTGCCAGATTAGCACGATGGATGCCACCGGCACCATCATGGGACTTAAGAAAAAGGTGCGGAACTGACTGCGGAACGGCAGCTTCGACTCCAGTACAATGGCAAGCACTAAGGATAATACTACTGCCAGCGGTACCGCGATTGCTGAAAATACTACGGTATTATGTACCGCTGTCCGGAACGCTGCGTTACGGATCACGCTTGCAAAGTTATCCAAGAATACAAAATTCATGCTGATGGGATTGTCCACCAGTGAGTAAAATATTACGACTAAAAAAGGAAGAAAAAAGAACGCAAGGACACCCAGAAAGCTGGGGGCTATAAAAAGCCCCGAGCTTCTCTTGAGTTTCTGCATTCTCTTATCTGTTTTGTGATGCTTCCGCGTAGGTCTCACATGCTGTCTGCCCACTTTGTTTTAAGCCTTCCTTTACTTTTATACTTCTTACTTCCTTATATTTTTATCTGTTCTCATCGACATAGACCTGCACACGGCTCTGAATGATTTTTGCCACATCTGCTACGGACTTCTGTCCTTTGAAGAAGCCTTCCGCTTCCTCTGTGATGATGCTGGTAATCTCATCGTTACCGGAAGTATTGGCAGGTTTTGCAATATCGATCAGGTGACGCAGAGTATCTGCCTCCTCCTGGGTCGTCGTGTGATAGGTGTATTCCCAGTCACCCCAGCTGATACTGGAGGTTCCGTTCTCCGGAACCGGATTACCGTTCTCATCCAGAATCTGGTTACCATTCTCATCGGTCATATATTTTACATTCATTGCCTCATTGATCATTTCATCCAGTGCGGACTTTGTCGCAGGCAGTCCCCAGGAGAACATATCATCTACCGGCTGCTCCAGATAGTATTCAATGAATGCCCAGGCTCCATCCTTGTTGGATCCTTTGGTAGCAATGGCATAGAGCTCATTGGACTGCATATAGGTACCGCTGCTGCCGTCTGAGGTAGGGAAACCAATATAGGTTACCGGCTCACCGAACATTGCTTCCTCTTCCTGGATATCTGTCAGCTGGGAGATTCCTGTCATATTTAACAGCAGCTCCCCTGCCTGGATCTTCGCCGGAGTAGAAGCCTCATCATCCTGCCACTCATATTCATCCGGGAAGGAATTCACAAATTCCAGAATCTTCTGGAAGTTCTCTCCATCAAAGCTGCACTTGCCGGTCTCCCAGTCAATATAGCTGTCCAGATCGTATGCCAGCATGGTACTCAGCATACCGCTCTTGGTCATCCCCTCGAATAATGCCGTGCCTTCATGGGCATTGGCATATTCCATAACATCATCCACGGTCCAACCGTTTCTGTCTCCCAGATCAGAAGCCTTGCCTACGATAGTACTTAAGGTGAAAGTCTTCGGGATACCTGCCAGCTTACCATCAAAGGTATAGCTGCTTAATACACTGTCAAAGAAATCATCCTTGCTAAGTACACTGCTCTTCTCAAGATAAGGAGTCATATCCTCGAAGGCACCCTTTGCTGCCAGCTCCTTCACATCCAAATTAGACATATCCAGAATATCAGGACAATTAGATCCGGACGTCAGATCATTGTTCATAGCGGTAACGCTGTCAGACCAGGAAGTCTCGGTCCAGTTGTTCTCATCAATATAAGTCTTGATCGTTACATGATATTCATTGCTCTGCTTGTTAAATGCTACCGCTGCCGCCTGTAATGCCTGAGAGGTATACATTGCGCCGATCACTACCGGTGTCTTCTGTGCCACTTCACTTGCCTTGGTCCTGGTCAGCTTCACGACATCCGTCTCTCCGGTATTCCAGTCATTGATCACTGCCAGGATCTTGCCGTCAGAGGTCACACCCACATAGTTGACATAGTTACCGTTGATATCGCAATCCAGCCAGTTCAGCACTTCTGTCGTGGACTGGTCTGCCAGATTATATTCATATAATGTGGTATCTGTGTTGGCAAGCACATCTCCCTCCATACCGGCACTTAAACTGCCGTTACCATTACCGTTGGGGAAATTGCTGTAGGTCTGTGCTACCTTTTTCCCATCGAAATCAATCTCTGACAGGATGTTGTTCACGCTGGAGTCATCATAGTAGCAGACATATACTTTGCCGTCTTTGCCTTCTCCCATACCCTGGATCCAGGAGCTGTCGGTCTTAACAACTCCCTGGAACTGCCCCTGTGTATCAAACAGGCGGATGAGCTCGTTGGATGCAACATAGAATCTGCCCTGATCGTCAATACACATATAGTTGATGTAGGAGTTGTTCTCATCCTGCTGCATGATATCGGTGATATCCTGCTCCATGACCTGTGCTCCGGTGGAATCATACTTGTGCAACACGATCTGCTGCTCGGAGTAAGCATCATCTCCCTCGGTAGCATTCCACTGATATTCCGCCGTATAGATATTGCCGTCGGCATCTACCTGCATGGAACTGATTCCGCCGTTGTCACTGTTGAATTCGATGGGAAGCGTCTCTTTGCTTCCGTCCGTCAGATTGTAACTGCCGATGGAGACCTTACTTTCTCCGTTATCCTCATTCCACTGATAATTAATGTAGTACAGTTTATCCCCCTGCACTGTCAGACTGTTATAATTGGAATTCGTGTCCTTATCCAGTTCCAGATACTCCGGAACGTATACGTATTCCTTCTGGTCTGTGGTTCCCTGGCTGCCACCGTCCTGCTTACCGCAGGCTGCCAGTGACACTGCCATGACCGTTGCCAAAGCTGCTGCCGTTATTTTTTTGGCTGCATATGATTTTTTCATATATCCCTCTCTCCTCTTTCTTCTTATAGAAATTCATAAATCTCTTTTCCGCTGAATCCCTTTTGCATTCCATGGGACTTGCTTTTTTAACTCATTCTCATTATACCGTATTACATCGGCAAAAGCATCTTAAGATTTTATGAACTTCTATTACAAAAGGTATAAGAAAAGGTATAGGTCCAAAGACCTATACCAGTTTATGCATCTCCGTTTTTCTTTTATGATGGCGGTACAGACTGCCCAGTCTGTTGTAGAACCAGAAGGACTGTACCAGAATATGGTTGGCTTTTCCGATTTTTTCCTTCGTGGTGCCACGGTAATAAGAGCCGCCGCATTTGATCCCCTCTCCTGCCTTCACCGCCCGGATCAGATCGGATTCGTGACGGATCTTCGCCGGGATGTCAGTATATGCCATGCCGATGCAGTCCATTCTGTGGGCATCGCTTCCACCGAAAGTGGGCAGCTCATACATTTCCGCCAGTACTTTTGCACAATGGTTACTCTCTGCACTCTCACAGGCATTAAATCCTTCCAGGAAATCGAACTGGTTCATCACTGCCATCTGATTTCTCTTTTTTAACGTATTGGTGAAGCTTAAATATTTCTCTCCACAAGGGTGTGCCGGTCCTAAGATGCCGCCGTCTTTGTGTACGATATCGATCAGGATCTGTACGGGCAGTCCCCGCAGCTCCAGGATTTTTAATTTAACATTCTCCGGCATAATCACGAGAATGTGACCTGCATCGATGGTATCGTATTCGATGCCTTTCAATACCACAAAATCTTTGAATTTTTTATCTTTGATCGTGCGCTTCCATTTCCGGTAACCGTTGTAGGAATTATGATCACTGACCAACATTCCGTCAAATCCCTTACGGATCAGTTCTTCAATAAATTCCTCAATGGGCACTTTGCCGTCCATGGAGCCTTCTTTGGTGTGACAATGCATATCAAATTTCATCTTTTATCATCCCTTCTTCGGGTGTCATTCTTTTGTCCATGGCAAGTATAGCAGATTCCCTGTTAGCATACAATGTTTTCACGGAAAATAGTCTGTAAATTTTTGACATTTTACACAGGTTTTACCTGAAAAACAGGCACCGGATGTGTTCATACTACATCCGATGCCTGTCTGTAATTTTAGATTTTATTTGACAATTTATTTTACCACACGTACGCGGAAGACACCGTCGATCTTCTGCAGGGATTCTACCAGATCCGGAGTAGCCGCATCTTCGATGTCTAACATGGTATATGCCACTTCGCCTCGGGACTTGTTGGTCATGTCGGAGATATTGATGCCCTTCTCACCGATGACTGCGGTGAACTGGGTCAGCATGTTGGCAATGTTTTTATGGAAAATAGCAATTCTGCCTGCCTGGCTGCATACACCCATATCGCATGCGGGATAGTTGACGCTGTTGCGGATGTTACCGTTCTCCAAGTAATCCATCATCTCTTCCACTGCCATCTTCGCACAGTTATCCTCGGATTCCTCGGTGCTGGCACCCAGATGAGGGATCACGATACAGCCGGGCTGTCCTGCGGTGGTAGGATTCGGAAAATCGGACACGTAATGGGCTACCTTGCCGCTTGCCAGTGCTTCCAGAACATCTGCTTCGTTGGCAAGCAGATCTCTTGCGAAGTTCAGCAATATCACGCCGTCCTTCATTTTGCTGATAGTTTCTTTGTTAATCATCCCCTTCGTGGAATCCAGAAGAGGCACATGTACAGTGATATAATCGCAGTCTGCGTAGATCTCTTCCACGTTCATCACATGCTCAACGGAACGGCTTAAGTTCCATGCGGCATTGACAGACACATAAGGATCATAGCCATAGACATCCATGCCGAGGCTGACTGCGGTATTGGCTACCTTGACACCGATAGCGCCCAGACCGATGACACCAAGCTTCTTGCCCATGACTTCGGTACCGGCGAATTTCTTTTTCTCTTTTTCTGCGGCTTTGGCAATGTCAGCATTGTCTTTGGATGCCTTGACCCATTCGATACCGCCTACCACATCACGGGCAGCTAAAAGCATGCCTGCGATCACCAGCTCTTTTACACCATTTGCATTGGCACCGGGCGTATTGAATACCACGATCCCTTTTTCCGCACATTTGTCTAACGGAATGTTGTTGACGCCGGCTCCGGCTCTTGCTACTGCCAGCAGGTTATCCGGCAGATCCATCTCGTGCATGGAAGCACTTCTGACCAGAACGCCCTCTGCGTCATTAATATTATCGGTTACTTTATAGTCTGCTGTCAGACGATCCAGTCCCACTTTGGAAATGGGATTCAGGCAATTGATCTGAAACATAGTGTTCTCCTCCTTACATTTATCCAACTATTCAGACCACATTCACAAAATCGTTCTTTCAGAACTTTCCTTTTGTTCATGTGGTTACTTCGCTCTATAAAAATCACCAAATGTTTTTACGAATGCAAGCATTCGACACACATCAGGTGATTTTTACATAGCTCTGAATAGTTACAAGTTCTCCGCCTCAAATTTCTTCATGAACTCTACCAGCTTCTCCACACCTTCGATGGGCATTGCATTGTAGATACTTGCTCTCATACCGCCTACGGTTCTGTGTCCCTTCAGGTTCTCGAAGCCTGCTTCCTTGGCTTCCTTGACGAATTTAGCATCCAGTTCTTCGCTTCCGGTTACGAAAGGAACATTCATCAGGGATCTGTCTTCCTTGCGGACGGTACCCTTGAACAGCTTGCTCTCATCCAGATAATCATACAGGATCTTCGCCTTTTTCTCGTTGCGCTCCTTCATGACTTCCAGCCCGCCCATCTTCTTCAGCCATTTAAATACCTTGCCGCAGATATAGATGCCGTATGCGGGCGGGGTATTGTACAGGGAATTCGCATCCGCATGAGTCTTGTAACGAAGCATGGTCGGAGTACCGGGCAGGACATCCTCGGTAATCAGGTCTTCACGGATGATAACGATAACCACGCCTGCGGGTCCGATATTTTTCTGAACGCCACCGTAGATGACACCATACTTGGTCACATCTACCGGCTCGGATAAGAAGCAGCTGGACACATCTGCAACCAACGGCTTACCCTTGGTATTGGGCAGGGTCTTGAACTTTGTACCGTAGATGGTATTGTTCTCGCATATGTACACGTAATCTGCATCCTCACTGATGGGCAGATCGGAGCAATCGGGAATATAAGAGAAAGTCTTATCCTCGGAAGAAGCGATCTTATTTGCCTTACCGTACAGAGAAGCTTCCTGATAAGCCTTCTTTGCCCACTGACCGGTTACGATATAGTCTGCCACGCGGTTCTTCATCAGGTTCATGGGGATCATGGCGAACTGTTGACTCGCACCACCCTGTAAAAACAGTACTTTATAGTTGTCCGGGATATTCATCAGTTCTCTAAGATCAGCTTCCGCTTCCTTAATGATCGTATCATAGGCTTTAGATCGATGGCTCATCTCCATTACGGACATGCCGGTTCCCCTATAATCCAGCATTTCATCGGCTGCTTCCTGTAATACTTCCTCCGGAAGTACGGCAGGGCCTGCGGAAAAGTTATACACTCTTGCCATTTTCAAAGACCTCCTCGATATTTTCTAAATTTTTTATAAAAAGCATAGGTATAGAATAAACTTTTCAATTGCTTTAGTCAACTACATTGTTAAATTATTTTCAATTTGTTCGCCCTGCGAGGACAATTTGTCAGAAAATGTTTGTGTTGATATTTATGTATTGTGCAAGCAATATTATTTGCATTTCTATGCAAATAATATCTAAATAGTTACTATTCACTAATAAAACATTACGACAGGGGTGCCGATCTGCACGTAATCGTATAATTCTTCCATTTTGTCTCTCGGTGTATTGATGCAGCCGTGAGAACCGGCAGTCTGGTAGATGTCCCCGCCGAATTCTTTTCTCCAGCTGGCATCGTGGATGCCGATACTGCCCTTCACGGGCACCCAGAATTTCACAGGGGAGGCATATCCCGGTCCCCGTAAGATCCGGTCCTTCTGTTTATTATATACGAAGTTCACACCTTCCGGTGTCCCCATGCGGCGGCGCATATTGCCGGTGACCACATCGGTCTCCAGCCGCAGCACACCTTTTTCGTAATAATACATTTTCTGCTGTGTCATATCCACTTCGATATAGGTATCACCGATATCATTTTTCCCGTAGCCGAAGGCTTCTCTCTCATAGGCAGGGATGTGGGATTGCGGAGTACCGGTATGTACGCCGGGATCTAACAGATGTTCCATCAGGTAGGCAACCTCTTTTTTCTGATCCATCCTGCTGCCGTAGGTGCCTCCTTCGATGGTGATCACATCCCCGCGGGTACTGTGAAACTGTCTGGTGCGTCCATAGCCGTCATATTCTTCCGCCAGGCTCTGCACGTAAGCCGTCACAACCTCCTCATCCAGCACAAAGCTTCCCTTCTCGTCCTGCACCGGAAGTCCGTTCTCCGCTGTCAGAAAAGAGGCGCAGTCCGCCGCTGTCACCGGATGTCTCTCCTCGCCGAAACAGTAGACAATATCGCAGGTCTGAAATCTCTCGATCTCTTTCCACAGATTCCGCAGGGCTTTTTGACTCTCATCCGGTGTTATCTCATAATAACATCCGCTCTCCTGCAGATTCAGTATCTCCTGCCCGCTCTCCACGATTTCCTTTAACGCCAAAAAAGCCTTCTCCAGATCAATGCGGTCGCTCAGTCCGTCCGTGAAGACGTAGGCGCCTTCCGCATCCCGGGTAAGGCTGTAATCTTTTATTCTTCCCTGTTCCGTCCGTACGAATTCCAGGGCATTGTAGGCTCTGCGCAATGCCGCCTCATCCACGGTCACCGCAGGTGCCAGGGTCCGCCTGGAATGAAACAGAACATTGTCCACCCACAGATAAGGATTCTGTTCCTGTCTGTACGCTTCCAGTGCGCTGCCAAAGTCCGCGTGATAATCCGCATCGGCGAGAGCAATCGTGTATTCCTCTCCCGCTTTATCCACGATGACAACATTCGGAGCTTCTGTATGTGACAAAAGCTCCGAATTCACTTCTTCCACCGTTTTTCCGGTACAGTACACTCCGTTGATCCAGGTATTCAGAGAAAAGCCTTCCCTGTAATAAAATGCCAGGACAAAGTATACCGTCAGCAAAAACAGTAATATGATCAGCACTGCAAAAAGTAATCTCTTCTTCGTCTTATTCATCAGGACTGCCTTTTCAAATCATCTCCGTCAAATACTTCGCTGATGGGGGCTCCTGCCGGAACCATGGGGAATACCTTATCATCCTCCGGGATCATGCACTCGATCATTACCGGTGCCTTCAGGGCGATGGCTTTCTCGATAGCGGGTGCCACTTCTTCCTTCTTGGTCACGCGGATAGCGGTGCATCCCAGTCCCTCTGCCACCTTGCAGAAATCCACCTTATCTTTCAGTACCGTCTGGGAATAGCGCTTCCCATAGAACAGTGTCTGCCACTGTCTTACCATACCCAGCACCTGGTTGTTGATGACCACCTGGATAATGGGAATGTTATAACGGCTGGCAGTAGCCAGTTCATTCATGTTCATACGGAAGCATCCGTCGCCAGCGATGTTGATGCAAATCTTATCCTGCTGTCCGATCTGTGCACCGATGCAGGCTCCCAGACCGTAACCCATGGTACCTAAGCCCCCGGAAGACAGGAAGGTACGGGGCTTCGTATAATGATAATACTGTGCCGCCCACATCTGATGCTGACCCACATCAGTGGTAATAATAGCTTCTCCGTTCGTTACGCGGTCGATCTCCTGCATGATATAAGGACAGGACAGATTTTCGTCATCGTACTTCAGTGGATACTTTTCCTTCAGTTCCTTTATATGCGCCATCCACTCCGGATGTTCCTGTTTGGACAGGCAGGCATTCAGTTCCGCCAATGTCTTCTTCAGATCTCCTACCAGAGAAGCGTCCACGCGGATATTCTTATTGATCTCCGCAGCATCCACATCCAGCTGGATGATTCTTGCATTCTCCGCGAATTTCTTCGGGTTACCGGTCACACGGTCGGAGAATCTGGCTCCCAGTGCCACTAACAGATCGCATTCGCTGACACCTAAATTAGACGTCTTGGTACCGTGCATACCGATCATGCCGGTATAGCGCTCGCTTCTGCCGTCAAAAGCTCCCTTACCCATCAGTGTATCACATACCGGTGCATCAATGAGTTCCGCAAACTGTGCCACCTCTTCGCTTGCCCCTGAGATAATGGCTCCGCCACCCAGATAAATGTAGGGTTTTTTCGCCTTATGAATCATCTCCGCCACCAGCATCAGTTCTTCTCTGGTGTAACGGGTCACTCTCTCCTCCGGCTGAATCGTCATAGGCGTGTACTCACAGGTAGCTGCCGTCACATCCTTCGTGATATCGATCAGTACAGGACCCGGCCTGCCGCTTCTGGCGATATGGAATGCCTTGCGGATGGTATCTGCCAGGATCTCCACATTTTTTACGATATAACCGTGCTTCGTAATAGGCATGGTCACACCGGCGATATCCACCTCCTGGAAGCTGTCCTTGCCAAGTAACGGCAAGGTAACGTTGGCAGTGATCGCTACCATGGGTACGGAATCCATGTAAGCTGTTGCGATACCGGTGACCAGATTCGTGGCTCCGGGACCACTGGTAGCCATGCAGACACCTACTTTTCCCGTAGCTCTCGCATAGCCATCCGCCGCATGTGCCGCTCCCTGTTCATGGGAAGTCAGAATATGATTGATCTCCCCACTGTGCTTATAAAGTGCGTCGTAAATATTAAGGATTGCCCCGCCGGGGTAACCGAATACGGTATCTACCCCCTGCTCCTTCAGGCATTCTACCAGAATTTCCGATCCTGTTAACTGCATTGCAAAATCCCTCCGGTCTTTTATTATCACTTAGTTCTTCTGAGAAGGTGCTTCCAGTACCGCACCGCGGTTGCCGCTGGTCACCAGCTCATGATATCTTGCAAGGTATCCTGTGGTGATCTTGGGCTCTCTGGGCTGCCATTTTGCTCTTCTGGCTGCCAGTTCCTCGTCGGATACCAGGACATCCAGCTTGTTCTCCGGGATGTTGATACGGATAATATCGCCCTCTTCCACCAGTGCGATCGGACCGCCCACTGCCGCCTCCGGGGATACGTGTCCGATGGATGCTCCTCTGGAAGCGCCGGAGAAACGTCCATCGGTGATCAGTGCTACGCTGGACCCCAGTCCCATGCCGGCAATGGCAGAAGTAGGATTCAGCATCTCACGCATACCGGGACCACCTTTCGGTCCTTCGTAACGGATGACTACCACATCACCTGCTACGATTTTGCCGGACTTGATAGCGTCAATAGCATCTTCTTCGCAGTCGAATACTCTGGCAGGACCTTCGTGTACCAGCATCTCCGGTGCTACGGCGGATCTCTTGACTACACCGCTGTCCGGTGCCAGATTACCCTTCAGTACCGCAATACCGCCGGTCTGGGAATAAGGATTCTCCACAGGACGGATGACTTCCGGATTCTTATTGACACAGTTCTTGATATTCTCTCCTACGGTCGTACCGTTGGCGGTCAGACAGTCGAGATTCAAAAGTCCCTTCTTGGACAGTTCGTTCATTACGGCATAGACGCCGCCTGCCTCGTTCAGATCTTCCATATAAGTAGGACCTGCCGGTGCCAGATGGCACAAGTTCGGAGTCTTGGCAGAGATCTCGTTGGCGATCTCCAGATTCAGCTCCACACCTGCTTCTCTTGCGATAGCGGGCAGATGCAGCATGGTATTCGTAGAGCAGCCCAGTGCCATATCTACGGTCAGTGCGTTCCGGAATGCTTCCGGAGTCATAATGTCTCTGGGCCGGATATTTTTCTCTACCAGTTCCATGATCTTCATGCCGGCATGTTTTGCCAGGCGGATGCGCTCGGAATATACCGCGGGAATCGTTCCGTTGCCGCGCAGTCCCATACCGATGGCCTCAGTCAGACAGTTCATGGAATTGGCGGTATACATACCGGAACAGGAACCGCAGGTAGGACATACCTTTTCCTCAAACTCTGCCAGTTCGTCCATGGTCATGGTACCTGCTGCCACGCTTCCCACTGCCTCGAACATGGATGACAGACTTCTCTTCTGTCCATGTACATGTCCGGCTAACATAGGACCGCCGGATACGAAAATGGTGGGAATATTCACTCTGGCAGCCGCCATTAAAAGTCCCGGAACATTCTTATCACAGTTCGGGATACATACCAGTCCGTCAAATCCATGCGCCATAGCCATGCACTCGGTGCTGTCGGCGATCAGGTCTCTGGTCACCAGGGAATACTTCATTCCCACATGTCCCATGGCAATACCGTCACATACAGCAATGGCAGGGAATACTACCGGCATACCACCAGCCATGGCTACTCCCATTTTTACAGCTTCGGTGATCTTATCCAGATTCATATGTCCGGGTACGATCTCATTGAAGGAGCTGACGATACCGATCATGGGGCGTCTTCTCTCTTCCTCGGTAAATCCCAGGGCATTGAACAGACTTCTGTGGGGTGCCTGGGCAGTTCCTGTCTTAACGGAATCACTTCTCATAGTTATGTCTCTCTTTCTCTTCTTAATCTTAATCTTCTCTATGAAATATAAATGATGCCAGGGTCAAAAGGTCTAAACCCACATGAGCTTGCTCATAGGTGGGTGAAAGACCTTAGAACCCGCCCCGATATGAGCATAAAAATATGCGAATAGAGGGCAGGATTGTGGGAGTGCGTAGCACGGAACAATCCGTAGGCATCAAAGTCGGGGGCTTTTGACCCCGACATCATATAAATACAGTTATTAAACACTATCAGATTCTCTCTGCCAAAAGAGTTCCCATCCCGGTACATCCTACCCGGGTGCAGCCCTCGGACATGATATCGATGGTACGGTAGCCGTCCTGCAATACTTTCTTCACCGCTGCCTCGATGGCATCTGCCTCTTCATCCAGATCGAAACTGTAACGGAGCATCATCGCCGCACTGAGTACGGTTGCGATAGGATTCGCAATATCTTTCCCGGCAATATCCGGTGCGGAACCATGGCTGGGTTCATACAGACCGAACTTTGTATCATTCAGGCTGGCACTGGCCAGCATTCCGATGGAACCGGTCACCATACTCGCCTCATCGGACAAAATATCTCCAAACATGTTCTCGGTCAGGATCACATCAAACTGTGCCGGATTCTTAACCAACTGCATGGCACAGTTATCTACCAGCATATGTTCCAGTGTGACATCCGGATAATCCTTTGCCACTTCCTCTACCACTTTTCTCCAAAGCCTGGAGGAATCCAGTACATTTGCCTTATCTACACTGGTGACTTTCTTCTTGCGCTTTCTCGCAATATCAAAGCCCTTGATGGCGATACGGCGGATCTCATTTTCATCGTAGGTCAGAGTATCAATAGCTTTTCTCACACCGTTCTCTTCGATGGTCTTGCGCTCTCCGAAGTAAAGTCCGCCGGTCAGTTCTCTCATGATCAGCATGTCAAATCCGGTCTTGCTGATCTCCTCCTTCAGAGGGCATGCCGCCGCCAGCTCATCATACAGCACCGCAGGTCTTAAATTAGCGAACAGATTCAGTGCCTTACGTAAAGCAAGAAGTCCTGCTTCCGGGCGTTTCTCGGGAGGCAGCTGATACCAGGGAGAGGTAGTGGTATTGCCACCGATGGATCCCATCAATACCGCATCCGCCGCTTTGGCATCCGCGATAGCTTCCTCTGTCAGAGGGACTCCATGGACATCAATGGAAGCTCCACCCATTAAAATATCCTTATAGATCATTTTATGACCATATTTATGCGCAACTTTGTCTAAAACTTTTTTCGTCTCCCTGACGATCTCCGGGCCAATGCCGTCGCCGGGAATACAGGTAATATGTAACTCCATAGTGTTATTTTCCTCGTTTCCTGTGATATTTCCTGTATTTTTTACGTAAAATACTTATTTCATAATAACTGATACTGTATGAAATTTCAATATTGAAAATTAACATAAATGCAAATTCATATATTAAAATAAATCAATTTATTTGACTGCCATATATAATCGAGCAGGCTGACTCCTGCTCGATTTGTATACTTTGTACACCATCTCACTTAAAAGCTCAATGATATACATTTGCCAAATACAGATTCTTGTGCAAGCACAAATCTGTACTCGGCTCATCGTATACACAAAAAGGAGCAACACCATCTTCTGGCATTGCTCCCTTTTCGCTTCTTCTTAGTTCTCTCCAGCCTTCTCTACCTTGCTGATGGCAGACTTTTCCATAGGAATACGGCAGTTCTTATTGTTACCGAACTCTACGATAACGGTATCATCGGTAATGTCGATTACGATGCCATAGAAACCGGAAGTGGTCAGAACGCAGTCACCCGTCTCCAGGTTAGACAGCATTGCAGCTACTCTCTTCTGTTCCTTCTTCTGCGGTCTCATGAAGAAAAACCACATTGCACCGATCAACACTGCATATACAAGAAGCATAACGACCATGCTGGTTCCGGAACCTGCTGCGGCAGCCTCTGACTCAGTTAATAAAATACCCATTTGTTCCTCCATTCCGGCGTATTACGCCTCTAAAACATTCTGTACAAGTAAGTATGATACACAAAAAAAGCTTATGGGGCAAGTCTTTTTGCATAAAATTGTATGAAATTCCTCTAAACTGTTATTGCCCGGATCAATCCAGTGGAGTAGCCATGGATTCCAGCTTGTGCTTCTTGTACTCTGCAAAACGTCCTTCATCCAGGGCATCCCGGATCTCCGTCATCATAGTATTGTAGAAATACAGATTATGCAGCACGCACAGACGCATTCCCAGCATTTCCTTTGCCTTTAACAGATGGCGGATATAGGCTCTGGAATATCTCTGACAGACAGGACAGCCGCACCCCTCTTCGATGGGTCTGTCATCCAGTTCGTATTTGGCATTGAACAGGTTGATCTTGCCATGATTGGTATACAGATGTCCATGACGTCCGTTTCTCGTAGGATATACGCAGTCGAAGAAATCGATACCTCTCTCCACGCCTTCCAGAATATTCGCAGGAGTTCCCACGCCCATAAGGTAGGTGGGCTTGTCTACCGGCAGGTACGGTACCACTTCATCCAGGATATGGTACATCTCCTCATGAGTCTCGCCCACTGCCAGACCGCCAACCGCATAACCGTCCAGGTTCATCTCTGCGATCCGCTTGGCATGTTCAATACGGATGTCCTCATAAACCGCTCCCTGATTGATACCAAATAACAGCTGGTGCGGGTTCACAGTATCCTCTAAACTGTTCAGGCGTTTCATCTCCGCCTGGCATCTCTGCAGCCATCTGGTGGTACGTTCCACAGAATTCTGCACATACATCCGGTCTGCCTTACTGGGAGCACACTCGTCAAAAGCCATGGCAATGGTGGATCCCAGATTCGACTGGATCTGCATGCTCTCTTCCGGTCCCATGAAAATCTTATGACCGTCGATGTGGGAGCGGAACGTAACGCCCTCTTCCTTGATTTTACGCAGTCCTGCCAGGGAAAATACCTGGAATCCGCCGGAATCTGTCAGGATTGGCTTGTTCCAGGACATGAACTTATGCAGTCCGCCCATCTGCTTGATAATCTGGTCTCCCGGTCTTACATGCAAATGATAGGTATTGGACAATTCCACCTGTGTTCCGATCTGCTCTAAATCTGCTGTGGATACGGCGCCCTTAATTGCCGCTACGGTTCCTACATTCATAAATACAGGGGTCTGGATCACGCCGTGCACAGTGGTAAATTCTCCTCTTTTGGCGCGTCCTTCCTGTTTAATCAATCGATACATCTTTTACATATTCCTCCCAGAATTCTTCTAATGTAATGCCCTGCTCCATGATGACAGGGGCTGCGGCTTTTCCGACATAACGGAAATGCCACGGTTCATATTCGATACCCGTGATATTTTCCTTTCCCTTAGGATATCGCAGAATAAATCCAAAGCGGCAGCTATTGGCTGCCAGCCATTTTCCGGCTTCGGTGTCTCCGAACCCCTCGTCCAGGGACATATAGCTGTTGCAGACAATATCCAGAGCCAGTCCGATCTGATGTTCACTGGCGCCCGGTACCGTCACAGCCTGGCTGGACAACTGATATGCCTCCATATAAGACATTCCGCGGCTCATGTAACGCTTGATTTTACGGTCAAACAGCATCTGTTGATATTCCAGATCACGATACGGGGAACAGATGGTAAGATTCACACCATCCTGTTCCGCTGCTTCCAGCATGGCGAGAAGATCTTCCAGAATCCTCTTGTCACACTGCATGGAGCCCTTGATGGTACCAAGCTGGAACGTATAATCCTCCGGGATGGAGTTCTGCTTGTTGATCAGAACCAGTCTCCAGTCATCGGAACGGAATTCCTGCTGTTCCACGGTCTCCCGCGCATCACTGCCCGCTCCGGTCTCCTGCACATTTTCGCTCACGATCTCCTCCGAAGCCTGTAAAATATCGGAGGCATCGTATTTGTCCACCAGGGCATAGCCGTGGGAAGTACTGCTGTAATCCGACTGTTCCAGCACGTCCTCATCCTCTAAGAGTTCCAGTCCCGCCATATCCGGTTTCTTCTCCTCCGCCAGAGAGATGTTGGCAGTCTCGGCATTTCTCAATTCATAGTCATTCCCTGCATCCTCTGTAATAAACGCCGGGAAAGAAAAACTGCTGTATACCGCAAACAGGAAGAAGGTTCCCACCATCACGGCAAAACGTTTTCCGTTATTCTTACAATAATTACGGATATGAAAAAAAGACATCACAAAAAGCAGCAGCGGCACTGCTACCGCCCTGTTCCATCGGTTCTTTTTTCCAAATTTCAGAAGTTTTGCCCTGGCTTTCTCTTCCGTTGTTTTTTCCATTTGTATATTCGACCTTTTACTTCCCGTTAGTACTTATGTCATATGATAGCATACTTTATATTCCGTTGCATCCTTTTTCTATAAAAAAGTTGCGATTTATTCGGTAATTGCGTATAATCTTATGATACAAGGTAACTATTCAGCCCCCTACGAATCATTAAAACTAATATTTCATGCCTGCATGTAAATAGCAGTTTTATGATTCGCAAGGTGACTCGAATAGGGTCGCCGCCCATAAATGAGCAAAATGAGCTTCGTAGCAGCGAGAAAGCACGATTTATGGTGCGTTTTTGCGAATGTATGGGCGGGGGGCGAGCGATTTGAAAAGGAGAACTACTATGGCCGGTTCAACATTTGGAAACATTTTCAGGATCACCACCTGGGGAGAATCCCACGGGAAAGCATTGGGTGTCGTCGTCGACGGCTGTCCCGCAGGGCTGCCTCTCTCCGAGGAAGATATACAGAAATACTTAGACCGCCGCAAACCCGGCACCAGTGCCATCACCACCCAGCGTAAGGAAGCTGATCAGGTGGAGATTCTCTCCGGAGTCTTTGAAGGCAGAACCACCGGTACTCCCATCTCCCTGATGGTACGCAACACTTCCCAGATCTCTGGAGATTACACGGAGATTGCGGAGAATTACCGTCCCGGTCATGCGGATTATTGTTTTGATGCCAAATACGGTTTCCGGGATTACCGGGGTGGCGGACGTTCTTCCGGTCGTGAGACCATCGGACGTGTGGCTGCCGGATCCATTGCAGCGAAGATCTTAGAGCAGATGGGCATTACTGTATTCGCCTACACCCGTTCCATCGGTCCCGTGGATGTGGATCTGACAAAGTTCGACCGTACCACTGCCCGCTCCACTATCACTGCCATGCCGGATGCAGAAGCTGATGCAAAAGCATGCGCATATCTGCAGCAGGCAAGAGAAGCCTGCGATTCTGTGGGCGGATGCATGGAATGTCGCGTGGAAGGACTTCCCGCAGGCATCGGAGATCCAGTGTTCGAGAAGCTGGATGCCAACCTGGCGAAAGCCATTATGTCCATCGGTGCTGTAAAGTCCGTAGAGATCGGCGACGGTGCAGAAGTCTCCCGTCATACCGGCAGCGAGAATAACGACCCCTTCCGCATGGAGAACGGCAAAGTCATCAAGGCCAGTAATCATTCCGGAGGTATTTTAGGGGGTATGAGTGACGGCAGTCCCATCATCGTCCGGGCTTATGTGAAGCCCACCCCTTCAATCTTCCGCCCCCAGCAGACGGTGAACCGCTCCGGTGAAAATACCGAGCTTACCATCCGCGGCCGTCACGATCCCATCATCGTTCCCAGAGCCGTGGTCGTCATGGAATGCATGACCGCCATCACCGTACTGGATGCCATGATGCTGAATATGTCGGCGAAACTGGAGTCCCTGATGAAATTCTATCAGTAAATGGAGAGTTAGTGAAATAAATATATGTATTTTTAAGAGAAGGGCACAGCCACGGTAAATACAAGCGGCTGTGCCCTTTTTCTGTTTGAGATGGGTACAGGACAAGAAAATAGCTGCCTCTGTGCCCACGGCTTGCTCCAAAATGGGCACAGCGCAAGAGCATCAGCTACTCTGTGCCCGCGGCTTGCTCCAAAATGGGCACAGCGTAAGAGCATCAGCTACTCTGTGCCCACGGCTCGCTCCAAAATGGGCACAGCGCAAGAGCATCAGCTACTCTGTGCCCACGGCTTGCTCCAAAATGGGCACAGCGCAAGAGCATCAGCTACTC
>ERZ808240.1813-NODE-1813-length-25206-cov-11.172955_pt1 | contig 25206 bp, 27 predicted proteins | sample MGYA00521084_ERZ808240 | MGnify/ENA primary metagenome ERZ808240 (study PRJEB31516, sample SAMN03275571) | gut metagenome | biome: mammalia-associated habitat; material: feces | host: Papio cynocephalus | place: Kenya | collected 2012-08-06 ... | reverse complement strand
GGGCAAGATGCACGCCTGCGGGCACGATGCCCATATGGCCATGGCGCTCGCGGCGGCGACCTTTGTCGACCGCACGCTTCGCGAGAACCCGCACGGGCTCCGGCGAAACGTCCTCTTCGTGTTCCAGCCGGCGGAGGAGACCACCGGTGGCGCCAAGACGGTGTGCGAGAGCGGCGTCTTCGAACGCTATCGCGCGGACCGCATCTTCGGTTTCCATGTGTGGCCCGACCTGCCGGCCGGCACGCTCGCGAGCTGCGCGGGTCCGCTTTTGGCCCGTTCGAGCGAGACGCATATCCATATCCACGGCGCGAGCATCCATATCGCCAAGACGTACGGGGTGCCGGCCTGCGAATCCCATGACGCGGCGCTGGCGGCCGCCAAGTTTTTGGTTGCCGAGCGCGAGCTCATGGACGAGCTCGGTGCCGAGGAACCCTGCATCTGCAAATTCGGCCTGGTTGAGGCCGGCACCGTCTGCAACGTCGTGGCGGGGGAGGCCCATATCGCCGGCAGCCTGCGCGTGTTCACCGATACGATGTTCGATCGCGCGAAGGCGGGGATTCGCCGCGTGCTCGACGAGGCGTGCATGGCGACCGGCTGTACCTATGACATCGACTTCGCGGAAGGGTACCCGCCGGTCGACAACGATCCGGCCCTCTTCGCCGAGGTCGAGCCGGCGCTGCCCGGGATGCGGCACGTCGAGGAGCCGCTGCTCATCGCCGAGGACTTCGCGTTTTACCAGCGTCATCTGCCGGGTGTGTTCTTCCTGTTGGGTACGGGCGTCCCGACGGATGATGGCGCTGCGCCGGTCGAGAATCCCCGCGATGCCGAAGGGTGCCCCGCATATGCGACGAGCGCGTTGCATACCGACACGATGCTCTTCGACGAGGGCATCCTCCTCAAGGGGCTCGATACCTACAAGCGTTTGATCATGCTGGGATAGCCATAAGAAATGTGAACGGGGGACGTACCCCTGTTCACATTTCTTCGCGCTCGTACGTGCCGCCCGCGCCCTGCTGCGCTACACTTCGGGCAACGAAAGGAGCGTTCCCATGAAGCAGCACAAGTTCTGGGCCTATGCCATGGTCGTCTGCGCCATCATGGCCGTCTACACCGGCCGAAAGCGCGTCTAGGCATACGCAGCATGAAGGGGCATCCGATTGGAGGCCCCTTGCTTTGATGCGGCATTTGGGGCCAAGCCTCTCGAGCCTGTCCTTCGCGTTTTCCTCCTGCTCGTCGCTCGAGAGGATCGTGGTCGATGCGTCCTGGGCACTGCCGAAGGGGTACATGGGCGCGCAGACGTTCTACAACCGGGCGGTAACGGGACGGCGTTTTCCTCCGGCAACGCGGGGTACGCGATGATGCAGGTCGACGTACTCCCTGCTTTGCGTCTTATAGATGATGTCGTCATAGACTTCGGAGACCCAGGAGGCTTCGTCTGCCGTGCAGTCCTCGAGCAGGAACTTGCGCGTGGCGTCGATGTCCTCGGTGAGGGCATCGGTGAGCTCCGTCCAGCACTTCTCGACCGCGGACTGCCATTCGTCGTTCGTGGCTGCGCGCTTTTTGATAATTGCGCGAATCGTGTCTGTGTTCATTGCTTGCTTCTCCCGCGATTCCCATCTTATTGCCGCACATCCCGTCTCCTGGGTCAAGAAGCCGGTTTATGACCTAGTCGGATGATGTGCTCGGCATGTGAAACCAGGGGAATCAGGGGGTGTCGATGGAATCGATTATCGTTGCGTTCATCGGCGGTGCCGTGACGCTCGTGGGCGTCGCGCTCTCCAACTCGTGCAGCCGCGCGGTGATGGAGGTCTAGATCGACGAGCTCTCGAGGCGCGCACGAGTTGCACAACTGTCTGGTCGAGCGGACGTACCGCCTCGAGCAGGACATGGCCGTGGTCAGGCGCGACGTGGACGCGCTGGAGGGGAGGAGCGGTAAGTGAGCGAGTTTCTCAACAGCAACGAGTGGAACTGGCGCCTTCTGCGCACGGTGGCGCAGGGCGTCCTGGACGAGGTCGTGGCGAACATCGACCTGCCCGCGGGCGTCGCGGACCCCGACCCGACGTGGCGGGCCGCGTGCGCGGTCCCAACGGCGTTTATTCCGGTGCTTCTCGGCTGCATTCTTCTCCTGCAGATTGCCTGTGCCTACGAGTACCGTTTCAGCAATTGAATCGGAGTGCCGATTCCCTGACCAGAAGCGGCGCGTCCCGATTGTGGACGAACCGCCTTGTTTGAGCCTTTATACCCTGCATGAATTTGGGGCCGGTACGAATAATCCCGCTCGGAGCGTTATCGGGCATTGCCGAGTGTTGCTGAGCTTTCGGTAAAATAGATAATCTACCTGCGGCTTTGTTGCTTAGAGTTGAGAAGTGTTTTGAAGGGTTATATGGGGTTAATTAGCTGCGAGCTAATGAAATCCTCCTTGGCCTTCTTAATAATGAGCTCGATGGCAAGCGCCAGAGTTCGAATGTCAGGAGGACATCATGGCAAAAGAGGGAAAGAAACCCTTGGGCAAGATCATTCTCATCGTCGTCATCGTGTTGGTGGCGATCGGGGTGTTCGGTTCGTTGGGTGGCAATAATTCCGGGTCTTCATCCTCGGATTCCACCAAGGAGGAGCAGACCCAGACCCAGGCCGAGCCCGAGTCCAAAGCCCAAGATCCCTACACCATCAGCGATGAGACGGCGGATACCTCGAACCAGTTCGCCTACAAGATCACCGGTACGCTGACCAACAACACCGACCAGAAGAAAAGCTATATTCAGGTGGAGTACACGCTCTACGATGCCGACGGCAACCAAGTCGGCACCGCGCTCGCCAACACCAACAACCTCAAGGCGGGCGGTACCTGGAAATTCGAGGCGACCGGTACGGTCTCCCCGGATAAGGTCGCGAACTGGGAGCGCTCTGACGTGAGCGGTTTCTAGGTGATGAACCGGACGTTTGGCATCGATCGAGTCGCAAGGGAGGCGAGAGCGAATGCCCGATAAGAAGTTGACCGAAGAGCTGCTCAACGAGCTGCTCTCTGCCCCGAGTATCGACGGTTACATCAACGAGCACGATTTCGCCACCGTCTCGCTTTCGAGCTACCTTAAGCAGCTCCTGCGCGAGAAGGGGCTCGAGCGCTCGCGCGTGGTGCGTATGGCCGACCTCAACGAGACATTCGGCTACCAGATCTTCACCGGCGCGCGCCACCCGAGCCGCAACAAGGTGCTGCAGATCGCCTTCGCGATGGCGCTCACGCTCAAGGAGACCGACCGGGCGCTCGCGGCGGCCGGAGCGAACATCCTCAACTGCAAGGACCGCCGCGACGCCATCATCATCTTCTGCATCGACCGCGGCTGCAGCCTGCAGAAGGTCAACGAGGAGCTTTATCGCTTTGGGGAGGAGACGATAAGCTGACCCTTTGGTCGAGCGAGATAACGGAATCGGAAACCCGTCGGTGGGCCGTGCGCCTGCCGACGGGTTTCCTCTATCATGGTCGCTATGGAGACCCAGGATATGACAGATGACCTTGATGCCGCGCTCGCGGAATACCTCGCGTCTTTCGATCGCGATGCGAGCTTTCGCGTGGATCGTGTGCTCAAGGCTTCCGACGTCGAGACGACGGAGGTCGTGTATTTCGAGGGCGCCGCGGGCGGCTCGCTCGGCCCCTTCGTCCGCAAACGCATCGATGCCGCTGCCCGGATCGGCGGGGCGTATGAGCGCCTGTTCGCCGCGCAGCGTGCGGGCGTGCGCTTTGAGCATCTGCCGCGCCTGCTCGACTGCTGGCGCTCGGGCGATACGCTCGACGTGATCATGGAATATGTCGAGGGCGAGACGCTCGAGGCCCTCGTGGGCCGCCTGGGCGCCACGCCCGACTACGCCCGCGATCTCTTTCCGGCGATCTGCGATGCCGCGGCGGAGCTTCACGGAGGGTTCGGTGCGCCGGGCGAGCCGGCCGCCCCGGTGATCCATCGCGATCTCAAGCCCTCGAACATCATGGTCTCGGGCACGATGTGGTCACCCGAGCGGGGAATGACGTTTTCGTCGCTTGTGATCATCGACCTGGGGATCGCGCGGGTGTGGCGAGAGGGCGCCGATGCCGACACGGTGAAGTTCGGCACGCGCCCCTACGCGCCGCCCGAGCAGTACGGCTTTGGCCAGACGAGCGTGCGAAGCGACGTCTACGCCCTGGGGGCGCTGCTGTTCTTCTGCCTCACCGGACATGACCCCCGGCCGGGTGTGGGAATGCGCGATCAGTGCGAGAGGCACGATATCCCCGGCCCGCTGGCCGATGCCGTCTGCATGGCTATGGCACTCGATCCCGCCAAGCGCTTCGCGAACGCGCCGGCGCTGGGAAGCGCGGCGCGGGCGGCCTACGGGCGTTCGCTTCCTGATGCTTCCACAGCCGAGACTTTAGGGGAGACGACTCGGCCCGTATCGGGGTTGAAACCGCTTTTCCCTTCTCCGGTGGCGGGCGCGGCCGTCCCGATCGGCCTGTCTTCCGGCGAGGTTGCAAGCCCCGTGCGCTCTATGCCGGTGCCGAGGCCCACCGCGCCGGTGCCTTCCGCCCCGACGCCCGTCTCTGCCTCTCCGGCCCGCTCGCGGCGCAGCCTGCTCTCGCGCGTCCCGGAGCCTCTGGGCCGCTTTTGGAACACGATGGTCTACCTCTCGCTCCTGACGTTTCTTGCCGGGAGCCATTTCGCGGTCTTCCGACCCACCGGCGCCAACCGCGGCTACCCGACTTGGTTTCTGATGGTCGAGTATTTCTTCTTCGTCGACGGGATGGCGGCGCTGTTCCACTACGCGATGCTCGACAAGCGCCGTCTGCGCCGACGCTTCGAGATCCTCGACCGCTATCGCGGGAGCGCGCTGGCCAAGCTCTGGCTTAAAGCGCTCGGCGTCCTCTTGCTCGTGATGATTGCGATCGTCCTCCTCGCCAATGCGACCGGGGTCGTGAACACCTCCAGCGCGTAAAGGGCGGCTTAAGGTTTCGTAGCGGTGACCCGTCAGCGCTGGCTGCTATCGCGCCGGTAGTATAATCAGATTTCCATATGTTGACTTGTATACATCTTGTGACGACCGCGCAAGGCGGCTGCAAGATGACAAGAGGGGAGAATATGAGCTCACAGAAAGAGGCTCAGGCGGCGCCCTATGCCGACGTCCAGACGGTCGGTATTCCGCGGGCGCTGCTTTATTACCGGTACGGGGCGTTTTGGAGGCGCTTTTTCGAGGGGATCGGCCGCACGGTCGTGGTGAGCGAGCCGTCGGACCTCGGCATCTTCGAGAGGGGGCAGGAGGCCTCCGTCGACGAGACCTGCCTCGTCTCGAAGCTCTACCTGGGACACGTGCGGACGCTCCTCGACCGCGATCCCGCGCCAGACGCCATCTATGTGCCCGGCATCGCCAACCATGGCCGGTGGCATACGTTCTGCACGAAGTTCCAGGCGCTGCCCGATCTGGTCGAGAACGCATTCTACGAGCGGCATCCGCGCATCATCTCGACCTTTGTCGAGGAGCAGGAGACCGATGCGCTCCGCGAGAAGGTCTACACCGAGTTCGCCCTTGGGTTCGGCGTGACCCGCAAGGAGGCGCGCTCGGCCTACCGGGCGGCCGTCCGTGCCCAGCGCGACCATGACGCGGCGCTCGCCAAGGCCCAAGACGAGCTCGTGGCGGCCCAGGCCAAGCTGCCGGCGGGGGAGCGTCCCCTCACGATCCTCGTGGCAGCGCATCCCTATGTGCTCCACGACCCCTTTGTGGGCGGCCCCGTCATCGATGCCCTGCGTGGCATGGGCGTGACGGTGCTCTTCTCCGACGAGTTCGACCATGAGCGCGCCTACAAGCGCAGCTTCGATTTCTCCCAGAGCATGCCCTGGATGATCAACCGTGAGATCGTGGGCTGCGTGCTGGAGCGATTCGACCATGTGGACGGCATCGTGCTCATGAGCGCCTACCCCTGCGGCCCAGATTCCATGACCGATGACGCCATCTCCCGCCGGATCAAGGGCAAGCCGCTCCTCACCCTGACCGTCGACGCCCAGAGCGGCACCGCCGGCATCGAGACGCGCATCGAGAGCTTCGTCGATATCTTGACCTACCAGAAGCGGGGAGGCTACCTGCATGAAGAGCGATAACCAGGCAACGCCGCCGTCTGCGGACATGACGGCCGTCGAGGCGGCACAGCTTGCGGCGGAGCACGGGCGCTGCCACGGTGCGCCCGAGGTCCCCGGCGACCGCGACGACACGCTGCGGCGCGGCGGCTCGGACGAGCCCCGCGGCACCCGCACGACGGTAAGCGCGGGAGCCCCGGCGCCGATCCTCTCCGAGGCTCCCAGGCGCGCCGTCAAGCAGGCCGTAAGACGCGCCCGCGAGCGGCGCCACAGCACGCGCCGCGTGGCGTTCTTCCGCTACAGCTACTATGAGCCGGCGTTCCGCTTCTTCGCCGAGCGCGTCCTCAACGCCGAGTTCGTCGCGCTTCCGCCGGCGACCCGGCGCACCGTCGAGATCGGCGATGCCAACTCGAGTGATTTCGTCTGCAGTCCGTTCAAGCGCATCGTGGGCGACTATGCCGAGGCGCTCGACCGCGGTGCGGACGTGCTCGTCCAGTTCACCGGCTTTTGCCGCCTCACGTACTACGGCGAGCTGCAGGAGATGATCCTGCACGACATGGGCTACCGTGACTTCACGATGCTCAACTTCTCGACCGTCGCCGGCAAGAGTCTGGCCGAGTACGTCAAGTTCTGCAAGCGCGTCGTGAACCCCGACCTCTCGGTCCCCGCCGGCGCGGCGGCGCTCGTGGGTTGCTACAAGATGGCCGAGCACCTGGATGAGTTCATGGCCTACTATCTCTCCAACGCCGCCTTCGAGGTGCGGCGCGGCTCGTTCGAGCGCGTGCGCAAGGCGTTCTTCCGTGCCATGAACACCGCGGAGAACGCGGCGGAGGTCGACGCGGGCTTCAAGAAACACATGGCGGCGCTCCAGGCGCTCGAGCTCGACCGCCCCGCGAATCCGGTGCGGGTTGGCCTCACGGGCGACTACTACACCGTGGCCGATGCCGAGGGCAACATGGAGGTCGCCCAGAAGCTCATCGACATGGGGGTTTCGGTCGCGCTCGACATGACGATCTCGGACCGCAACCTGCACTACGACGAGCCGGCGCTGCGCGCCCAGATCGGCGAGTACGTCAAGTACGACATGGGGCCCACGTCTTCGTTCAACATCGCGGCGGCCAAGCGCTATGCCGAGGAGGGCTTCGACGGCGTCATCCATATGAAGGCCGCCGGCTGCACGCCCGAGATCGACGTGATGCCGGTGCTCCAGCGCCTCTCACGCGACTACAAGATGCCGGTGCTGTTTTTGACCTTCGACTCGCAGACTTCCGACACGGGCCTCATGACCCGCCTCGAGGCGTTCTATGACATGATTTCGATGAGAAAGGGGCGTGCGTAGATGGCCGCTCAAAAGAAGATCGAGGCCTTCTTGGGCGTCGACACCGGTTCGATCTCCACGAAGGGCGTCGTGATCGATGCAGAAGGGTCGATCCTCGCGCGTTCCTACCTGTGGACGGAGGGCGACCCCGTCAACGCCGCCCGCCGCGTGGCCGACGAGCTCGCCGGGCAGCTCGATCTCGACCGTTATGAGATCGTGGCCGTGGGCACCACCGGTTCCGCCCGCCGCCTGGTGGGTGCCATGTTGGGGGCGCAGGTGGTCAAGAACGAGATCACCGCGCATGCCGTGGGCACCACCTTCCTGCATCCGGACGTGCGCACGATCCTTGAGATCGGCGGGCAGGATTCCAAGATCATCCTGGTTGAGAACGGCGTGGCCGTCGACTACGCCATGAACACGCTCTGCGCGGCCGGCACCGGATCGTTTTTGAGCAGCCAGGCGCACCGTCTGGGCGTGCGGGTCGAGGATTTCGGCGATATCGCGGCAACGTCCAAGCACCGCGCGAACATCGCTGCGCGCTGCACGGTCTTCGCCGAGAGCGACCTCGTGCACAAGCTCCAGGTAGGCTACTCCAAAGAGGACGTCATCGCGGGCCTTTGCTGGGCCGTGGCGTCAAACTACCTCAACAACGTGGGCAAAGGTAAGAAGATCGCGAGCCCCGTGGTGTTCCAGGGCGGCGTCTCCAAGAACTCCGGCGTCGTGCGCGCCTTCGAGGAGCAGCTGGGCTGCGAGGTGCGCGTCGATCCCGACGGCCATCTCATGGGCGCTTTCGGTGCCGCGCTCCTTGCTGTCGATTCCCCGGTGGCTGAGCGCCGTCCGTTCACGTTCGACGATGTCGACGACTTCGAGTTCAAGACGCGCGAGGTCGTGTGCGGCCACTGCGCGAACCATTGCGAGATCGTGTGCGTCTACCGCGACGACGAGCTCATCGACTCTTGGGGAAACCGTTGCGACCGCGGCGCGATCAAGCCGCACAAGAAGTAGCGGCTCATGCGAAAGCCGCCGGCTTCGAAGGATATCGGCATACAAGGAAAAAGGGCTCCGGAATTCGTTCCGGAGCCCTTTTGCGTTAGATGCGGTTCATTTGCGCGGCGACCTTGTTGTACCAGTCCTGCCAGGTGGGCGGGCAGTACTTTTGGGCCGCTGCCGGGGTGAGGGTGGAGCCGTAGGTGCGGCCCAGATACGCGACGTGCGCGTTGATGGCCTCGCTCCAGCTGCCAAAGCTGCGCCAGCCGCCGCCGGCAGCGCTCCAGCCCCAGGCGTTGTAGGCGCCCGCGCAGTAGGTGCCCTTGGTGCTCTCGATGCAGGCGATGGCGGGGGACCAGCGGGGGTCGACACCGGTGTTCCATGCCGCGATGGCGAAGGTGCGGCCCTGGCCTGCCATGGGGGAGCCGGCGAGATAGTTGTCGATGCGGCTCGCCCAGCTGTTCACAAAGGAGTCGTAGTCGCTGTTGTCGGTGCTGGCGGTCGAGTTGTTGCTCGGCGTGGTGTCGATGGTCGTGTTCGCGTTGGTGGCCTGGCTGTTGGAATTGTTGCCCGAGACGCCCTCACCGGAAATCTTCTGCTCGGCGGCGGCCTTGTCGGCGGCCAGCTTGGCGAGCTCCTCGGCGTTCTCCTTCTCGGCCTTGGCCTGTGCCTCGCTGCGGAGCTTCTGAGCCTGGGACAGGGCGTCCTGGGCGCTCTTCTCCTCGGACTCGAGGTCGCTCTTGGCCTGCTCGAGGTCGGACTTATCCTTTTCGAGCTGGGTCTGCATGTTGTCGAGCTTCTCGATCTCGTCGACGCTGGAGCTCGTGATCTGGTTGGTGTATTTGACCGTGGTGAAGAACTCGCTCAGGCTCTGCGTGTTGACCAGGAAGCTCACGATGGGGTTCGTGCCCTTCTGGTACTTGTAGAGGTCGCGCATGGCGGAGCTTGCCTTCTCCTGCTGTTCCGGGAGCTTCGCCTCGATCTGTTCGATGCTCGCGGTGTTGCTGTCGATCTTCTTTTGCAGCTCGTCGAGCTTGCTGCGCGCATCGCTGTAGGCGCTCGTGGCGTCCTCGATCTTCTTCTGTGCGCTGGCGATCTCGTCCTGGGTCTCCTGCGAGGCGGCGAAGGCCGTGGCGGGGGAGAGCACGGGCGTGGCGGTGAGGGCCACGGCGAGCGCGGCGCTCGTGATAAGACGGGCCGGCCGCGACGTGATGAGCGCCTGGGCGCTGTGCTTCGAATGCTGCATCCGATTCCTCGGCAATCAAAAAATAGACGATTAGACATTGTGCATTCTACTACAGCCCTCGACCTCAACTTGAACGTTAAAGGTGAGGTCGCACCGCCGCCACGGATGGATGACGCGGTCGACCTGCATATTTAACCGAAATGTTAAGAAACTATAGACTTTGAAGTGAAGGTTGAGGGTTGGCGTCGGTGAAGACGTCGGTGGCGCGTCCTCCGATCCACGCGATGCCGGGAAAGCTTAGAGCGTGCCGTCGCGCCGGGCTTGCTCGACCTCCTCGAGCGCCTCGGCCGGGGTGTAGGCACAGGTGCCGTCGCCGCGGCGGACGATCTCGATGACATCGCCCACGGCGACCTCGCCGCCATGGAGCACGACGCCGAAGATACCTTCATGCGGGAAGATGCAATCGCCCGCCAGATAATAGATGGCGCAGCGCGTATGGCAGACCTTGCCGATCTGGCTGATCTCGATGAGCACCTCATCGCCCACCTTGAGCCGGGTGCCCAGCGGGAGGTCGAGCAGGTCGATTCCCTCGGTGGTGAAATTCTCGCCAAAGTCGCCCTCGGCGACATCGAGGCCGCGCTCACGTGCCGTCTGGATCGACTCGCGGGCAAGGAAGGAGACTTGGCGGTGCCAGTGGCCGGCGTGGGCGTCAGACTCGAGGCCGTATTGCTCGACCACGCGGTCGCGACCCCCCTCGACGGGTGACTTGCGCGTGCCCTTGTGCGGGGAGGTGTTGACGGAGACGACGCGTGCAGGGCCCCGGTAGGCGTCACCGTCGGTGCGCATCGGCCCCATCTTGCCTGCGCGCTCCTCGAGTTCGCGCTTTGCCGCTTCGAGCAGCTGTTCGTTGTCGATCTGGTCGGTCTGCATGGTGGTCCTCGGCAATCATTATTCTTTGAAAAGAATCAACATGCTGAATCGTAGCATAGGGTGCCTCGGGTCGATAGATACGGTGGAGCTTTGCGACCGGTGTCGTACGGACGTTACAATACAAAGGTTGCATACACGTCGCCCGCGCTTGCCGCCCGGGCGCAACAGATAGGATTCACATGGCTTTGCAGTTCAAGGAGCGCGAGTTCATCCCCGTGCTGTTCGGCGGCGACATCAACGCCTACTCGGTCGCCCGTGCGTTCTACGAGGAGTACCAGGTCAAGAGTCTCGTCTTTGGCAAATACCCGACGGGTCCCGCGTACCGCAGCCAGATCATCGACTACACCCCCGGCGAGACGATCGACACCATGCCGGTGCTGCTCGACACCGTCAACGGCATCGCTCGCAAGCATCCCGACAAGACGATCGTGGCCATGGGCTGCGGCGATAACTACGTGGCGCTCGTGGCCCAGGCCCAGGATGCCGGCAAGCTCGAGCCCAACATCGTCGCGCCCTACGGCCCCTATTCCGTGATGGAGCGGTGCCAGAAGAAGGAGTATTTCTACGAGCTGTGCGAGAAGCACCATGTGCCCTATCCGCACACCTTCACCTTCACGCGCGCCATGCTCGATACGGACGGCAACGCCCGGGCCGAGGAGCTCGACCGCGGCGTCGATTTCCCCTTTCCGATGATCCTGAAGCCGAGTGACGGCATCATGTACTGGGAGCACGAGTTCGAGGGCCAGAAGAAGGCCTACGAGATCGCCGATCGCGCCGAGCTCGAGCAGGTCATCCATGACGTCTACGCAAGCGGCTACACCGATGACCTCATCTTGCAGGACCGCGTGCCCGGCAACGACGAGTACATGCGCGTGCTCACGAGTTACTCGGGTCGCGACGGCAAGGTTCACATGATGTGTCTGGGCCACGTGCTGCTCGAGGAGCACCAGCCGCACGGCGTGGGCAACCATGCCTGCATCATCACCGAGCCCAACGACGAGCTCATGGAGGGCGTGCGCAAGCTTCTCGAGGACATGCACTTCGTGGGCTACTCGAATTTCGACGTCAAATACGATGAGCGCGACGGCTCCTTTAAGTTCTTCGATTTCAACACGCGTCAGGGCCGCAGCAACTACTACGTCACCAACAGCGGCTTCAACGTCGCTAAGTACGTGGTGGAGGAGTACGTCTACAACCGCCCCTTCGAGCCCGATTTCGTGACGGCGCAGAAGGAGGCGCTCTGGAGCGTCGTTCCCATGGGCGTCGTCGACAAGTACGTCAAGGATCCGGCGCTCCGCGAGAAGGTGCACCGTCTGGACCGCGAGGGCAAGGGCGCGGACCCGTCGTTCATGAAAGGCGACTTCGTCTTCAACCGGTGGCTGCGCATGTGGCACACCAAGCTCCGTCACTACAAGCTGTTCAAGACGTATTACAAGTAGGCGTCGCGCGGCGTGCCGCGAGCCGAGCGGGCTGCGGCTTCGCGGAGGCGGATTGTTGCAAGTGCGGGTGTTTTGCGCCGCGGTCGTGTAGACGGTCGCGGCGCGGGTATGATGGGCCGAAAGAGCCAGGGTTCAAGGAGGCAGCGGATGGAGAAGCTCGGAGTGATCGGCGGTATGGGCGCCGAGGCCACGTCCTATTACTACGACCAGGTCGTGCGACACACGGCCGCCACCTGCGACCAGGAGCATATCGACATGGTCGTGCTCTCGCGCGCCTCCATGCCCGATCGCACCCGGGCCATCAAGACCGGCGACGACGCCCGTCTGCTTGCCACCATGAAGGAGTGCGCCGAGGCGCTCGAGGCGCTCGGCTGCGCGCATATCGCCATTCCCTGCAACACGTCCCATTATTTCTACGATCAGATCCAGTCCTTCACGCGCGTGCCCATCATCCACATGCCGCGTGAGGCGGTGCGCTATGCGATCGCCGGTGCCGTGATGGGGGAGAACGGGTTCGACCCGGCGCGCTCGCGGGCGACCGAGCCGGTGCGCAAGATCGGCATCATGGGGACCGACGGTACCGTCCAGGCGGGCGTCTACGGGGATGCCTGTAAGGCGCGCGGCGTCGAGCCGGTCTATCCGAGCGAGCGGCGGCAGGCCGACGTCATGTCGCTCATCTACGACGACGTCAAGGCGGGTCGCACGCCCGACATGGACAAGTTCGACCGCGTGATGTGGGAGTTCGCCCGCAGCGGGTGCGACCGCGTGATTCTCGCCTGCACGGAGCTCTCGGTGCTGCAGAAGTACCGCGAGATGCCCGAGATCGCCCTCGATGCCATGGACGTCCTCGTGCGCGAGTCGATCATCCGCAGCGGCGCCCCCTACAAAGACTGACCTGCAATTTAGGGACAGGTTTATTTTTACAGGTTTTATCTGGGCAAACTTCGCCCGTCGCTATAACGGTTCCCATCTCAAGGACAAAACCGCCCCCGTCGGCTTTATCACCGGCGGGGGCGGTTCGCTTACCATGGAACTCTGTTTGGCGGGCGATGGGGCTTCGTGATGTCGGGCGTGGGAAACCTGTAAAAATAAACCTGTCCCTAATTTGCAGGTTTCTAGAAGACGACGCCGAGGGCGATGAGCGCGACGCAGAGGACGAGCATCGCGAAGTCGCGCCCCATGAGCGGGTAGCGCTTGAAGGAGCTTGCGCGCGTTCGCAGATAGAAGCCGCGCTGCTCGGCGGCGAGGGCCGTCGCATCGGTCTTGCCTACGCTCGAGATGAGCAGCGGCACGCAGAGCGGGAGCATCAGCTTGAGCTTCTTGAAAGGGTTCTTGGTGTCGTATTCGACACCGCGTGCGGTCTGGGCCTCCATGATGGCGTTCATCTCCTGGCTGAACACCGGGACGAAGCGGAGCGCCGTCGTGAACGTGAAGGCGTAGCGATAGGGAACGTGGAGCACCTCGACGCAGGCGTTGGCGAGGTCGTTGAGCTTGGTCACCATGAGCATGAGGATCAGCGGCAGCGCCACGCCGAGCAGACGCAGGCAGGCCTTGGAGCCCGTGATGAGGCCCGTGGTCGTCGCGAAGGCGAAGACGGTCTCGCCGTCGCGCACGAAGGCGAGCTGCAGCACGAACATGATGAGGGCGAGCGGCACGAGCAGCTTGAGGAGTGAGCACAGGCGCCCGAAGGCGCCGGCATAGGCGCCGAGTGCGAGCGTGAGCGCGAGCAGTCCCAGGAGTGCGGCGTATGTGTCGGCCAGGAACGTGGCGGCGATGATCGCCGCGGCGATCGCGAGCTTGGTGACGGGGTTCAGCCGGTGAAGCAGCGTGTCTCCCGGCATGTAGTCGATGACGTTAACCACGACGGACCATCTCCTCGGTGACGCGGACGATATCGGAGACTTCGCTGATGCCGGCGAAGGCGGGGGAGACCTGCTCGGCGAGGCGCCGCGAGAGCTCCGTGACCTGCGGCGGCTCCACGTAGGCGCGATGCATGAGGTCGCGGTCGGCGAAGAGCTCGGCGGTGCGGCCGCGGCCCAGGATCTCGCCGTTCGCCATGACGACGATACGCTCTGCGAAGTCCGAGACGACCTCCATGTCGTGGCAGACCATCACCACGGCGCATCCACGCTCGGCCATGGTGCGCACGGTCTCCATCACGGTCATGCACTCGCGGTAGTCGAGACCGCTCGTGGGCTCGTCGAGCACCACGATCTTGGGCTCGACGACGACCACGGAGGCGAGGGCGACCATCTGGCGCTGTCCGCGCGAAAGCGAGAACGGTGCCTCGTCGGCCGGCAGGCCAAAGCGGTCGATCACGAGCTGCGCACGACGCAGGGCCTCGGCACGGTCGACGCCGGCGAGCTCGAGTCCAAAGGCGACCTCGTCGAGCACGGTGTCCTTGCAGATCTGGTGGTCGGGGTTCTGGAAGAGCGTCGCCACCTCGCGCGCGATGCGGCTCGTGGGCACGGTCGCGGTGTCGAGCCCTGCCACGCGCACGCGGCCCGACGAGGGCTTGAGCAGGCCTGTGAGCAGTTTGGTGAGCGTGGTCTTTCCAGCGCCGTTCTGTCCGACTAACCCTAAGAGCTCGCCGGGGTAGAGCGTGAGGTTGAGGTCGTGGACCGCCGCGCCGCCCGTCGGGTAGGCGAACTCGACGTGCTCGAAGGTGAGCACGGGCTCGGCATCCTTGGCATGCGGGCGCGCCGACGGCGCGTGGGGCGAGGACGCGGGCGTGTCCGCGGTGGGCGCGAGTGCGGGGTCGATCAGGCTCGCGACCATGCGCTCGGCCTCGTCGACATCAAGGCAGGGCGTGTCGCCGCAGTCAAGGCCCTTGGCGGCCAGGCTGTTGTAGACACGGGTCACGCGCGGGCAGTCCACGCCGATCGCGCGGAGCTCATCGGTGTGCGAGAAGACCTCATGCGGCTCGCCCTCGAGCACGATCTTGCCGCGTTCGAGCACGATGACGCGGCGGCAGAACTCGGAGAGCAGCGCCACCTTCTGCTCGACCACCACGACGGTGATGCCGAGCGTGCGGTTGACGGCGGCGAGCGTCTCGAACACGAGCGTGGAGCTCGCCGGGTCGAGGGCGGCTGTGGGCTCGTCGAGCACGAGCACGCGCGGACGGAGCGCCAGGATCGCGGCGATGGCGACCTTTTGCTTCTGCCCGCCCGAGAGGGTGGCGATCTCGCGGTCGCGCAGGTCGGCGATGCCCACGGTCTCGAGCGCCTCGTTCACGCGGGCCTCGATCTGGTCATGGGGAACACCGAAATTCTCGAGGCCGAAGAGCATCTCGTCCTCGACGACCGAGGCCACCATCTGGGTGTCGATGTCCTGGAGCACGCTCCCCACGATCTGCGAGATGTCGGTGAGCGAGACCTCGCACGTATCGTGCCCGTCGACGGTGACGGAGCCGTAGAAGCTGCCGCGGTAGTGGTGCGGCACGGCGCCCGAGAGGCAGGCCGCAAGCGTCGACTTGCCGGCGCCCGAGGGGCCGATGATGCCGATGAAGTCGCCTTCGTGCACGGCAAGCGAGACGTGGGTGAGCGCCTGCTCCGTCTCGGTGCCGTATGCGAAGGAGACGTCATCGACGCTGATGATCTTCTCCATAGTGACCTTTCGGTTGAAGCGCCGCGGGCGGCGGCGCGCGTTACGCAAAAAAGGGGCCGCTTAGGGGCGGCCCCGCCATGATACCAGCCCTTACTTGTTGAGGACCTTCTTGAGGGGGAAGTAGAGCGCCTGGACCACGACGGCGTTGAAGACGGCGGTGCCGAGCACGACGGGGACCTTGGCGACGGCCGTGCCGAGCGCGGCGCCCATGATGAGCGTGCCGCAGACGGCGAAGAGCGCGCCGGAGACGAGCGTGGCGACGAAGGCGGCGATGAGTGGGTTGACCTTGGAACCACCGATGCCGCTCTTTACACAAGCGGTCATGGCGAGGGCGCCGGCGACCTCGGTTGCGAAATTGAGGCCGGGGATGGACGTGGTGAGCTGGATGATGGCAGCAGAGATGAGGCCGTAGACGATGGCCTGGGGCGCGCTGGCGCGGGTGAGCGCGATGGCGAGGGCGTAGGCAGCGATGATGAACTGCGGTTTGATGCCCGTCATGGCGAGCGCATTGCCGACGGTCATGTTGAGGATGAAGCCGGCGGCGAGAAGGATCGCCAGGAGCACGAGCGAGCTCACGTCGACGAGGCCCTTGTCGGAGGCGGTGGCGGAAACGGTGCGGGCCTGGGAGTTGGAGGAAGCCATGGTGAAAATCCTTTCAAAAGGGGCGATTTCGATAAAACAGTGGCTAGGCCTTCAAAAGAAGGTCAAGAAACATGCAGGTAATTGAATTGAAAAAGGGATGAATTGAGTTAAGGAAGCTTGAAAACTGGAGAAAGCAAACGGGCTCACGAGGTGCCGCAGATTGCCGCGAAAGAGGAACGACGCGTACTTAGGTACGCGAGCGACGAATGAGCCGCAAGGTGCGGTGCCTCGTGAGCCCGCCGGGATTAGGAGAGCTTAAGGGCCTTCTTGATGGGCACATAGAGCGCGCCGACGAGGATGGCGTTGAAGACGGCGGTGAGGGCGACGACGGGCAGCATCGCGGCGGCGAGCTCGCCGACCACGCCGAGCATCGCCATCTTGATGACCATGAAGATGGCACCGGAGACGAACGTCGTGACGAAGGTGGCGACGATGGCGACTGCGGGCTTGATCTCGCCCTTGGCGCCGGCGGCGTTGACGATGCCGGCCATGAGCATCGCGGCGATGCCCTCGGCCGCGAAATCGATGAAGGGGGAGGTGGTGGTGATCTGGATCACGGCGGCGGAGATGAGGCCGATCACGAGCGCCTGGCCGATGTTGGGGCGCACGACGAGGATCGTGAGGCAGAAGGCCGAGATGATGAACTCGGGGCTGATCATGCCGCCCGAGATGCTCGAGATCGCCTTGCCGACGGTGAAGTTGAGGATGAATCCGGCGGCAAGCAGGATGGCGAGGAGTACGAGGGCGCGGACATCGAGTTTGCCGTGGTCGACGGCGGCGACGGTGCGGGGCTGGGAGACGTTGTTCTGGGACATGATGGGATACCTTTCTGGTGGGGTGGGGGTGGAAATGCGGAGGCGCGTGACGCGAATACGGTCGGGCTCGAGAAAGAAAAAGGCCCCCGGTCGAAACCGGAGGCCTAAACGCATTCTCTAGAGCACTAGCAGCAGCGAGAGGGACTCACCATCGACCGATCGTATTCGCGTCACGCCACCACCAGTTGTTGAGGGACTTCATGGTGCTCTTCATCTTGGTGGCTCCTTTCGGAAATACGTGACACATGGGTGTCTGCTTGTGTTGCGCTGCACTATAGCACAGTGGAGTGATGGCTGGGAACTCTTTTTGAGAAAGATTTCCGGACTATTTCCGGCGGTTCCTGCGGCCGATGACGTATCCCATCAACATCGCCAGGACGATGATGACGAGGTAGAGCATGGGCGATGCGTCGTTCATGATGGCGGCCTACTTTCCGAGCGGGGAGAAGTCGTCGATGATGAGGTCGAGGCACTGCGGGACGGCACGCGCGCCGAAGACCCCCGAGTTGCTGGGGATGATCTCGCCGTCGTACTGCATACCCATCGAGGGCGTGCAGGTGATACGTGCCTCCTTGCACTGGATGATCTTGAACTGCGGGCGTCCGAGCACCTTTCCCGCCGGGTCGAGGGCGGCGGTGATGACGGTGGGCAGGAGCTGCACCGTGCGCGCGGGCTCGATGACGACGATATCGATGAGGCCGTCGTCCATGCGGCAGTCGGGGAAGAGGTTGATGTCGTTTTGGATGACGGCGGTGTTACCGGCCATGCAGCAGATGCCGTCGAGCTCGTCGACCTGGCCGTCGTGCTCAATCCTAAAATGGGCGACCGTCGGGTCGGGGGTGGCCAGCGCCGAGAGGAAGTAGGCGATCTCGCCGATCTCGTTCTTGGTGGGGGCGGCCTTCTTCATGATCTCGGCATCGAAGCCCGATCCGGCGATGATGATGAAACCGTGGCGCTGCTCCTTGCCGTCCTCATCGAGCCAGAAGAGCTCGCCCATGTCGACTTTTGCCGTGCGGCCCTCGCGGCAGGCCTTGGCGAGCGCCGCGGCCTCGGGGGCGTTGCCGATGTTGTTGAAGAAGAGGCATGCCGTGCCCGAGGGGAAGACGAGCGTGGGGACGCCGCAGCCGCGCAGGCAGTCGAGCACGTTGGAGACGGTGCCGTCGCCGCCCGAGACCACGACGCGGTCGAATGTCTTGACGTCCGCCACGGCGTCCTCGGGTTCCATGCCGTCGCCGATAAAGCGCATGACGACCTCGTCCCCGCCCTGCGACAGCGCGTGGGTGAAGGCGTAGATCTCGTCCGAACTGGGACCGGAGGCGGGGTTGTGGATGATGAGGCAGCGCATAGGATACGTTCCCCTTCTGTGTCTAAACCGAGTATAGTTGTTACGTAATGCCGATATCCTACCCGCGATTTCCGGGTCTAACCTTTTCCGTTAGGTCGATATGTACATTTCCACACACGAGGCGCTGGCCGAGTTCTGCGAGCGCGCCCACGAGTTCGACGCCATCGCCGTCGACACCGAGTTCCTCCGCGAACGCACCTACCATCCTCGTCTCTGTCTGGTCCAGATCGCCACGCCGCGCGAGTGCGTCGCCGTCGACCCGATCGCGATCGAGGACCTTTCGCCCCTTGCCGACCTCATGGCGGACGGCGGCATCGTCAAGGTCTTCCATGCTTGCTCCCAGGATATGGAGGTGCTGCTCCATACGCTCGGCGTGCTGCCGAACCCCATCTTCGACACGCAGGTCGCGGCAGCTTTCTTGAGTGAGCGCCAGCAGATCTCCTACGGCGGTCTCGTCCAGAGCTTCTGCGGCGTGTCGCTGCCCAAGACCGAGTCGCTCACCGACTGGTCGCGCCGCCCGCTCACGCCCAAACAGATCGAGTACGCCATCGACGACGTCAAGTACCTGATCGTCGCCTACACCGAGATGATGGCCCGCCTGCGCGAGCAGGGGCGCGTGAGCTGGGTGCTCGACGAGATCCGCCCCATGATGGACGAGTCGCACTACCGCGCCGACCGCCGCGAGGCCTTCCGCCGCGTCAAGCGCATCAACTCCTGCACGCGCCATCAGCTGGGCATCGCTCGCGAGCTCGCCGGCTGGCGCGAGGACCGCGCCGAGCGCCGCGACATCCCGCGCAAGTGGGTCATGTCGGACGACACGCTGCTCGCGCTCGTCAAGCGCAATCCCGGCTCGGTCGAGGAGTTCCGGAGCATCCGCGGCACCGAGCAGCTCTCCGAGCGCGACGTAGACGGCGCGCTCATGGCTATCCGCCGGGGGAGCCGCTGTCCGCACGACAAGCTTCCGCTCATGGTGCGCGGGCACCATGCGGTCTCTGCCGAGCTCGAGAGCGTCACGGACCTCATGTATGCCCTCATCCGCCTCGTGTCCGAGCGCTCCGGCGTGGCCACGGCCGTCATCGCCTCGCGCGATGACCTCGCCGAGTACATCGAGCATCCCGAGGCGAGCCGTCTGCGCGAGGGCTGGCGCTTCGAGCTCGTGGGCTCGCGCCTCGACGACCTGCTCTCCGGCAACATGGGCCTCACCGTCAAGGACGGTCGCATAGAGATCCTCTAGCCGCCAGCCTCGACCTGCAAATTAGGGACAGGTTTATTTTTGCAGGTTTTATCTGAGCAAACGCTGCCTGCCTCAGATTGCCCGCAGGATGCGGAGGGAATGCGGGGGCCTGCGAAAAAACCTGTCCCTCACATGCATTGACCGCGAGGTGCGAAGGAAACGTCAGACCTGCAAAAATAAACCTGTCCCTAATTTGCAGGTTTGGGCCAAGTGGGTAGAATGCCCCCAACGTGAAAACGGACTCGGAGGTTTCCCATGCCCTATTACTACGGTGGCTACGGGTACGGCTACGGGATGGACCCGCTGTACCTGATCGTTGTCGTGACCTGCACGGTTCTGGGTATCGCGGCGCAGAGCTATATCAACTCGACGTACAAGACCTGGTCGAGGGTTCGCTCGGACGGCGACACCGGGGCCGAGGTCGCCCGCCGCATGCTCGATGCGAACGGCTGCCGCGCCGTGGGGATCAACGGCGTCGCCGGCGAGCTTACCGACCATTACGACCCGCGCGACAACAACCTCTATCTCTCGGACGACAATCTGCGCGGCGGTTCGGTCGCGAGCGTCGCCGTCGCATGCCACGAGGCGGGCCATGCCGCCCAGAATGCGAGCGGCTATGCCATGATGAAGGTGCGCTCGGCGCTCGTGCCCGTGGTCAACTTCACCCAGAACACCTGGACGATCGTGCTGCTCGCGGGCCTTTTCATGAACATCGCCGGCCTTACGACGCTCGCGATCGTGTTCTTTGGCTTCTCGGTGCTGTTCCAGGTGGTGACGCTGCCCGTCGAGATCGATGCGAGCCGTCGTGCCGTCGCCTATATCAAGGCCTCCGGTATGAGCGACAAGCAGGTGCGCGGTGCCCGCAAGGTGCTCACGGCCGCCGCGCTTACCTATGTCGCCGCCGCGCTCACCTCGATCATCCAGCTGCTTTACCTGCTCGCGCGCTACGGCCGCGATCGGGACCGCTAAACGCTACGCTGCAGACAGACACTGACCTGGCATCTGCGCCGCGGGGACGTTCGTGTCCTCGCGGCGTTGTAGTATGGATAGCCAGATCGAGATTCGCGTCATCGGCGGCATCGCCGTCGTTTGGCGCACGAGGAAAGGAGGCCGGGTGGCAGGCTGGGATCTAACCGGCGGGGTCGCCTCTGCGGAGTTCGGGGGAGGCGAGGCTAAGCGCTCGGAGCTCAGCGTGAGCCAGGCGATGGAGATCGCCGCCGGCGCGCTCGACGCCATTCCGCAGCTCAATGTGTTGGGCGAGGTCACGGGCTTTCGCGGTCCCAACGCGCGCAGCGGCCACTGCTACTTCCAGATCAAGGATGATTCCGCTGCCGTCGACTGCATCATCTGGAAGGGCGTGTACTCCAAGCGCACGTTCGACCTGCGCGACGGTATGCAGGTGAGCTTCAAGGGAAGTTTCAACCTTTATAAACCCACGGGCCGCATGAGCTTCGTGGCGCGTTCATTCTCGCTCGCGGGTGAGGGCCTGCTGCGCCAGCAGGTGGCCCAGCTTGCCGAGAAACTGCGCCGCGAGGGCCTTATGGATGACGCCCGTAAGCGGCACATTCCCGTCTTCTGCTCGCGCGTGGCCGTGGTGACGTCGCTTTCCGGTGCCGTCATCGACGACGTCAAGCGCACGCTTCGTCGCCGCAACCCGCTCGTCGAGATCGTGTGCGTGGGCGCGAAGGTCCAGGGTGAGGGTGCGCCCGAGGAGCTCATCGAGGGTCTTCACCGCGCGGCCGCCATCACGTCGGCGCCCGACTGCATACTGCTCGTGCGCGGCGGCGGCTCGTTCGAGGACCTCATGACCTTCAACGACGAGGCTCTGGCCCGCGCCGTGGCCGCATCCCCCATCCCCGTGGTCACGGGTATCGGCCACGAGCCCGACACCTCGATCTGCGACATGGTGAGCGATCGGCGCGCATCGACACCCACGGCGGCGGCCGAGTCGGTGGCGCCTGCCATGTCGGAGCTCGTCGACGTGCTCGAGACGCGCCGCCAACGTCTGGGCGCCTCGATGGCGTCGATGCTCAACACGGCGGCGGGAGAGCTCGATACGCTCGGCGCCCGCGGACGTCGAGCCTGGGATGCCTACACGGACCGCCTGGGCGACGCGCTCGACGCCGCCTCGAAGCGGCCGTGCCTCAGCAACCCCACGTTCATGGTCGACCGGCGCGAGGCGGAGCTCGCCCAGACGGCGGACCGCCTCTCCGGCGCCATCGCGCGCTCCGTCGCAGCGTTCGAGGAGCGTTTCGCGCGCCTGCCCGAACGTCTTTGTGCGAGCACGTCGGGCCTCGATGGTAAACGGCATGAACTCACGCTCGCGACCTCGCGCCTCGAGCACCAGGGCCGCACGATGCTCGCCCCGCCGCAAGCGTCGCTCGGCCGTGCTGCGGCGTCGCTCGACGCGCTCTCACCGCTCAAGGTGCTCGGTCGCGGCTACGCCATCGCCTACGGTGAGACGGGCGTGGCGACGAGCGTCCAGGCCTTTAAACCGGGCGATGCGATCCGCGTGCGCATGGCGGACGGCAGCGTGGCAGCGACCGTCGATAGCGTCGATTAACCTTTCAAAACGACGCATGATAGAGATGACCCTTTAGGAAAGGATTTAGATATGGCAGAGAAGACCCCCGTCGAGCAGCTCACCTACAAGCAGGCCTCCCAGGAGCTCGAGCTCATCATCCGCAGTCTCGAGTCGGGTGACATGGAGCTCGAGGAGTCACTCGAAAGCTACACCCGCGGCGTCGAGCTCCTCAAGAGCCTCCGCACGCGTCTTTCGGACGCCGAGCAGAAGGTCTCCGTGCTCCTCAAGGACGTCGACGGCAGCGACAAGCTCGTCGACGGCGAGGCTGCGAGCACCGACGACAATCTATCGTTCTAGCGCCGCCCTTGGAGTAGACTTTTCGAAACCTTATCTGCAAGAAAGGAACCAGCCATGTGTGACTGCATCTTCTGCAAAATCGCCAACCACGAGATCCCCTCGACGGTCGTCTATGAAGACGACCAGGTCATCGCCTTCGACGACCTCAACCCCCAGGCGCCCGTCCACACCCTCGTGATTCCCAAGAAGCACTACGCCGACATCACCGACGGCGTTCCGGCCGAGACTCTCGGTGCCATGGCCCATGCCATCGATGAGGTCGCCCGCGCAAAGGGCCTCGGCAAAGGCTTCCGCGTCATCTCCAACAAGGGCGCCGACGCCGGCCAGACGGTCATGCACTTCCATATGCACGTTCTCGGCGGTAAGAACCTGGGCGAGAGCCTGATCTGAGCGCGTCTGCGGCGTTTCTGGAAGTTTTTATGCAGCTGAGCCAACTTGAATATCTGCAAGGTATCGCGGAGTGCGGCGGCGTGTGCAAAGCGGCGCGCGCCGCTCATGTTTCGCCCCAAGCGGTCTCCTCGGCCATCAGAAAGCTCGAGTCCGAGTTTGGCGTCACGCTGCTCGACCGCTCGTCGAACGAGGCCGGTCTGACCGAGGCAGGCAGGGAGTTCGCTCGACGGGGTCAGATGATCCTCGCACAGGTTGGTGACCTTAAAAGCCTCTCGACCCAAAGTGCGCGGGGAATCTCACCCGATGGACACTTTCGTCTTTACGTTCCGAACCTGCATCAGCGAGGTGCCCTTTTCGATGAGGACTGGTATGAGTCCTTTTCGATCGAGAACCCAGACATTCATCTCGACGTATGGCATCAGCCGACCGCGACGTGTTTCGAGTCGCTTCTTCTGGGAATTTCCGATGCTGCCGTATCGTTCGAGGAGCCTCATGACCATACCCTCGCGTCCAAATGCATAGGCGAGAAACCACTGAGGGTGCTCGCCCGGACTGATGGCTGCCGCGGCAAGGCCGCCTTTTCCGTACGCAATCTCCTCTCTGGTAAAATCGCCGTCCCCATCAATCTGGGTCCGTGCCTCAACGCCCTCAGCCTCTGTCCCGAGGCACAGCTGGTGAGTTTTAAATTTCGCGATGTTGGATACGGCGCAGAGGAGCAGCTCGCCTTTCTGCGCAAGGGCGGGTTTATCCTTACCCTTTTGGATTCCCCGCTCGTTTCTGCCGGTAGCGATATCGGGGAATATCCTATAGAGGGACCTCAGGACATCTCGCTTCCCGTTTATTTTTGCTGTCGAAAAAACACCTGGTCCGATCGGCATCAAAGTGTTTATTGGCATCTGTTGCGCCGCGTGATGGATCGTTGAGCTCTTCCCGTTCATCAACAAAGTGTTGTCGAAGCGAAACGGCTGCTTGATGGAATAGGCACTAGGCTCTCCTCAGGAATCGTCTTCAGTCGACTCTTGGGGGAGAGATATGGGGAACCGCAACATTCCGCTCTACATGGCGTTTGTCTTTCTGTCGAATTTCAGCACCATCCTGTATTTCCTGACGGTTTACCTGCAATTCGTTGGATTTTCGCTCGTTTCGATCTCGAGCATGCTGCTTGCGTATCAGGTAAGTAAATTCTTGCTGGAAATGCCGACGGGCTATATTTCCGACAAGTTTGGCCGAAAGTCGAGCGGCATGCTCGGTATGGTCGGGATGCTTGCATTTTATTTGGCGCTTATGACTATCCGAAATCCGGCAGTCATGGTTGCTGCGTTTGTGTTGAAGGGCCTGGCGCTTGCGCTCCTGAGTGGCTCGTTTGAGGCGATCTATATCGATAGCGTGCCGCGGGGCGCCCTCGTGAGGCTAAACGTCGTCGAGCGATTCGTCTTCTATTCCGCCTATGCACTTTCGGCCTATCTGGGCGGCTGGATATCGGTGTCGCACGCCTATCGGCTAGGGCTCGTTTGCGATATCGTCGCTATGGCTCTTGCGCTCGCTGTGGTCCTTTTCATGCGAGAGACAAAGACGGCGGATGATATCGGGGGCCGCGAAGAAGGGGCCTTCGTTCGAAATGCAGCCAAGTCCATCGCTGGAAACAGCGTTTTGATCGCTGCGTACCTCATGGATGCATCCCAAGCCTTCGCATTTGTCGCCCTCGAAGATTACTTTGCGATGATGCTCGGCGAGAGGGGAATGGATTCCGTGGCCGCTGGCTTGACCGTCGCGGTGCAGTTGCTTGTCTCCGCGGCGATCGGCTTCATCGTGCCCTCGGTGATCGACAAGCTCGACGGATGCCGCTTTACGCGCGGTATGGCATGCATTCGCTTGTTTCTGACGGCCGGTTTTCTGCTCCCGGTTACGCCCACTTCGCTTTTGCCGGCGCTCTATGTGATGCAGACCGTCGCCTACGCGCTGTTCGCCCCCATTAAATACTCGATATTCCAGAACAGCATCGATCCTTTGTACCGCTGTTCGCTCATATCGGTGCAAAGTCAGATGATATCGGTTGGCGCCATCGCGTTCTACCTGTTCAACACGTTGGCGTGCGGAGCTCTTGGCCTTGACGTTCGTACGACGCTGTTGATCGCGCTGATGCTGTCCGCCTTTGTCTATGTCCCGGCCCTGTTCCGTTTGACGAAAAGTCGATCGGGCGACGGTTCGGCAAAAGCGGCCGCATGAGCCCGACTCATATATCAACTCCATAAACCCAGGCGCTTCGTACGTTTGGGTTTATCATTGAAGCGTATGTAATCTGGCGGCGCCACACCGCCTTTGAGTAGGGAGACACATGAACGTT
>ERZ808240.1810-NODE-1810-length-25245-cov-6.191108_pt1 | contig 25245 bp, 17 predicted proteins | sample MGYA00521084_ERZ808240 | MGnify/ENA primary metagenome ERZ808240 (study PRJEB31516, sample SAMN03275571) | gut metagenome | biome: mammalia-associated habitat; material: feces | host: Papio cynocephalus | place: Kenya | collected 2012-08-06 ... | reverse complement strand
ATCAGTTAACTAAATTTATAACGTTTGTAAAAAATTTTGATGCTGCATCTTATTTCCCCGAGTATTTATAACCTATTCGTTCCTTTGGTTTTTGTTGTACAACATTCTGATTCATACCATTGTGTACACTTATTTTCTATCATTTTATAGAACATGTATTTACTCCCGTCTTTAAAATGTTGTAAATCGTAACTTTCCATGCATCTTTTTTTCTATTTTCAAGCAAATTAAAAAAGGGTACAGCATAAATTAATCTGATGCATTTTACGCCAGATTGTTTTATCCTGTACCTTCTGTTATGAATGATAACCGCTCTATTAATGATAACTATTACCGTTACATTATAAGACAATACTTGAATCACTGGTTCCATTTTTTCGCATGATTTTAACATATATTTATTATGTTTAGCATACCACATGTATCGGCAATAAATCTACAATTTTTATTCTTTTTATCATTTTTGCCGATGCTATATATCACTCATGTTTGCAATTCTCCCCACTTATATTTCATCCCTACAAGGACACAAAATATTCTCATTCTCACCATATTTTCTTCACCATTCTCCAATACACTATAGATAATCAATAAGAATGAAAGGATGAATGTCTATGATTAATTTAAAGAAAATAAACAAATCATGTGTGGCCGCTGTCATTATGGCTATGTGTCTTATGACAACTGGATGTGGCTCACAGAACAATACTACTAATAATAATGATAATTCTAATAGCACTACACTAACCTCAAGCATTGCCTCAGAAGCTACGAACGTAACACACGCAGATGATGCCGATAACTATAAAACCGAAATAACCGGTGCATTCACAATTACTTCCTCTGATGGCACAAACATATCACAAAATGGTTCTGTATACACCATAACACAGGCTGGCGAATATACTGTTAGCGGACTTTTATCAGAGGGACAGATTATCGTTGATGCTGCTGATGATGCCGAAGTTACCATTGTATTGAACAGTACATCCATCACATGTTCAAACGGCTCCCCAATTTATATAAAAAATGCAGATAACGTAAAGATCAAGTCTGAGGAAAACACTTACAACTGTATAGTTGATGCAAGAGCTGAAGCTGACGACAATTCTGATGATTCTTCCAGCGAAAATGGTAATGCTGCAATTTACGCAGCATGTGACCTTAAGTTTGTCGGAAAAGGTGCATTATCAGTAACTGGGAACTACAACAATGGCATCCAGAGCAAAGATGACCTCTCTATTAAAAATGTAATAATTAAAGTTACTGCCGTTAATAATGCAATAAAGGGTAATGATTCTGTTGATATTGAATCTGGCGAAGTAATAGCTATCTCTAAAAAAGGGGATGGCATAAAGACATCTAACAGCAGTCTTTCAAATAAAGGAAAGCAAAAAGGAAATATAATAATATCAGGTGGAAATATAGACGTATATGCAGCGTGTGATGGCATTGATGCAGCCTATGGTGTTGATGTATCTGGTGATGGCAATCTTAATATATATACAGATACTTATTCTGATTATAGTGAAGAAGTAACAGCTGCTAATTCGAGTTCATCAACAAACAATGCAAGTTCTTCTAATTCTGGCACAAAATCTTCTAACGGCTCAGGTTCGTCAAAGTCATCTGCCAGTGCAAGCATGATGTCCTATACAACAGACATCACATCATCTTTGGATGTGTATGCAGCTTACACTATAAATACATCCGGTGACAATAGCCAGAACACTACACTTACGGCTAACACTAACAATCAGAACGACAACAGCATGGGTACACCTCCTGATATGAACAATAATCAGAACAATGGCAGCATGAGCACACCTCCTGATATGAACAATAACCAGAACAATGACAGCATTGGAAACTCTCCTGATATGAACAATAAACAGGATAATAATAACAACAACTCCAACGGCAATTCCAGTATGCGTGACGGGTTCCGTGGTGGTAATGGTGACATGAATGGCATGCCTGGCAACAACAACTCAGGTAATTCCTCTAAAAAATCCTATTCAACAAAAGGAATTAAAGCCGACAGTGAAATTACAATATCTGGTGCTACCATAAATATAAGTTCAACAGATGATGGTATTCACTCTAACTCAGACTCCGGGGTCTTAGAAACCGGGGATGACGGAAAGGGCACTATAACGATATCAGGGGGAACAATAACTATAGCATCAGGTGACGATGGAATCCACGCCGACAAAGAACTTGATGTTACAGATGGATATATCAATGTTGTAACTTCTTACGAAGGACTTGAAGCTATGACTCTTGATATCAGTGGAGGAAAAATATATGTTTACTCTACTGATGACGGACTTAATGCATGTACAGGCGATGGAACAACAACACCTCTTATCAATATCACAGGAGGATATGTTGATGTGGCAACTGCATCCGGTGATACTGATGGCATTGATTCTAATGGTAACTACACCCAGTCAGGAGGTATGGTTCTTGTAAAGGGCGGCAGTTCATCTGGCCAGGTATCAGGTTCTATTGATGTCGATGGAACTGTTACCATCACGGGTGGAACATGTGTAGCATTAGGTGGTGTGTGTGAAACGCCTGAAAATTCGGTAAATGCTTATGTATTCAGCTCTGTATCATTCAGCTCTGGAAATTACTCAGTAAAAGATTCCAATGGCAATGAAATACTTAGCTTTTCATTAAACGGAAATTATTCAAATGGATGGATATGTACATCCGCTCTTAAAACAGACACAGAATATACACTTTACCGTGATGATTCTTCTATAACAAGCTGGACACAGACAAGTGGAACCATGGGTGCATCCAATACTGGCGGTTTTGGCAATAACAGGGGAGGCTTTAACGGCGGTGGTAATCGTGGTGGAAACATGAACAATTCCAATAACAATGCCCCAAATGAAAAAAATAACTGAATATAACGAGCGCATAAGAAAAGAAAGCGGCTGCAACGCAGACATTTTCTTTTCTTGCGCCATTAACGAACGAACAGTCCTGCGAAGCTGGACGATTAAGTGCGATAGCACGGGTTCGTGAGTGTAAGATTTTAAAAATAAATTATGATATAACGAGCGCATAAGAAAAGAAAGCGGCTGCAACGCAGACATTTTCTTTTCTTGCGCCATTAACGAACGAACAGTCCTGCGAAGCTGGACGATTTATCTTGCATATGTCAGCTCTTCACTTTTATTGTCATAATCAAACTTACCATCATTCTTTTCTTCAATAGCCCTAATAATATGATATGTATACTCATTATACGGAGTTGGTATTCCAAGCTCCTTTCCCATACGCATAAGAGTACCTGAAAACATGTCTATCTCTGTATGCCTTCTGGCATCTATATCCTGAAGTGTAGAATATCTTGCTGTTGGCGGTACTGCACTCCCACGTGCTGATGAATTATCAATAACACTGAAATCTATTCCCTTAGCCTTGGCTATTGCTTCAAGTTCATGCCTTAATCCGTCACTTATAGCCTTCATATGTTCACTATCCCTGTAACATCCAACACCCGCACCAAGTACTGCCTGTGGAAGATTATTACTGACATTAAGCCTGAACTTACTCCACATTTCTTCTTTTATATGATCTGTCATTCTGTAATTAAGCCTGCTGGCTGCGAAAAGTTCATCTATCGCATTTATCCTCTCACTTATGTATGTCTGTTCTGACACTCCATTTACTAAATCTTCTTTACCTGCAGCTTCACCGAAAACAATTCCTATTGTTGTTTCTGGATTAAAATAATATCCTTTGCCCTCCCTGTGTGAAGCAACCTTTATAAGTGAATATACAATATGTGACATGCCTATCTTATCTGCAATTATATCTTCGCTATCAACACCATTCATCAAGCTCATGACTATAGTATTCTCTCCTATAGCTGTAGCGATACTGTCAAGCGCGCCTCTTAACGCTCCATATTTTAATGAAACTATCAGAAGATCGACTCCTATATCATGTGCTTCTTTGGGTGTCCACACCTCTGGTCTGTACACTTCATCATTTATAAGACAGCCTTCTTTTTTCAGTCTTTCAAAACGCTCTCCTTGGGCTATTACACCAAGTCTTATGTCCTTTAAACCTGCAAGTCCCCATATAACATATGAACCTACTGCTCCTGCTCCCAATATAGCAACTGTTTTTATCTTCATAACAATCCTCATTTCCATATAACATATTTTTATTATAATAACAACTACTGCTATAACAATAATTACTATTACGATAATTACTATAACAATAATTACCATTACAATAATCATTACTATAATAGTAATGATTGATATTATAATAATAATTACTATTATAGTAACAACTAATATTAAAATCAACTGTATTGGTTCATGCTAATTGTTGATATTGTTGAATTTGGCTGACACTTTGGAAATGTATATAAACTGATTGACGAATATGCTGATTGGAATCATACAATTCAATAAAATCATATTTATAAAGGCGCATGGAGAATTTTCTCATGCGCCTTTATAATTATAAATCTTTTTTATCCATGCACAGCCGATAATCTAGTATGCTACTCCATTAGATACCTCTACATAATAAATATTAACTCCGCCATCCTCAGCTATAAGATAATATTCACCTGCATCTGGTACTCTGAATGAAACTGACTTAAGTGAATTTCCTGGAATCTTTGATGTATCTGTAACATCATTTCCATTCTTATCAACAATTTTAATAAGTCTTGATTCATCTGTGCTTGAGCTTGTAGCATATACCTTTACCTTAGATTCACCAGCAGTCTTAAAAGCAATAGCTCTTCCGCTTGTGCTGCCCTTGCCAGAAAGCTTGATTCTTCTTGTAAAGTCTATACCCTTATATTCTTTGCTGCTCTTATCTACTGTAACTGTAGCTTTACTTCCAGCAATAATCTTAAAACCATCTACAGTATATGTTGATTTTAACTTTCCTGTCTTAACATCATTAGCATTAAGAACAAGCTTAGTACCACTTACTGTTGAATCGGTCTTTGATTCTGTTGTTTTTTCTGTTGCCTTTGTTGACTCTGTTGTTTTCTCTGTTGCTTTTGTTGACTCTGTTGTCTTCTCTGTTGCCTTTGTTGACTCTGTTGTCTTCTCTGATGCCTTTGTTGGCTCTGTTGTTTTTTCTGTTGGCTTTACCTCACCTGACGTCTTACCTGTAACACTTATAACCTGATTAGCTACATTAAAATGTGCTCCAAGTGTTGAATAGCTTCCCTGTGTTTCGTAAAGTCCCTTCATATTAATAGTTCCATCAGCATTTCTTAACTGCTTGTCTACATTATCATTAAGATTGATAGAATTATCAGTATTCTTAAACATACCTGCAACAGCAGATGGGTTATCTACTACTGTTCCCTTCTTGTCACCATTAACAACAGGTGTTGGTAATAATCCTGATAATCTATAGTACTTACCTGTATTGTAATATATTGAATCATTCATATTACCTGTAAATTTATCTGAATCAATAGCATTTGCTGAAACAAGTCCTACGTATACAGCTGATGATGATGCTCTGTAGCATAAGAAGTTACCCTTCTTTGCTGACTTACCATTGCCCCATGCTGTAGCATTCATAATCGTAAGACCTGATGGGTTGTTGTTATCAGTAAAGCCTGTTGCTCCATTGTTAAATGAAAGGCAGTTAAGTACAACATGAGGTGTACCTACACCTGAACCACCAAGCTTGAAACCATTCATATCTCCGTTAGCATAATGCACTCCGTTAGATAATGTTCCGTTACCAAATGAAACGCAGTTTCTTATAGTTACTACACCAATCGGACCTGTAGCTGACTTAGCGAAAAGATCCCATCCATCATCAGAGTTGCAATATGATATACATCCATCAAATACATTGCCTTCACCGCATGTAAGCTTTGCTGCAAAACCATCCGCATTTTCACCTGTACCACCCTGGTCTGGATAATCGCAGTTATCAAATGCTGTACAGTTTATTATAAGGTTGTTTGATGGCCATAAATCCTTAGTTGCTGCTGTTGTATCATATCTTGATATCTGAAGTCCTGAATCTCTGTTTGCTTCAAATACACATTTTTCAAAAATGTTGTTGTTACCGGCAAGTAACACGCCGTTATCACCAGCTCCATAGAAGTTGATTCCTTCAAAATACCAGTAATCTCCATCAACAACTACACCTCTGTTAGCACCATTAAGTGTCTGTGCTGAAAAGTCAAACTTAACCTCTGCGCCATCAGCCGCCTTAACAACTATGTAAGCACTACTGCTTCCATTCATGGCGTTATTAATAACTATTGTATCTGTGAATTTGTAAGTTCCACCCTTGACTATAATAACATCTCCAGCCTTTGCACTGCTTATAGCTGTAAGAATCTCAGATGCTGATGAAACATACTTTGCATTCTTAAAATCAGAATCCTTCTTTGTGCTTAGATCTGTATATGCGCCTGAGTAAGAAAGACTTGTCTTATCATAACTATTCTTAGTATCTGAACCTGTCGTTTCTTTCTCTGTGGACTTCGTTGCTTCTGTAGCTTTAGCTGTTGTAGCTTTTTCTGTAGACTTTGTTGTACTCTCTGTTGCTTTGGCTGTTGTAGCCTTTTCTGTAGACTTTGTTGTGCTCTCTGTTGCTTTTGTCGTTTCGTCTGTTGAAGGCTCTGGAGCTACTATGCTGGCATTAGTACCACCAACTGCTACAAGCTCTGTGTTCTTATAATTAGTAACTGCCGCCTTTAAATCTTTATCTACAGTATATACTGTATCATCCTCATCACTGAACTTCCAGTCGATAACACCTCTTCCAAGACTTCCAGCTCCCTTATCAGATGTAATAAGTGCTGGAACATCTTTTGCTGATATAAGACTTCCTGCCTTAACTCCAAGGTCTTTAGTTGTATCAAAGTTATCATATGTTGTACCACCTGCTGCTGTCTTGTATGATGATGGTACCTTTTCGCCTGCTGATGATGCAAGATATGCATCAAATGTTGCTGCATTGGCTGCCTCACCTGTAACTGATGCTGCATTAGCATATATTATACCTGTTGCGCCAACTATTTCGTTGCCATAGGCTTTGATGATACCACCATTCTCACCTGAAAATGTACCTTCACCTAAAGCATCAGTACCCTGGTTAGATGAAAGCATAGGATACTTACAGTTTCTAAAGTAGTTGTTCTCTACATATACAGAAGAACCCATAGTTGAACCTACACCATACTTTGCGTTGCCATCATAATAATTGTTGTACATATGTACTGACATAGTTCTAACTCTTGCATGTCTTGAGTCAGAATGGTCAAACCAGTTATGATGATATGTTATATAGTTAGGACCACTTTCACTCTTCATGCCACATAATGAGCACTTACCTGAATCATAGAAATGTACATATGACACTGTTATATACTGTGAATCACCCTTTATATCTATAGAGCCATCACCCTTAGCCTGGTCAGCATCCCCACCAACCTTGCCATAGTAAAGGTCTACATTATGTATCCATACATTGCAGTTAGCTGTGTCAAGTGAGATTCCATCATCCATAAAGTTAAGGATTGAAAGATTTCTCATCTCTACATTACCTGCATTTCTTAAAAGGAATCCGAATCCGTTTATACTTGCATCTTCGCCAACTCCCTCTATAGTCATATTAAGATTAGAATAAGCACTTGCTCCTTTTATCTGCACACCCTCAGCTGAGCTTGAGAACTTATCCATACCTGAATCTGTAAGACATCCTATTACCCTTACATCAAGTGCCCTTGTTTCTACACCCTTACTGGCACTCTTTGTATATGCATCAATAATAGTCTGGAGTCCTGTGTACTCCTTCTCGCCCTTTGCTTCCATAATACCTGCTGTTATGGTTCTGGCATTATCATTGGTTACATAAAGAACGATTGCATCACTCTTAAGTGTTCCATCTTCATTATATGCTCCCGAACCTGTCTTATATCTTGATTCAGAAGAAAATGCGAAGCCTGATCTGTCGTATGAGCTTACATTAAGAACATCTGTAACTTCAGCCTTAGCTGTTACTTCTTTTCCATTCTTTACTGGTACTACTTTGATAACATAGTCTCCTGCCGCAAGACCTATGGCATCTACCCTGTAGTAATTCTTGTACTTTCTTATAAGTTCGTTGTCAATTCTTGCATATGCTGAATCTGACTGGGAAGCCTTTTTGATATATGCTGTATATCCATCTGCCTCCTTATCAATAGACCACTCTGCATAAGCTGATTCAAGCCAGCCCTGTGCTGTTCCATTGAATTGTACTGCTCCAACTTCTGCTTTAGCTGTTGATAATGAAGCTGGAATAATGATGCTTACAACCATAAGTGCTGCAAGTATCCACGCCCATCCTTTACGGACACCCTTGCTAATGTTAGCTTTCATGTTTTACCTCCTTATGCACTTGTTTGTGCAATATGCTTTCGCACACAATGTCTTACGCACTAATCTTAGCAGTGTTGCACAAAAATGTACAGAGGATAACGTGGTAAATTAGTACCATTTATTAATTTTTTATTTCAATTTTGTTAAAAGATTGTTTCTTTGTAAATGTAAGTTATATTGTTGTTTAACACACATTCGGTTAATGTACGGACGACATCATATATGAGAAAAGCAGGTGCGCATGCATAGGCGATGCCAGAAGCTTCGCTTGGATATTTCTAAGACTTTTCATGTAGGTAGTGGCATCTGCCGCTACCATTCGATACGGGACATCCTTGTCCCATATCGAACTTCCACAGACATCCGTGTCTGTGGATAGCTGTGGTGTGAAAGAAAAGTCTAAGAACTATCACAATTGAACTTCAAGTGCATCTTATGATGTATGCGCACCTGCTTTTCTCATATATAATGTCTGGTTGTGACTTAATTTACGAAAAATGAATGTGTGGTTAAATCAGAGGGGCAAGGCTTGATGAGGGCGGAATTGTGCGCTTTGCGCACAATTCCGCCCCCTGCCGTTTTGCCACTGATTTAGTGGATGTCACGTTTTTATTAGATTAAGCCAACGCCAGATATAAGGAACTGAAAGTCCGGTGTCCGAAGTATTACTGGCGACAGACTTTCAGTTCCTTATATCGTCCGTTCGTCAGCTTACGTTGACTTCACTAAACAACAATTATCTTGTCTTATTTTTTATCTCTGTATCTATCTTCTCAACGAATTCATCAAGTGGAAGTGTCGTTGTATCCTGCTCACCATGCAGTCTGTATGATACAGTCTTATTTTCCTGCTCATTGAATCCAATAACAAGAAGATATGGAACCTTCTGGATCTGTCCCTCACGCATACGATATCCGAGCTTTTCTGCTCTGTCATCAAGCTCAACTCTTACATCCTTTGCAGAAAGTGCATCAACTATTTCATGTGCGTAATTCATGATTTCTTCGTTATCTGTCTTAACAGGCATTACTCTTACCTGAACTGGCGCAAGCCATGTTGGAAGATTACCCTTTGTTTCCTCAAGTATATATGCCATGAATCTGTCAAGTGAACCAAGTATGGCTCTGTGAAGTACAACAGGTGTCTTCTTCTCACCATCCTTATCAACATATGAAAGATTGAACTTAGCAGGAAGACAGAAGTCTAACTGGCATGTTGAAAGTGTAATCTCGTTACCTACAGCCGGTTTTACGTTAACATCAAGCTTAGGACCGTAGAATGCTGCCTCACCTATTTCTTCTGTGTATTCGATTCCAAGACTGTTCATAACATCTCTTAAAGCGTTTTCTGCCTTATTCCACATTTCATCATCATCATGATACTTAGTCTTGTTCTCAGGATCACGGAGTGAAAGTACACAACGATAATTAGTGATGCCAAAATCCTTATACGTGCTGAATATAAGGTCAACTACATTAGATATTTCATCCTTAATCTGTTCAGGTGTTACGAAAAGGTGGGCATCATTCTGACAGAAATGTCTTCCTCTCTCAATACCTTTTAATGTACCACTTGATTCATATCTGAAATCATGTGCTATCTCACCGATTCTTATAGGAAGATCCTTATAAGAATGAAGTCTGTTAGCATATATCATCATATGATGTGGACAGTTCATTGGACGAAGTACAAAGCTTTCATCATCAACCTGCATAGCTGGGAACATATTTTCCTTGTAATGATCCCAGTGTCCTGATGTCTTATAGAGATCTACTGTACCAACACAAGGTGTAAGAACATGCTGATAACCAAGCTTTCTTTCCTTGTTCTTTATATAGTTTTCAAGTTCCTGCCAGATAACATATCCCTTTGGAAGATACATAGGAAGACCACGTCCTACAAGATCATCAACCATGAAAAGCTGCATGTCTTTACCTATCTTTCTGTGATCTCTTTCCTTAGCCTCCTCAAGTTCCTTAAGATGCGCTTCAAGTTCTTCTGGTGTTGGGAAACATACGCCATAGATTCTCTGAAGAACCTTATTGTTGCTGTCACCCTTCCAGTAAGCACCTGAGTGTCTGAGTAACTTAAAGTTACGGCATAACTTTACATTGTCTACGTGAGGTCCACGACAAAGATCTGTAAAGTCTCCCTGCTCATAACATGAGATTGTTCCATCTTCAAGATTAGATATAAGATCCAACTTATATTCATCATCCTTGAACATTTCCATAGCTTCCTGCTTAGAGATTTCTTTACGGATAATCTTCTTGCCAGTCTTGGCAATCTTTTTCATTTCCTTTTCAATCTTAGGGATATCCTCATCTCTTATAACATCATCACCAAGATCTACATCATAGTAAAAACCTTCGGCAACTACTGGTCCAACCCAGAACTTTGCCTGTGGGTAAAGGTGCTTGATTGCCTGTGCCATAAGATGTGCACATGAATGATTTAATGTTTTTAACTCTTCATCTTCTTTAAAATTAACCATTGTCTTTCTCCTTTAATAATATAACTTTTCTTTACTGCCAGAACATTCATATGACATATAAGCATATAGTTTAAACGGCTTCTGCAATAATGTTCTCTTATATGAATCACATTATGCACTTATATATCCGTTTTTTCCATATCCATCACTTTATCTGGCTGATAATACAACGAAAGCACCTATAGGTAGGTACACTTTCGCCTGCCTAAGGGTGCTTTCACACGGTTCCACCTTATTATTTCACTTTCATGGTCTGTAACGTACACCATACGGTAACGCTTCGAATTATATATTTATGATTATCATACTTTAATTCTGATTCACAACTACATATATGCAGCAACCTGATTAAAATATATATTCTTCTACGCACAGCTCAGGAGTGGTCTTCATGTAATAGTCCCATAAACTGCTTCCACCATATGCAGCTCTCTCTGTATGACACGCATACACTACTTTTTCCGTCATAGCTTTTGTTTATTTGCTTTATTGGTTGTTATTGTACCACGTGATAATTCAATTAACAACATCTTTTTTCAAAATCATAGCTGTTAATTAGTGGATTATATTCCTTATTATTACTCTTTATCCTTAAAATGTATCTCTGGTACAGCCACGCCATCATATGTCACATGTGTTTTCTTATGTTCATTTCTGTTAACTGTATGCGTATCATCAAAACTATTGCTCTGTACAGCATGACCTGGACTTTCTACATTATCCACTTCCTGTGCATTCTGACCATGATTATTATTATTGTCATCTATATCTGACACCTCAGGACTTTCCTCATCAGAACCCTTTATATGTATCTCAGGAATCGCAAGATTATCATATGAAAGATTATATCCTTTTTTAGAAGTGTTATTTTTTTTCCGTATTTTTTTTATAAAATTAAACATATCATTCCCCCTGTTTTGAAAGCATATAAACTGCAATTTGAAAAAGCAGTTTATATGCCCCAATTTTACAATTACAGTAAATTAATAAACAACGTAATAACCAGACTGTTAAGGAAATCTGCAAAAAGACTTCCTATCAATGGAATAATAAGATACGCCTTAACCGATGGAACATATTTATCACACAAAGCCTGCATATTCGCCATGGCATTAGGTGTTGCACCCATACCGAAACCACATGTACCAGCAACAAGCACTGCAGCATCATAATCTCTTCCCATGACATTGAATACAACAAAATATGTATACAGCATTATTACAATTGCCTGTGCTACAAGCAGTATAATAAGCGGAAGTGCAAGTGATGCAAGCTGCCACAGCTTAAGCGTAATCATAGCCATACCAAGGAAAAGTGAAAGTGCAATGCCACCAAGGTCATTAATCTCACCCATATGTATAACAAACTTATCTTTTCCTGCATATTCTGCAATATTTCTCATAAGTGCTGCTGCTATCATGGCGCCAATATATATAGGGAATGTCATTCCTGTCTGTGTAAGAACCCATGAAAATATTGTCCCTATTCCTATTGCTATAATAAGCTGGAACACTGCTGCTGCATACATCTGTGTGTGACGTTCATGCTTCTTCTCATCTTCAACTAACAAACTGTCATCTTCTGGTATAGCTGTTTTTAAAAGATCCTTCTTTTCTATAAGTCTCTTGCCTAAAGGTCCACCTATAATACTTCCAAATATTAGACCAAATGTAGCTGCCGCTGTACATATAGTTGTTGCACCCTGCACATTAAAATCTTCCAGTACCGGACCAAATGCGCCTGCTGTACCATGTCCACCTACCATAGGTATTGAACCTGTACACATACCAATAAGTGAATTAAGGCCAAGCAGCTTAGAAAGTCCTACTGCCACGAAATTCTGTGTAAATATGAGTATAACTATAAGTACAAGGAACATTACCATGGACTTTCCACCCTTCTTAAGTACCTTAAGATTCGCCTGGAATCCTACAGAGGTAAAGAAGAATACCATACATACTTCCTTTAATATATCATCAAACTCGAATTCAAGAATACCTGTCGCATAACATATACATGTAAATATGGCAAACAGGAATCCTCCTACTACAGGAGCCGGAATACAAAATCTCTCAAGTATATCTATCTTCTTTCGTAAGTAACTTCCAAGCATCAGTACAACGACAGCAACTGCCATAGTCTGGTACATATCTAACTGAATCTTCATATATCTCTCCATTTCATTTAACGTATTAACAATATCCGCTGTGGGATGTTTATTTATCGCCCATCATCGCAGATTCATTATTTCTGCTGCTAATCTAAACCCATTAGTACTTACTATCAGCATTCAGAAACAACTGCTATTTTATAAAATAACATATCGTCTATGTCATTCTGTTTTAACATTCACACCCTGTTTTGTATAATACGCCGCCGCTCCAGCATGAAAAGGAATATCTATGCCATTTGTTGCCGATTTAACATCATGCACAGAATCAAGTGATGTTGCATTCTTAAAATCTGTGCTATGAGAAAATATAAGACTTGTAATCTGCTCTGTCACTCCATCTGACAGATTAGATGAGGCTATAAGCACTGCCCTGACACCGATTGTATTAACCGGTTCATTCTGTCCTGTATACGTATTTGCTGGTATTGTATATCTTTCATATAAAGGATAAGCTGTCAACATTTTCTCTATACATTTCTCATCAATACCTATAACATCTATAGAACATTGCTTAGAAAGCTGTTCTATTATGCCTGTTCTTATTCCTGATGTACAAAACATTGCATCTATCTCACCAGCTGCCAGCTTTTCCGCAGCTTCTGAATAGTCCATATTAACTGTCTTTACAAGTTCCTCTGTGATACCACTTACCTTAAGTATCTCATCTGCATTCTTCTCTGTTCCTGAATCTTTCGCACCTATACTAACCGTTTTTCCCACAAGATCATCAACCGATGTAATGTCTGAATCTTTTCTTACTATTATCTGACAGGCTTCTGTATACAATGCTGCTACTGCCTTATAGCCTTTCTGATAATCTCCATCCTCAAACGCACCTTTTCTGTTATATGCATCACTTAACATATCAGCCTGAACTATTCCAAGATCTATATATCCACCGGATATGAGCCTTAGATTCGCTACTGAGCCCGCTGTAGTCTTAGTCTCGAATGTATAATCACTCATATCTTCATGCGCAAGCTGTGAAAATGTACTTGCATACGAATAATACACTCCACCTATATCAGCCGCACCAAATCTTATGTTCTTTCCCTTACTACCGCACCCAGTCATGACAAGCATAATGAGAGCAAGCAGTAACGCCGCTGTCCGTTTCATAAGTAACTCTCCTGTCTATATTTTTAATTATAAGCAGCAACCACATACACAACCTTATATCCACATATTCAGCTGCCCGCCAATTGAGCATTTATGTTTTTACGTGTAAAAAATTGTGATTTATGATTTTTTACGTGTAAAAAAATTGTGATTTATGATTTTTTTACACTATCCACGTAACATCAATTCCTGCTCGACTACTTCACCATTCCTGATATATTTTCTTGGAACTCTCTTACTTACTGCACATGTCAGTTCATATGGAATCGTTCCTGCCATATCTGCCATCCTCTCAATAGGATTATTCCTGCCAAAGACTTCAACCTCACTTCCGACATCTACTCCCATCTTACCTGTAAGGTCAATCATGCACATATCCATGCATATCTTTCCTCTCTGTGGTGCAAGACCTTCGCTTGTCATAAGCTCATATTTGTTAGAAAGACATCTGAAGAACCCATCCGCATATCCATAAGGAACAACACCTATTCTTGTTGTCTTATCTGTCTTATATATCCCACCATAACTTATAGCTGTTCCTGCAGGATAAATCTTTATAGTGCTTACCGTTGTCTTAAGAGACATAACCGGCTTAAGGTTAAGTTCCTTTGCAAACTCACCATATCCATAAAGCAAAAGGCCAGGTCTTACCATATCAAGCCAGGTTTCAGGATACCTTGCAACCGCTCCTGTATTCGCACAATGTCTTATGGCAAACTTCTTACCAAGCTTCTTTTCTACTGCATCTATGACACTTGTAAACAATTCAAACTGGTGCATAGTATATGCCCTGCACTCTTCACCTGGTTCATCCGATACAGCAAAGTGTGTAAATATTCCCTCTGGCATAAGTCCAGGAAGCATACAACCCTCACATATTCCCTCAACACCACTATCAAAATATTCACCATCACACAGATATCCTAATCTTGACATACCTGTATCAACCTTTATATGTATCTTTAATGTTCCGCCACATTTAACAGCCTCCTCACTGTATTCAAGTGCTTTGGCCTTGCACGTAACTGCCTGTGTTATATTATTCTTTATAAGTTCTGAAACCTCTTCCTTAGGCGTATGTCCAAGAATAAGTATAGGCATAGTAATACCATTATGTCTTAATTCTATAGCTTCATCTATACTGCTTACTGCAAGGTAGTCTGCACCAAGCTCTTCAAGGAGTCTGCTAATCTGGACTGAACCATGTCCATATGCATCTGCCTTAACTACTCCTAAAAACTTAACATTATCACCTATTCTTTTTCTTAATGCTTTATAATTATGAGCGAGAGCATCCAGATCTATCTCTGCCCATGTTCTTCTTAATGTTGACTTCATATTGATTAATCTCCGTTCCTGCGCTAATTTTAATTATGTTTCCCACGCTGTTTCCCATTTTGCGCACATTTATTATATAAACACATATTATATCTATTATATTCTGATTAATATTTTCGTGCAACCATTCTCTTTTATCTTAATATTACACATATCAATACCGAACATATTGAAAGTTTCATAATCAGGATAACAAACACACGAGTAAACATAACGAGTAAATATAATTTACTCTGCTACCTGCGTTTTCAGTTTATCTGCCGCCTTCTTATAGGCAGGGACATCAACACCATACTGTTCTCCCAGCCTTACAACCTCATACACAAGTCCATCAACCTCAGATTTCTTTCCTGCCATTACATCCCTTTGCATAGATGTTGTTGAATCTGATGAAAGTCCTGACATTATCTTAAGATTAACTTCTACCATATCCTTATCAAAAGGATGTCCCATGGCTTTTGCAAGTGCTGTGATCTCTTTCATCATTTCAATCAATGTATCCCTTGCTGCTCCCGGTTGTTTAAAATCTCCTGCCGTAGCATTATGATAAAGTCCAGCAGCTCCTACTGGCGAAACATATGAAAACTTCTCAAGTGCCTCCTTTTGAATATCATCTGTCAGCCTTCCTTCTATTCCACTTTCGTCAAGATCTTTCTTTATATCTTCCAATACTGGTCTGTAATCTTCCTTATTCCTTACTCCATATACTAATCTCATAATAGCACCATTCTGTAACAGCATACCCGGTTTCTTTATATATGCTGACACATATATGCAGCCATCAGTAACAAGCATACCAGGAAGCTGTTTCTGAAGCTTTCCACCTGTACCATATATATTAAGTATAGGAATAACAATTGTAGTACTCTTTGCTGCTCTTTTTATAAATGGCACAACCTCTCCCAGAGAATATCCTTTAACGCATACAAATATCACATCCGGATTATCATTATAATCTTCCATTGTGTATGCATTTACGTGTATTGTATCTGTAGATTTTTTCCATTCCTGCTCTATAGTAAGGCCATTTTTATTAATAGCAAGAAGATGCTCACCTCTTGCTATAAGTGTCACATCTTTACCTGCCTTTGCCATATAATAACCTATCGTTCCACCAGTTCCTCCAGCTCCAATTATAAGATATTTCATAATAATCAAAAATCCTCTTTTCTGTGCACATTTTCTAGATACCCGATTTGTGCCAGGTGCGCAAAAGCACAAATCACGCATGTGAATAATCCTTTTCACACTCATCCATATTAAATCCAGATATGTAAAGTATACATCATCCGTCAAGTATATAAAAAGCAGTTATCATGATTCTGATGCACCATTCCTTCACAGACTATAACATATCATCAATCATATAACTGCTTATTTTTATGCTTATATACATTTTGTAAGTTCTACATTTTCGTTAGTAATCTCAATCTCAACCCTGTTGGTATTCATCTGCTGGTCGTTTACCTCCATGGTGTATTCAAGCACAATCTGTATTGTATCTTCCGTTCTTTCTATCTCAAGAACACTTGTAAATATAGAGATATTAATACTTCCATATGGCGTATTATAACAGCTGATTGTTTTCTTATTCTTCACGAATTCCATACATGTTGTTATGGCACCCTTTTTGCTTACTTCAACACTGTCATCTGATATCTTGATAAGACTTAACGACTTCTGGCTGGCACCATCATATACCTCTTCGAATTTCACATATTCCTTGCCTGCACGGTTAGTATATCTGCCTACATTTATAACTTCTATGTTGTCAGCCTCTTCCATAATGCTTCCATCTGCTGCCTGCTCCTCTAACGCAAGTCCTTTTATCTTAATATATACCTTGTCATTCATATATTTTCTGCTCCATCTTTACTTTTTCATCTGCCATTTATCAATTTTCTTTTCAAACCCGCAAATGTATTTAATTTCAATTTAGTTTCAATTTATTATGATTATTATAAATCCTGTCAAGAATGTCACTTTAAAAAGTTTATTCAAGGAACTGGTTTAATACCTTCAGATATTTGAATCTGAACCTTACATTTTCTCCAGACACCGCTCTGTATTCGTCCTCTGTAAGAACCCCCCTGAGCTCTTTTTTTGATTCTTCTGGAACTTCTCCATATACAGCATCCACAAAGCATAATGGTGGATATAATACACACCACCAGTTCTTTCCCTTAGCATCTCCTATATCAACCCTGAACGCCTCGTATTCTCCTGGTGGAAATGTCATGTCTCCATATGTTTTCATAGGAAAATAACAATTCTCAAAATACACACTTACATCACTTTCATCGCCAAGACTCCTTAGTGTCGTAACTGCCACATTACGGATGTTATCACTCTCATTATCAAGAATCTGTCTTGACTCGTCAACTGAATGTGAATCTGACAGAACCGGACTTATATAGTCAAGCACAGCCGCCTTGACCTTTAACTTAATCCACTGGTCATGCTCTGAATCGCTCTCTGCCCTTACATGAAACCTGATAATATTAGATGCTATTCCCCTCTGAATCTGTACATACTTATTGTCACTATACAACCTGCCACCAGCAATTACAAGCATAATTGTCGCAAGTAATATAAATATAATACCTGCTTTGCTGTTTTTATATGCTTTTATATTCTTACCTTGTTTTTCATACTTTAAATACCTCTTAGCACTCATTATACCCCTCCATATATTTATGTATTAACTATTTTCTGATAATAACAGCAACATCGCATTAACTTTCCTGCATTTAACATCAATGTTACACACATACATAATTCCCATATAATGGAGGTCTATACATCTCTTCGTGATAAAATGTCTTCTGACACACACATCTGATATATTAAATCAGGAATACTTTTGCTTCCATATTCACCCCATGTTTAAATAATATCAATATGTCACCCATAAAGGCTCTGTCAATTCTACAAAAATAACGATATCATATAATCACTCTTGTTCATATGATATCTTTATTATTTATATTTTATAATATTATGATACAAGTGTCAAAAAGCCTAAACTCACATGATTATCATCTAGATATTAAGCAGTCTTATGATACCTTTCTCCTGGTTGTTAACATGCTGTCTTACTATAACCTTTGCCTTTTCAACATCCTTATCTGCAAGCTGCTTTATGATATCGTTATGCTCGCTTATAAGAATAGAGTGAGTTCTAGCATCCTTAACATATTCAAGACGATATCTGTACATCTGCTCACTAAGACTGTTGATAAGCTGGATAAGTCTCTGGTTATCTGTCATTGAATATATAATATTGTGAAATGCCACATCGGCATTGACTATCGCTACTACATCCTTCGATACTATAGCTGCTTCAAACACCCTGTTAGCTGTCTTTAACTCTTCTATATGTTCTGGTGTGACGTTCTTACATGCAAGTGTCGCTGCAAGCTCCTCAAGTGCTGAACGAACCTCAAGAACATCTCTCATATCTTTGACAGTTATATGGGCAACCTCCGCACCCTTTCTTGGAATCATAATAACAAGTCCCTCAAGTTCAAGCTTTCTTATAGCCTCTCTTATAGGTGTACGGCTTACTCCAAGCTTGTTAGCAAGCTGAATCTCCATAAGTCTTTCACCTGGCTCCATCTCTCCTGTAAGAATAGCCTGTCTTAACGTATTGAATACAACATCTCTTAACGGAAGGTACTCGTTAACATCCATCTTTAATTCACCTTTCATCTTCTAATCCTCCATATGTGTATCTATCTTTATCTTACTCTTTATCCTACATTCTTTAAAACGTCTCAGTTATATACACCTGTCTTGCATCTTCCTGCACCTTCAGGTATTCTTTACAGTTAAGTGCTGTCTGTTCATCAGGAAATATGCCAAACACTGTAGGTCCGCTTCCACTCATCATGGCATTATACGCCCCCTGGCTTATCATATCATTCTTGATCTTTGCTATAACAGGATACATAGGTACCGTAACATCCTCAAGAACATTACCCATACGTTCAGCTACTTTCTTAACATCACCTTCATTGATAGCTTCTATAATCGCATCTATATCAGGATGTTTCGTTATCGCACCAGAATCAAGGCTTTCATATACCATCTTGGTTGAAACATTGATAGGCGGCTTCGCAACTACTATGAAACAATGTGGCATTGGTGACAGTCTTGTGAGCTTTTCTCCTATACCCTCTGCAAGTGCCGTACCTCTCATAATACAGTATGGAACATCTGCACCTATCTTAACCCCCTGTTCCATAAGTTCTTCGTTAGATAAACCAAGCCTGAAAAGTCTGTTAATTGCAAACATAGTTGATGCAGCATCTGTACTTCCGCCTGCCATACCTGCTGCTATCGGTATGAACTTGTTAAGGTCTACATCAATACCACCGCTAAACCCATACTCATCTTTCATAAGCTTATAAGCCTTGTATATCAGGTTGTTCTCATTGACAGGAAGAAACTTAAGATTGATGTTAATCCTTATCTCATCTTCAGGAATCTTAGTGATTATAAGTCTGTCATATATGCCAACAGTCTGCATAACCATCTTAACATCATGATATCCGTTCTCCCTTCTGCCTAATACATCAAGCCCCAGATTAATCTTGGCTCTCGCCTTAAGTCTAATTGAATCCATATCTTTTATCTCCAGTTTTTTGTATACATAAGTATTATATAGAACAAATTGTACAAAATCAAGTACAAGAGGTTAAATTACACATAAAAATTTCCCGGAACCAGAACTTACAGGCTGGCTTCGGGAATGGTATAAAGATATAAAATCGTGTAAGCTTTTTTATCACATCTGATTGATGAATTGATACACAATTCACACAGATTATTTACTGATTGACGCCAACTGCTTCTTTAACATCTGTACCTGAAGACTTTGATGCAGTTGTGGTATTCTCTGTCTTATCAATCTTAATAGTTGACTTCTTCCATATACCTGTCCAGTAAAGTATATAGAGTATAACTGCCGATGTAGCATTACTTACCACAACTGCATACCACACACTCTCCACTCCCATTCCAAGTACATGGGAGCATACCCATAACGTAAGAAATCTGAATATCCATATACGCGTTGCATCAACTGCCATAGTTATCATTGTATGTCCACAGCCCTGGAACAAGCCCTGTGTAACATTATAAAATGCATTTGTCCAGCAGCACATAGCCATGATTGATAAAAAGTCGGTTGCAAGCGGAACTACATTTTCATCAGTTGTAAAGAATCTTACCATAGGCTCAGCTATGAATCTTCTTGAAAGAATCATACCACATACAAACAAGAATATTGCACCTATCCTTAATGCAATATGATATGACTTATCAGTCCTTTTAACATTACCGGCACCCATATTCTGACCTACAATGGTTGATATGGCGGAGCCGATTCCGTTAGCTGGCATAGTTATGATGCTGTTAATCTTGTTACCTATGCCATACGCAGTCATTGCAGTTGCTCCGTATACATTGACATTTTTAGTCATAAGAAGGAAACCAAACTGCATTGTACTTCCGCCTATGGCTGTAGGAAGACCTATCTTTAAGATAGACATAACCTTGTTTTTATCAAACTTAAAGCCTTTAAAGCTGATACGGACAAGCTGATTCTTTCCAGTCAGGGCAACAAAGCCTATAACAGCACTTGGAATCTTGGCTATAAGCGTTGCAAATGCTGCACCTCCGATACCCCACTTTAATACAACTAAAAATAACGGATCAAGTATAAGATTAATTGAAACACCAAGTATATTAAGAAGCAATGGCCTTACTGTATCGCCCTGTGCCTGCTTTACTGCGGAAAACAGGTTAATCATAAAAAGAAAAGGTAAATCCATAACCACTATTCTTATATATGTTAGTCCATAATTATATATGTCTCCTTCTGCTCCAAGCCATCTTACAAGACCTGATGAACATAACCAGCATACACATGCACACACAACAGAAAAGCCAAGAGATGTTATACATATATGGTTAGCCATCGAATTAGCCTGCTTATCTTCCCTTGCACCTAAGTACTGCGATATAAGAATAGCACCTGCTGTTGTTATGCCGGCTCCAAAGTTAATAAGTATATTCTGGAAAGGGGAAACAAGCGTAATAGCAGCCTGGCTCGTTGTTCCTATTTTTCCTAACCAGAAAGTATCAGTCAGATTATACATAGACTGTATAAAACTGTTTAACATAACTGGTATAGCCAGTGTAAGTATAGCCTTAACCAGATTACCATTAAGAATCATCTCTCTTTTACTATCACTTATCGGCCTTGACATGTTTATTCCCTCTCTTTCTGATATCAATACATATTCTTCTTATTGTTATACATTAATATATTTTTCAATATATATCTGATATTCCACCTACAATTTTTATATGTTTATTGAATTTGCTCTTTATTTTTTACAATATATATGTTAGCATAAAAAGCAGTAATTTCTACTAATTATTATTTATATTGCACTTTAATTACAGATTATTTGTCTACATTTAATTACAACTGGTATGTTATGATGTAAGTGTCAAAAGTATATGTAGGAGTAAAACTGAACTTGTGTCTACGCGCACCTGGCACAAACCCGTTATATGCTAAAAATCGTGTGCAGAAATGAGGATTACTTATGTTACAGGATATGCAGAAAGATTTTGATATAAAGAAAATAAAGCGTTCGGCGTTTAAGATGAAAGAGCCACATTCACATCCATTTCACGAACTATTCTATCTTGCAAAGGGTGAATGTACAGCATTTCTTAGTCATAATATATATAAATTCAGCAGAGGTGATATCGTAATAGTCCCTGCCGGAACCATACATAAAACTGACTATACAGGAAAAGGAATCAACGAACGTATAGTTATCAGTTTTAAAACCCCTGTCACTGACTGGCTTAGCGGTATTGTTGGAACTGATATTGTTTCTGAGGTAATGCAGACAGGTGTAATCACCATACCTGAAAAAAGAAGGGATTATATAGAAAAGCTGCTTGATAAACTTATATTTGAAAATGAAGGTCAGGATCCTCTATCACCTGGCTTTGTAAGCGTAGCTTTGGCAGAGCTCATCCTCTTCATTGCAAGATGCAAGCAGTATGAGGAAAATGTTATAAAAGAAATTGACGTTGATAACCAGATTATGCAGGAAGTCGCTACTTACATATATAATCACTACAGTGAAAAACTTGTTCTTGAGGATATGGCAAAGCAGTTCAACCTAAGCCGTTCTTACCTCTCTAAAAAGTTTAAAAGTGTCACTGGATTTGGGTTCAAGGAGTATATTATCAATGTCCGCATAAAGCATGCCTGCGAGCTGCTTCTTAACACAAACAAATCAATAACCACAATTGCCTTTGAATGTGGTTTTAACGACAGCAACTATTTCGGAGATGCATTCAGAAGAACCAAAGGAATATCTCCTAATAAATATAGAAGGAATCAGGAAAAGATATGATATAGTGAGCGCAAAAGAAAAGAAAGCGGCTGCAAAGCAGACATTTTCTTTTCTTGCGACACTAACGAACGAACAGTCATGCGTAGCATGACGATAGAGTGCGTTAGCGCGGGTTCGTGAGTGTAGGAAGTAAACAGGGCAAAAATCATAATATACCATTGGTTAATTTCCCGCCAAACACTCCGATATATTAAATATAATAAAAGATTAAAGCCACGGATGGCTTTACCCAGCTTTACATATTTTAATTTACAACCACTGATAGTGGTTAGAATGGAGGAATAATATGGAATTAAACGGAGTTAATTCTTATTACACAAGTTATGAGGCAGCTTCTAATAAAAAGACTGCCACTAAAGACACAGACAACACAACAGCTTCTAAGAATACAGATGTTGCTGCCACATATGAAGCTTCTGACTCAACTGCCAAAGCATCAACATCTTCAGTTAAAAGTAAGGCTGCTAATCCAGCACTTGTAGCAAAACTTAAAGCTGATTCTGATAATCGTATGCAGCAGCTTCAGTCACTTGTTACTACTATGTTTAAGAAGCAGGGCATAACTATAGGTACTGCTGACGATATGTGGAAGGCTCTTGCAAGTGGTAACTTCACAGCTGATGCTGATACTATTGCCAAAGCAAAAGAAGATATATCTGAAGACGGCTACTGGGGTGTTAAACAGACATCTGAAAGAATCTTTGATTTCGCACAGGCTCTTGCCGGTGATGACGAAGAAAAGATGAAAACCATGAAAGAAGCCGTAGAAAAAGGCTTCAAGGAAGCTACTAAAACATGGGGTAAGGAACTGCCTGATATATCTAAGAATACATATAATGCAGTTATGGATAAGTTTGATAAGTACTTCTCTTCTAAGAAAACAGATTCTACAGAAGCATAGTACAATACAAAACAATATATTATGATGTAAATGCGTAAGTTGCATGGCAATGTAGCAATCCTGATACATCAATGAGTTTATAATATAACAAGCCAGACAACATATGTCTCACATTTAATTAGAGTGTGTATACATATTTTATCTGGCTTTTATTTATTACAATTTATTATTCAGAACTGCACCTCATCATGTAATATATCTGACATACAGACTATTCTGCTGCTAATCCGCCTGCATACACTCTTTTATCAACAGCATCTTGGTGCCACGTGGTACAACATCACTGTCAGACAATCTTTCCACCTTTGCATTATCCCTTCTTACAGCATCACAAGTAGTATTATATTTCTTTGCTATATCCCACATGTTACATCTGCCATCAGATATGTACCCGACCATGGAAGGAAGTGTTGCATAATACTCATCATCCCCCGGTATGTAAGCACACTCATCTATTGTAGACAGCTCCACTGGTTCAAAACATATGGCATCCAGCGATACAACTGCTTTCACCTCTATCTTTGCATTACTTCCCATTGATGCTGTCAGCTGTTCTATGCATGGTCTTACCTGATATTCTATACTATCCTTATCATATTCCTTAACAGAAACAACGCCTGTGTAAGGTATAACAGCATTAACACTGCCCATTGGTGCATTATCGTCAGATGTTATGTAACATATATTTACCATAACTGCGCCTGATACTTCTATACCATCTGCAACATATTCGTAATCATCTATCTGCACTCTTGCAGTTGCATTTACTATCTGCATAAGATTAATATAATCTGCTACCTTTATGTTATCTGATATCCTGCACTTAGTATTATTTCTAATAAGCAGCTTCTTAAGATGTACATCTGACCGTTTTATATCCATAGTGCCACCTGGAACATATATATCCTGCAGTGCCGTCTTTTTGCAGTCTTTATATGATTTGATATCCATATCAAGAACAAGTTCCACTGATATATCACGGTTATTTCCATCATAATCCGGTCTTACATCTACATTCTTGCCTGTCATCGTGAATCCTACATAACATATGCTGTCAGGATCTGCGCCACTTACATCTATTATCCCTGTAAATGGAACCGATGTTTCATACCACTGTACCGACCGTCCATCATCATTACTTATATACATTATAAACACACTAAGTTCCCCACTTACACTTAATCCATCCTCTGTCATGCGTGTGCTCACATTTCTTACATCCACATCATCCCATACAAGTTCTGATATATTCGGCTTTCCATTAGGCAGCGACAGACTCTCCTTTATTCTTAAGTTATCCCGCATATTAACATCCATCTGTGCGTACTCATAATCCATAAAAAGAAGCTGCGGCATACATTCTCCATCATCCGATATCT
>ERZ808240.1809-NODE-1809-length-25251-cov-9.788776_pt1 | contig 25251 bp, 20 predicted proteins | sample MGYA00521084_ERZ808240 | MGnify/ENA primary metagenome ERZ808240 (study PRJEB31516, sample SAMN03275571) | gut metagenome | biome: mammalia-associated habitat; material: feces | host: Papio cynocephalus | place: Kenya | collected 2012-08-06 ... | reverse complement strand
TGCGGGAGGGCGATATCCTGATGGTCACGGCTGACCACGGCTGCGACCCCTCCTATACCAAGACCACTGACCATACCCGTGAGTACGTGCCCTACCTTATCTGCGGCAAGGGCATCAAGCCGGGCGTAAATCTGGGCACCAGGCTCTGCTTCGGCACCATTGCACACACCATCTGCGATTATCTGGGTGTGGATGCTTCCTCCCTGGATGGTCAGAGCGTGCTGGGCGATATCCTGAAGTGAGGATAAAGCGCCATGATAGAATTTCGCTATGATACGCAGCTCCTCATTGAGGGCAAGGGCCTGGACGAGGACGCTATTGATGCGTATATCCGGACCCACTTTGAGGGTGACAGCCTGCTGGCCGTCGGAGACGATGACCTCATCAAGATCCATTTCCACACCAACGAGCCGTGGAAGATCCTTGAGTATTGCTCCACGCTGGGCGAGATCTTCGACATCGTTGTGAAAGATATGGACCGCCAGTCCCGCGGCCTGAAAGGCTGAGAACACAACAAAAATCCCCTTCCGGTTCACAAAGCCGGAAGGGGATTTTGTTTTTATGAGAGGTCAGGCTGCAGTGTTTTCCGAGCTGGCTGCATCGGTGCCGGAGCCGAAGAGGGCATCCAGCACAGTGGAAGCGGCCTGATGCAGGGAAGAGGCTGCCTGCTCCACCTGCTCCTGAGTGGGCATGGAGATAGCGGGCAGATCAGGTGTGCCGTCTGCCGGAGCCTCAGCACTGCCGCCATCGGCAGGTGCTTCGGTGGAAGCATTGGGCTCGCTGGGCGTTTCGCCGTCAGCAGGCTGCTCTGCAGGCGTTTCGTCAGCAGGAGCTTCGCTGTCGGCAGGCTCATCGACGATGACGCTGTCCGGGGACTCCTCCGGCACCGACACGGCGGCGTTGGGGTCTGCGGTGGGAGTGAAGACGTCGGTCTTCTCCGGAGTCTGGCTGGTACTGGTGAGCTTGTCCTCGCCGCCCAGAACAGCGGCAATGAGAGCCTTTGCCTCGTTGACCGAGTTCTCATCCGGCTTCATGACATAGAGGCTCTGGCCCTTGGCCGAGTAGCACTTGGTGCTCTTGGCACCGGTGCCGGTGACACTGTAGCTCTGGATGTCCCAGCTGGCGAGGTCGCTCAGCTGCATCCGGACCAGAGCAGAGATCTGGTCCTGCGAAAGGCTGGTCACAAAGCAGTCCGAGGCGGCATCCATCAGCTTGGAGAAGCTCATGAGCAGGGTCGGAGACTTCAGCTTGTTCACCATGGCATCAATGACCTTCATCTGGTTGATGCCGCGCTGGATGTCGCCGGTCTTGAAGGCATGGCGCTCCCGGGCGAAGGCCAGAGCAGACTTGCCGTCCAGATGGTTCCAACCCTCGGCAAAGGTGGTGGGGTCGTAGTATCCGGGACTGCCCACCGAGGTGAAGGCCTGGTCGGAGTAGACATCCACGCCGCCGATGGCGTCGATGATGCTGATGAAGCCCGCAAAGTTGATGCGGATGTAGTGGTCTACGTTCACGCCGTAGAGATTGCCCAGCGTTGCCATGCTGGTCTCCACACCGTACAGGCCGGCATGGGTCAGCTTGTCTTTGCTGTCGGTGCCCGCCAGGTCAACATAGTAGTCGCGGGGGGTGTTGATGAGGGCCACCTGCTTGGTGACGGGGTTGACCACGGCGAGAATATTCACGTCGCTGCGGGCCTTTTCGGTCAGCTCGCCGCGGTTGTCCACACCGCTGAGGTAGACCACGAAAGGCTCTTTGGTGATCTTGTTGGCCTCAGCGCCGGTGAGGATGCCGGAGGTCACACTGCCCAGTGCGGCCAGCCCTTGCTGCGCCCAGACACAGCCCAGCGCCAGCACGGCGCAGAGCAGGCCGGAGAGCACTTTGGCAGCGCCGGAGCCGCGGTCGGAGTTCAGACACCGCCGGACCAGAAGCCAGAGCAGGACGAGGAGGGCGGTGATGATGACGAGATACAGGATGGGCAGCATCTGGGTGCGCCAGAGCTGCACCAGAGCCGCAATGCTCAGGACGGCCTGCAGGATGAGCAAGACCATTCCTCCTTTCGGCGTTTTGGGGGCGGGGCGCTTCGGTTCGCTGGGGGGCATGGGCTCCCACTCTCTGCGGGGCGGCACAGGGGGCTGGGGCGGCTCCGGCTCGATCGGAGTTTCGGGTTCCGGCGCAGGCTGGGGTGCTCTGGGCCGGGGCGGCTCCGGAGAGAAAAAGTCGGAGCTGTCCACCGAGACTTCGCCCGGCTCCGTATGCTTTACGCCCCGGTGGATGTGTCGGGGGCCTTCTTCGTTCTGGGGGTAGGTGTGCTCGTTTTCGTCAAACATAGGCGATCACTCCTTTGATGTGGGTCTGTTGTCAGGCGGCGGGCACGATGCTCAGCACCGCCCGTGCGGGCAGACAGGTGGCCGTCTGGTCTTCTTCCGTCAGCCAGCCGAAGGATTCACAGATATGGTCCGGACAGGGGGAATCCACAAAACGGGCGGCCCCGTTCTGGATCTGGATGTGGACGGTGAGATAGCCGGTGTCCACATCGTAGGTGCCCTCTTTGTCCAGCGGGAAGGTCAGCACCGTGTTGTTGTCGCCGTAGATGAGCTCAGCGGTCAGGGCAGAACTGGTCTGACCAGCCCGGCGCACCACCAGCAGCACAGCGGCTGCAAGTAGCACCACAGCGGCAAAAACCAGATTTGTCAGCAGTTTTTTGTGTTGTTTCATAGAGTGTTATCCTTTGAGCGGGATCTGCTCCAGCTCGGCCAGCCAGAGCGCTGCGGCCGCATCGCTGGGCATCCGCCAGTCGCCCCGGGGCGAAAGGGTGACGCTGCCCACCTTGGGGCCGTCGGGCAGGCAGCTGCGCTTGAACTGCTGGGCGAAGAACCGCCAATAGAAGTTACGCAGCCACTTGTAAAGCACTTCATCCGGGTATTCGGGACGGCCTGCAAAAGCGGCCTTTGCCAGCCGGAAGATCTTGGCCGGGCCGAAGCCGAAGCGGAGAACATAGTAAAGATAGAAATCGTGCAGCTCATAGGGGCCCACGAGGTCTTCCGTCTTCTGCGCGATCTCGCCGTCTTTGGCGGGCAGAAGCTCAGGGGAGACCGGGGTATCAAGGATGTCCAGCAGCACCCGGCGCAGCTCAGCGGAAGCAGCAATGTCGGCCTCGTACCGGACAAGATGACGCACCAGCGTCTTGGGCACACCGGCGTTGACGCCGTACATGCTCATGTGGTCGCCATTATAGGTGGCCCAGCCCAGTGCCAGCTCGGAGAGGTCGCCGGTGCCCACCACCAGACCGCCGGTGCGGTTGGCGGTGTCCATCAGTTCCAGGGTGCGGACGCGGGCCTGCCCATTCTCAAAGGTGACGTCCAGAACGCTTTCGTCCTGCCCGATGTCCGCAAAGTGGCTGTGGACGGTGTTGGCAATGTCGATCTCCTGGAAGCTCACGGCCAGCTCGTCGCAGAGGATCTCTGCATTGGAGCGGGTGCGGTGGGTGGTGCCGAAGCAGGGCATGGTCACGGCCAGCACATCGCTGGTGGGGCGGCCCAGCTGCTTCATGGCACGGACAGCTACCAGCAGGGCCAGACAGCTGTCCAGACCGCCGGAGATGCCGATGACGGCCGTTTTGGCGTGGGCGTGCTCCAGCCGTTTGGCAAGGCCGTCAGCCTGCATTTTCAGGATGAGCTCACAGCGCTCAGCCCGGCGGCGCTCGTCGTGGGGAATGAAGGGGGTAGGGTCTACCCAGCGGGAAAGAACGGTGTCGGTGAGGGCAAGGTCGAAGTCGACGGTCAGATAGCCCTCGGCGCTGGGCTCGAAGCTGGTGTTTCGGGCCCGCTCCGACTCCATCCGCTGGCAGTCCAGCTCCGTCTCAGCCCAGCCGCCCTCAAAGGGGGAAGTCTCGGCCAGCAGAGTGCCATTCTCCGCAATGAGATCGTGCCCGGCGAAGACCATATCCTGCGTGCTCTCGCCGTGGCCTGCAGAAGCGTAAAGATAGCCGCAGAGCAGACGGGCCGACTGGTTCTCCACCAGCGCCCGGCGGTACTCGGCCTTGCCGACGGTCTCATCGCTGGCCGAGAGGTTGGCGATGACGGTAGCACCGGCCAGAGCATGGAAGGTGGAAGGGGGCAGTGCGCTCCAGAGGTCTTCGCAGATCTCCACACCCAGCACGAAGCTGGGCATCTGACGGCAGCGGAAGAGCAGGGAGGTGCCGAAGGGCACTTCCTGCCCGCAGACCGTCACGGTCTCCACCTCGGTGCTGCCCGGCGTGAACTGGCGCTTCTCGTAGAACTCGCCGTAGTTGGGCAGATAGGTCTTGGGCACAAGGCCCAGCAGTCTGCCGCCGCAGAGGACGGCAGCACAGTTGTACAGTTTGCCCCGCACCAGCAGGGGCAGGCCTACGAGGGCGACGGTATCCAGCTCCCGGCTGGCGTCCAGCACGGTCTGCAGAGCATCCAGCGCGCCCTGCTGCAGGGTGTGCTGCAAGAATAAATCGCCGCAGGTGTAGCCGGTGAGGCAGAACTCGGGGAAGACCGCCAGTTTCACGCCCCGGGCAGCGGCATCCCTCAGCTGGGATACGATCTGGGAAGCGTTATAATTGCAGTCTGCCACCCGCAGGGCGGGGGAAAGAGCAGCTGCTTTCAAAAAACCATCTTTCATCGGAGGATTTCACATCCTGTCTGTTTATTTGGAAACCGGTCAGAAAAAGAGACAGCCGGTTTTGTTCAGTATACCACAAACCAGCCCAAACGAAAAGTAACAGTCCGGTAAAAGAGCCGCTCCGCGCACAGAAAACAGAAAAAACGCTGCCTGCATCACCGCAGACAGCGTTCTGAAAAGACGAAAAAAGGAAAACGAGATAGACCGTAAGCCGGGTTCTGTATTAAACGACGATCTGTCTAGACCTGCCATTGCTGACAGGTTCGTGCCGCCTTCGGGACACGCGAGCAGCGCTGTACGTCCCATATAGGCGTTGCTTCCGGTAGGGTTTACAAAGCCGCATAGTCACCCATGCGCTGGTGAGCTCTTACCTCGCCGTTTCATCCTTACCGCATTGCTGCGGCGGTTTGTTTTCTGTTGCACTTTCCCTGAGGTCACCCTCGGCTGCCGTTAGCAGTTACCGTGCTCTGTGAGGCCCGGACTTTCCTCAGAGCGGTCAAAGCCGCCCCGCCGCCGTATGTTCCACTCGTTTTCCGCTCCTCATGATACCATAAAAAAACAAGATTTGCAAGCGTGGCGGAAATTTGGTATACTTATTTATATATTCCTGCGCTGGAGGTGGGAGAAATGAAACTTTATTTTCCGGTCCCGCCCGAGGCAGATGGGATGCTGCTGCGAAGCTTTCTGCACAAGTGCAGAGTCTCGTCCGACCTGTCCCGTGCCGTGAAGTTCCGGGGCAGCGGCTTTTTGGCAGATGGGATGCCTATCCTTGCCAACCGCAGGGTGGAAGCCGGGAAGGTGGTCTCTTTCGAGCTGCCGCCGGAAGGCGAGGGCGTCCCGCCTCAGCCGGACATCCCGGTGCAGGTGGTGCATGAGGACGCCTTTGCCCTCGTGCTGGAAAAGCCGCCCCATCTGGCGGTGCATCCCACCCTGAACTATCCGCTGGGAACGCTGGCCAACGGCTACGCAGCCTGGGCCGCCCGGCGGGGCCGCAGCCCGGTGTTCCGGCCGGTGAACCGCATCGACAAGGACACCAGCGGCCTTGTGCTGGCAGCACAGAACAGCTACGCCGCACCTCTGCTGGCCGAAGGAGTGGAAAAGCTCTATTATGCAGTGGTGGAGGGAGAACTCCCCCTCGGCCCTGGCGTCATCGATGCCCCCATCGGGCGGCAGGGGGACAGCATCATCGGGCGGTGCGTCACCCCGGAGGGCAAGCCCAGCCGCACCGAATACACCATCGTGAAGGTGCAGAATGGCCTCAGCCTCGCGGCCTGCGTGCCGGTGACGGGCCGCACCCATCAGATCCGGGTGCATTTTGCCTCCATCGGCCACCCATTGGCAGGGGATGACCTCTACGGCGGGAGCCGGGAGCGCATCGGACGACAGGCTCTCCATTGTGCCCGGCAGACTTTCCGGGTGCCGGACTGCGAACCGATGCCGGACGGCGTGAAGATCCGGGTGCCGGTGGAGGAAACGACCATGAAGACCGTCACAGCAGAAAGCCCGCTGCCCGAGGATATGGCGGGGCTTCTGGGCTGAAATTTGTAAATTCCGTGAAAAGTAAGTGAAAGCTCTGCCCAAATTTTGTGTCAATGCTTGTTTCGGGGCGGGCAGGGTGTATAATAAACAAAGATATTGTCACAGAATGCGACAAAATGTGCTCCGGGCAAAACTCCGGGGCAGCGTATTGAGATAGAAAACAGATCATCCTGAGAGACAGGAAGGAGCATCCTTTTTGCTGGAAGATAAAACAACTGAAACGCGGCAGGACGAACCAGCCGCTGCACCGCAGCATAACGGCTGCCGTGCAAAGCTGCGTTCGCTCTGGGCACAGTTCCAGTGTATCCACCTGCTGCGCCGCCATCGGCGGTACCGCCGCAGAAAGCACCGGCTGGACAACGCGGCCCAGAAGATGCGTGCCACGCCGGTGGTGCTGCGCATCGGCGCAGTGCTCTACGCACTGGGCTTTGCCGCAGAATATGCCGCTGTGCGTGCCGGGCGGACTATCCGGAACATCGCTGTCTGGCTGAGCAGCGGCATCCGTCGGTTTGCACATGACCTTGCCGTAACGGCATTTCCCGGCGCGGCGCAGGTGTTCAAAGACCTGTTCGGCCCCGTCGTCCTCTTTATAAAGGGCATCGCAGCCCTTCTCGTTCATGCTCATCACATCCGGAAGGAGCAGGGCTTTGGTGCGGCACTGAAGGCCAGTGCCCATTACTTTACCAGCGGCGTCCGCCGCAATCTCCGCCTGCTGCCCCGCATGGCAATGTACATCCTGCCGCTGGTGGCGCTGGCTTTCGGCAGCACAGTCTTCCGCTATGTCGTTCAGCAGCCCTATGCGCTGGCGGTGCAGGTCAACGGTCAGACCGTGGGCTATGTGGCCAATGAAGAAGTCTTCGACTCCGCCCGGGAGGATGTGCAGGAACGTATCAACTACGCCGGCACCGACAAGACGGAGTGGACCATCGAACCGAGTTATACCATCGCGGTCGCTCATCATATCATGGATGAGAGCGAGATGGCCGACGCTATCATCAAGAGCGCCGGTGACGAGATCAGCACCGGTACGGCCATCTATCTGGACGGTGAACTGACGGCAGTGTGCGACGACGGCGACGCCCTGCGCAGCTACCTCAGCAGCATGCTGGAACCCTACGAAGACCCGGATGACCCCAACGTGACGGTGGGCTTCAACAAGGAAGTCACGCTGGAAGAGGGCCTTTACTTCAAGGAGAGCTTCCAGAGCTACCAGACCGTGGAGCAGGAGCTGACCGGCATCAAGCAGGCACAGAGGATCTATAAGGTCAAGACCGGCGATACTCTGTGGGGCATCGCCAGCAAGAATGACCTGACCTTCCGGGAGCTGTGTGCCCTCAACCCCAACTTCAAGGGTGGACAGCTGAACGAGAAGTCCAGCATCAAGGAAGGCGATGAGCTCATCATCACCAAGCAGGAAGCCGGCCTTGAGGTGCGCATCACCAAGGTGGAGACCCGCGAGGAAGAGATCGCTTACGCTACCGAGACCACCAAATCCAATGAATACGATAAAGGCACCACCAAGGTGCTGCAGGAAGGCGAGAACGGTCTGCGCCGTGTGACGATGCAGAACGTCTACGACACCAACAACACCCTCATCGAACAGACCATCCTCTCCAGTGAGGTGGTCAAGCAGCCGGTGAACAAGAAGGTGGTGGAGGGTACAAAGAAGACCTCTACAGGCACCAAGTACATCACCGGAAGCGGCAAATTCATCTGGCCGGTGCCCAACTACCGTTACTGCTCCCGCTGGTATGGCGGTAAGCATAAGGGCGTGGATATCTGCGGCCCCGCAGGTACGCCCATCTATGCTACCGCCTCCGGCACTGTCACCAAGGCAGGCTATAACAAGGCCGGTGCAGGCACAGGTTATGGCTACTCTGTCATCATCAGCCACGGCGGCGGATACTCCTCCGTGTATGCGCACTGCCTGTCCCTGACGGTCAGTGCAGGCCAGAGCGTCAAGCAGGGCCAGCTCATCGGCTACATGGGCAGCACGGGCCGTTCCACCGGCAACCACTGCCATTTCGAGATCCGTCTCAATGGTTCGTATGTTCCCCCTCAGAATGTATTCCCGGGGAAGAAATAAATGATAAAGGAGAAATTACTATGTCTACCCCTCACATCAGCGCTGAAAAAGGCGATTTTGCAAAGACCGTTCTGATGCCCGGCGATCCCCTGCGCGCAAAGTTCATCGCAGAGACCTTTCTGAAGGATGCCCGCCAGGTGACCGGCGTGCGTGGCATGCTGGGCTTTACCGGCACCTATGAGGGCCGCCCCATCAGCGTGATGGGCAGCGGCATGGGTATGCCTTCCATTGGCATCTACTCCTATGAGCTGTTCAAGTTCTACGACGTGGACAACATCATCCGCATCGGCTCTGCCGGCAGCTACACCGACAAGGCCAAGCTGTTCGACGTGGTGATGGCCACCGGTGCTGTCAGCGAGTCCAACTATGCCCGCGTTCAGAGCGGCTATGACAAGGATGAGACCTATCCCAGCGAGACCCTGAACGATAAGCTGCGCGCTTCGGCTGCAAAGCAGGGCATGAAGCTCATCGAGGGCAACATCCACTCTGCAGATGTCTTCTACCGTCAGCCCTCCGATGCAAAGCCCGCTTACTGGGAGCTGCTGCGGGACGAGCGCGGCTGCCTCTGCGTGGAGATGGAGAGCTTTGCTCTGTTTGCCAACGCTGAGGTCCTGGGCAAGAATGCTGCCTGCCTGTTGACCATCTCCGACAGCTTCGTTTCTCCGGAGGTCACGACCGCTGAGCAGCGCCAGACCAGCTTTACCAACATGATGAAGATCGCTCTGGGCGCAGAGTACTAAGCGACAGTTCCGATGCAGAAGAGGGCCGCTGCACACGCAGCGGCCCTCTTTATCTCTCTTGCACTTCTGAAAAGAATGATTTATACTTAGCGTAGCATCCAGACTATGAAAAGAGGAGTGATGTGCGATGCAGGACGAAAGAGAATCTGATGAAAAAAGTCCGCTCATCGTGGATACGGATATCCGGCTCCTGCCTTACTATCCGGCCTGCGAAACTGCTCTTGCATGGTATCAGGATGCACAACTCTGCAAACAGGTGGACGACCGGGATTCGGTCTATGACATGTCGCGGCTGAAAAGGATGTATCATTATCTGGATACCCACGGAGAGCTGTTCTACATTGAATATCAGGGGACGCTTTGCGGGGATGTTTGTCTGCAGGAGAATGGTGAACTGGCTATCGTTATCTGCAGAGAGTATCAGGACAGGCATATCGGCAGAAAGGTCATCACGGCGCTGCTGAAACGGGCAAAAGAAAGAGGATTCAAGTCCTGCTTTGCACACATTTACCCGTTCAATGCACAGTCCTGGAAAATGTTTGAACGCATTGGCTTCGTCCGGCAGGACGAAGAACATTATATCTATGAATTATAAAAAGGAGAATCGACCATGACGAATCTGACTCTGGAAGAAAAGAAGGAGCTTATCCGGATGGCTCTGGCTGCCCGGGAAAAGGCTTATGTGCCTTACAGTGATTTTATGGTGGGTGCTGCCCTGCGGGCCGAGGATGGCCGCATCTTTACCGGCTGCAACGTGGAGAATGCGGCCTTCACCCCCACCAGCTGCGCAGAGCGCACCGCCCTGTTCAAGGCAGTGGCTGAGGGTGTGACCCGGTTTACCGATATCGCCGTGGTGGGCTCCCGCCGGGGCGAGGTCAACAAGCAGATCACATCTCCCTGCGGTGTCTGCCGTCAGGCCCTGTTTGAGTTCGGCGGGCCGGAGCTGAATGTCATCATGGCAAAGACGCCGGATGACTTCATCGAGCGCAGCATGGATGAGCTGTTGCCCTTCGGCTTCGGCCCCTCCAATGTGGCAGGAAACAAGGCTGTGGAGGATTGAGGAGAGTCTGCGCACCCGGCGGGAGCCGGAAAGGCGGATGGATGACCGGATTTTGTCAAAAAGTACGACTTTTTAACATTTTTGATAAAATATTTGTAAATGTTTTGTAATCAGAAATGACTTGCATCTGTCATCGCTTCCCGCTATACTTGAGCCAGTAAATGTGCAAGTGTGCGCATTCGGTCAACACGACGCAATTCAGATTGACAAAATAAAAGGAGAGTTTTCATTATGATGATTTCTCGTCGTAACTTCCTGGCAGTGGCTGGTGCCGCTGCTGCTGCCGCTGCTCTGACTGCCTGCGGCGGTTCTTCCTCTTCTACTGCTTCCTCTGCTGCAACCGCTTCTTCTGCTGCAGCTTCCACTGCTGAGGGCGGTGAGAAGATCGCCAAGGTGGCTTTGACCTGCGATACCGGCACCATCGATGACGAGAGCTTCAACCAGGCCTGCTGGTCCGCTGTCTCCAGCTACATGGGTGATAACTGCCAGTACTACATCCCCGAGGCTGATGCTTCCGATGAGGACCGTGAGACCATGATCCGCCAGGCTGTCAACGACGGCGCTGACGTCATCGTCTGCGTCGGCTACCTGTACGGTGCTTCTCTGGCATGGGCTGCTGACCAGTACCCCGATGTCAAGTTCATCGCAATCGATGTCACCCAGGGCGATATCGGCACCGACACCATCCCCGCCAACTGCTACTGCATCACCTTCAAGGAGGAGCAGGCAGGTTATCTGGCAGGCTACGCCATCACCAAGGACGGCTACACCAAGCTGGGCTTCCTGGGCGGCATGGCTGTTCCCGCTGTTATCCGCTACGGCTACGGCTACGTGCAGGGCATCGATGCTGCTGCTCAGGAGCTGGGCACCAACGTTGAGGTCAACTACTTCTACGGCGGCCAGTTCTACGGCGATGCTAACATCACCTCCCGCATGGAGGGCTGGTACTCCAACGGCACTCAGGTCGTCTTCGCCTGCGGCGGCGGCATCTACACCTCTGCTGTTGAGGCTGCTCTGAAGAGCAACGGCTATGTCATCGGTGTTGACGTTGACCAGAACTACATCGGCGTCAACGGCGTGAAGGACGGCTCCTTCGCTTACAACCCCTTCATCACCTCTGCTATGAAGGGTCTGTCTGAGGCTGTTGCTACCGCTCTGAGCGATATCGAGGCCGGCAGCTGGAGCGACATCGCTGCTTCCAACGGCAACTTCGGTCTGGAAGACGGCGATTACGTTGGTCTGCCCACCGATGAGGACAGCTGGAACTTCAAGACCTTCACCGTCGATGAGTACGAGGCTGTCAAGGAGAAGATCGCTTCCGGCGAGATCGTTGTTGACAACAGCTCCGACGATGCTACCAAGCCCACCGTCAGCGAGTTCACCACCGTTAACTACATCCAGTAAGTGTTTTCCCGGGCGGGACGTTCTCCTAAGGGGCGTCCCGCCCTTTTTGTGTGAAGGATAAGTAGACTGAAATTTAAGGAGATTCAAGTATGAAGATCTCTCGTCGTAACTTTCTGGCAGTGGCTGGTGCCGCTGTTGCTGCTGCAGCTCTGACTGCCTGCGGCGGCTCTTCCTCTTCCACTGCGTCCTCTTCTGCAGCTTCTGCTCCGGCTTCTTCTGCCAGTGCAGCAGAGACCAACGGCATCCAGCAGGTGGCCCTGTGCTGCAACATCGGCTCTGTGGATGACGAAAGCTTCAACCAGCCCTGCTGGGAAGCGGTGGAAGCCTATATGGGCGATAACTGCCAGTATTATACCCTGTCCACCGAGGGCACCCAGGAAGAGCGTGAGACTGCCATCCGTCAGGCCGTCAACGACGGCGCAGACGTGGTGATCTGCGTCAGCTATCAGTACGGTGAGACCATGGCATGGGCAGCGGAGCAGTACCCGGATGTCAAGTTCATCGCCGTTGATGTCACCAAGGGCGACATCGGCACCGATGAGATCCCCTCCAACTGTTACTGCTTCACCTTCAAGGAAGAGCAGGCCGGTTATCTGGCGGGCTATGCGGTGGTGAAGGACGGCTACACCAAGCTGGGCTTCCTGGGCGGCACGGCCGTGCCTGCGGTCATCCGCTACGGCTACGGCTATGTGCAGGGCGCAGACGCCGCTGCGCAGGAACTGAGCACCAACGTGGAAGTCAACTACTTCTACGGCGGTCAGTTCTACGGCGATGCCAACATCACCTCCCGTATGGAGGGCTGGTATGCCAGCGGCACCCAGATCGTTTTCGCCTGCGGTGGCGGCATCTACACCTCTGCCGTTGAGGCAGCCCTGAAGAATAACGGCTATGTGGTCGGCGTGGATGTGGATCAGAACTACATCGGCGCCAACGGCGTGGCTGACGGCACCTATGCCTACAACCCCTTCGTCACCTCTGCCATGAAGAATCTCTCCGTTGCTATCCACGATTCTCTGGACAAGATCAACAACGGCGAGTGGGATTCCCTGGCCGGCAGTGAGGATAAGTTCGGTCTGGAAGAGGGCGACTATGTGGGCCTGCCTACTGCCGAGGACAGCTGGAACTTCAAGACCTTCACCGAGGATGAGTATGAGGCCCTGAAGGCCAAGATCGCTTCCGGTGAGGTGGTCGTGGACGACAGCTCCGACGACAGCACCAAGCCCGCAGTCAGCGAGTACACCACCGTCAGCTATATCCAGTAAGACAAGCGTTCCCGAGTGGGACGTTCTGCAAAAAGAACGCCCCATTCTTTTTTGCCCTGAAAAACAAAAGTATTACTATTCAAACTTAAGGAGAAAGCATATGAAGAAGATCTCTCGTCGTCGTTTCCTGTCCGTTGCCGGCGCAGCTGCCGCCCTGTCCGTTCTGAGTGCCTGCGGTGCCTCCGACAGCACTTCCGCCTCTTCTGCCGGTTCTGCCGCAGGCAGCAGCGCAGCCGCCGCAGGCGTCCAGCAGGTGGCCCTCTGCTGCAACATCGGCTCTGTGGATGATGAGAGCTTCAACCAGCCCTGCTGGGAGGCCATCGAGGCTTACATGGGCGACAACTGCCAGTATTACAATCTCTCCACCGAGGGCACCCAGGAAGAGCGTGAGACCGTCATCCGTCAGGCCGTCTCGGACGGCGCAGATGTTGTGGTCTGCGTCAGCTACCAGTATGGCGAGACCATGGCCTGGGCCGCAGAGCGCTACCCGGATGTCAAGTTCATCGCCGTGGATGTGACCAAGGAAGACATCGGTGAGGATGCTGTGCCCGCCAACTGTTACTGCTTCACCTTCCATGAGGAGCAGGCAGGCTATCTGGCCGGTTATGCTGCTGTGAAGGACGGTTACACCAAGCTGGGCTTCCTGGGCGGCACCGCTGTGCCCGGCGTGATCCGGTACGGCTACGGCTATCTGCAGGGCATCGACGCCGCTGCACAGGAGCTGGGCACCAATGTGGAGGTCAACTACTTCTACGGCGGCCAGTTCTACGGCGACGCCAACATCACCTCCCGCATGGAGAGCTGGTATGCCAGCGGCACGCAGGTCGTCTTTGCCTGCGGCGGCGGCATCTATACCTCCGCCGTTGAAGCAGCTGTGAAGAATGACGGCTATGTCATCGGCGTGGATGTGGATCAGAACTACATCGGCGTCAAGGGTGTGTCCGACGGCCTGTATGATTACGACCCGTTCATCACCTCCGCCATGAAGAATCTGGCCGTTGGTCTGCACGATTCTCTGGAGCGGATCAACGATGGTGAGTGGGATTCTCTGGCCGGCACCGAGGATAACTTCGGACTGGAACAGGGCGATTATGTTGGCCTGCCCACCGACGCAGGCAGCTGGAACTTCAAGACCTTCACCGTGGAAGAGTACGAAGAAATCAAGGGTAAGATCGCTTCCGGTGATGTGGTCGTGGACAACAGCTCGGACGACAGCGTGAAGCCTGAGGTCAGCGCCTTCACCACGGTCAACTACATCCAGTAAGAAAAACAGCGCAGGCGGGACGTTCCTTGGGGGAGCGTCCCGCTTTTTGTCGGCACCGTTTTCCACAACGGCGCAGTTCTGCGGGCAGAAAGAATTGACGAGAGGGGGAAAGCAGAAAAACAGCACGATGTATCTCGGATATTTCCCGAAAAGAAACCGGCCTGCCGGGATGAAAAATAAAAGACATCTCCAAAACTATGTGCAAAGTGCACAAAAGTAATACTTATAACGTGGCAAAACATTAAAATTTCAAAAAGAAGTGTGCAAAAAGGCAAAAATACGGTATAATGGTCGTTAGAACAATATAGGTGTCACTTGGACACGAAAGGAGAGTGAGCAGATTGGCAGAGGATTTTGTGATCGAGATGCTCCATATCACCAAGGAGTTCCCGGGCATCAAGGCCAACGACGACATTACCCTGCAGCTGCGCAAAGGTGAGGTCCACGCTCTGTTGGGCGAGAACGGCGCAGGCAAGAGCACACTGATGAGCGTGCTGTTTGGCTTGTATCAGCCGGAGGAAGGTAAGATCCTCAAGAACGGCAAGGAGGTCGCCATTCGCAACCCCAATGATGCAAATGCACTGGGTATCGGCATGGTGCACCAGCACTTCAAGCTGGTGGAATGCTTCAGCGTTCTGGACAACATCATTCTGGGCGTGGAGCCCAACAAGTTTGGTTTCCTGCAGAAGGCCGAGGCCCGCAAAAAGGTCATGGCCCTGAGCGAAAAATATGGTCTGCGCGTGGACCCGGATGCGCTCATCAGCGATATCTCGGTCGGTATGCAGCAGCGCGTGGAGATCCTGAAGATGCTCTACCGCGACAATGAGATCCTGATCTTTGATGAGCCCACCGCTGTGCTGACCCCGCAGGAGATCGACGAGCTGATGGAGATCATGCGCGGGTTCAAGAAAGAGGGCAAATCCATCCTCTTCATCACCCACAAGCTCAACGAGATCATGGCCGTGGCAGACCGCTGCACCGTCCTGCGCAAGGGCAAGTACATGGGCACCGTGGATATCAAGGACACCACCAAGGAAGAGCTTTCCCGCATGATGGTCGGCCGTGATGTCCAGCTTCAGGTCGAGAAAAAGCCGGCTCACCCCGGCAAAGTCATCCTGGACGTGGAGGGTGTCACCATCCACAATGACCAGCGCAAGAAGGATTCCGTCAAGAACGTTACCTTCCAGGTGCACGGCGGCGAGATCGTCTGCTTGGCTGGTATCGAGGGCAATGGTCAGACGGAGTTCGTCTACGGCCTGACCGGTCTGGAAAAGCTGACCAGCGGCAAGATCCTGCTGGATGGCAAGGACATCACCAATGAGAGCATCCGCCAGCGTTCCAAGGACGGCATGAGCCATATCCCCGAAGACCGCCATAAGCACGGTCTGGTGCTGGACTACAGCCTCGAGAACAATATGGTGCTCCAGCGCTACTGGCAGCCGGAGTTCCAGAAGGGCGGCTTCATCCGGGCAGACAAGGTGCGGGAGTATTCCGACCGGCTCATCGCCCAGTATGACGTCCGCAGCGGTCAGGGCAGCGCCACCATCGTGCGCAGTATGTCCGGCGGCAACCAGCAGAAAGCCATCATTGCCCGCGAGATCGATAAAGACCCCAAGCTGCTGGTGGCAGTTCAGCCCACCCGCGGCCTGGACGTCGGCGCCATTGAGTACATCCATAAGCAGATCGTGGCCGAGCGCGATAAGGGCAAGGCAGTCCTGCTGGTCAGTCTGGAACTGGACGAGGTCATGAACCTGTCCGACCGCATCCTCGTCATGTACGAGGGTGAGATCGTGGGCGAGTTCGACCCCAAAACCACCACTGTGCAGGAGCTGGGCCTCTACATGGCCGGCGCACGCAAGCAGGGAAAGGAGAGCAAATAATGAACAAGAAAAAACTTTCCCACAGCAACCTGAACGACTCCATCACCAGCGTGCTGGCGGCTCTGCTGTGCATCGTCATCGGCATGGCTGTGGGCTTTCTGGTGCTGGTAGCCATCAATCCGGCCCACGCCTGGGGCGATGGCTTTGTCCGCATCCTCAAGGGCGGCTTCCATGATGCTCCCTATGGCGTCGGCAAGGAGCTGGCCAACGCTGCGCCCCTTATCATGACCGGTCTGTCCGTGGCCTTCGCCTTCAAGACCGGCCTGTTCAACATCGGCGCTGCCGGTCAGTACACTCTGGGCGCTTACGGTGCCCTCTACTGCGCCATCATGCTCAAGATGCCCTGGTTCGTCTGTCTCATCGCAGCTACCGTTCTGGGCGGCATCTGGGGTGCGATCCCGGGCTTCTTCAAGGCTTATTTCAACATCAACGAGGTCATCACCTCCATCATGTTCAACTGGATCGGCCTGTATCTGGTGAATGAGCTCATCTACCAGAACGGCACCGGCCCCATGTACGACGTGCGCAACACCCGTACCATCAACCTGAGCAAGAATGCCGAGTATGCCCAGTCGGTCATCCCGGACTTCGGCCTGAACAAGATGTTCCAGACCAACAGCACCACCATCGCCATCTTCCTGGCAGCAGCGGTGGCTGTCCTCATCTGGGTCATCCTGAACAAGACCACCTTCGGCTATGAGCTGAAGGCCGTCGGCCTGAACAAGAGCGCTGCCCGCTACGCCGGCATCAACGAGAAGAAGAACATCATCCTCTCCATGGCCATTGCAGGCGCTCTGGCAGGCTTTGGCGCAGGTCTCTACTACCTGTCCAACGTCTCCCAGTGGAACCCCCTGAACTCCACTAGCCTGCCTGCCATGGGCTTCAACGGCATCTCCGTCGCCCTGCTGGCAAGCTCCAACCCCATCGGTACCATCTTCTCTGCGATCTTCATCTCCCATATCTCGGTCGGCGGCTCGTTCCTGTCCACCAAGTATTATCCCACGGAGATCTCCGACCTCATCAGCGGCATCATCATCTACCTGTGCGCATTCTCCATGCTGTTCCGCGGCAAGATCCATGCCCTGCTGTTCAAGAATGCGGATAAGACCAACGTGAACGCAGAGCCTGCCCCTGCTAAGACTGAGCCTAAGAAGGAGGGCAAGTGATATGTTGCTGCTCATCAAGTATACTCTGCTGTATGGCATCGTGCTGATGCTGGTGGCTCTGGGCGGTATGTTCAGTGAGCACTCCGGTATCATCAACATCGCGCTGGAAGGCATCATGGTCATCGGCGGCGTGGCGGGTGTCCTTACCCTCACTATGCTGCCCTCCACCATGCCCCCGGCTCTCATCGTCATCATCGCTGTGCTGGCGGCAGCCATCGCCGGCATGGTCTACAGTCTGCTGCTGGCCTTTGCGTCCATCAACCTGAAGGCAGACCAGACCATCGGCGGCACGGCCCTGAACCTGCTGGCAACGGCCATCGCCGTGGTCATCGCCAAGAACTTCAGCGACAGCGGCAGCGCCAAGCTGAATTATTCCAATAAGCCGTTCCTGTTCAGCATCGGCGGCCTGGAGCTGAGCATCTTTGTTCCGCTGGGCATTGCCCTGCTCATCATCAGCTATGTGGTGCTGTACAAGACCCGCTTCGGCCTGCGTCTCCGTGCCTGCGGTGAGCATCCTCAGGCTGCGGACTCTGTGGGCATCAACGTCTACAAAATGCGCTATGCCGGCGTCGTTATCTCGGGCGCTTTGGGTGCCATCGGCGGTTTGGCCTACATCGTGCCTCCCGTTCAGACCTGGAACTTCGAGGTCGGCGTTGCCGGTGCAGGCTTCCTGGCTATGGCCGTTATGATCTTCGGTCAGTGGAAACCCTTCAACATCTGCGGCGCAGCCATGTTCTTCGCCGTCTTCAAGAGTCTGGCCAATATCGCCGACTCCACCTTCCTGGCACAGCTCCACTGGTCCAGCAATATCTATAATATGATGCCCTTCGTGGCATCCATGGTCATCCTGGCCTTCACCTCCAAGAACAGCATGGCTCCCAAGGCCGAGGGCATCCCCTACGACAAGGGTTCCCGCTGATTCCGCAAAGTTTTCCGGGCGCAGCTGCTTTTCCGGGCGGCTGCGCCTTTTTGGTTCACTTTTTGACAAAACCCACAAAACGATGCTTGCTTTTGCGGAAAAAATTGCTATACTTGAGGTACAATGTCATACTATCGCAAGTCGCAAGCCAAGAAAATAGTGCAGCATCAAAACAGCATCTTTGCGCTATGTAGTCCAATGCTGCTGCATTAAAAAGTTGAATTGCTATACTTGCAGGCGGCAGACCGGTACCGCGCGGCCCGGGACGCCGGCCCAGAATAATTTACAGGAGCGTGATTTTATGCGCATTTATGATCTGATCGCAAAAAAGCGGGACGGCGGCACCCACAGCCGCGAAGAGCTGGAGACCATCGTCAATGGCTTTGTCAGCGGTGAGGTGGCCGATTACCAGATGGCCGCATGGATGATGGCCGTTTATCTGCGGGGCATGACCGACGAAGAGACCGCAGAACTCACCGACGTGATGGCCCACAGCGGCGTCATGGTAGACCTTTCGCCCATCCCCGGCATCAAGGTGGATAAGCATTCCACTGGCGGCGTGGGTGATAAGACCACTCTGGTCATTGCTCCCATCGTGGCGGCCTGCGGCGTGAAGATCGCCAAGATGAGCGGCCGGGGTCTCGGCCATACCGGCGGCACTATCGACAAGATGGAGAGCGTGCCCGGCACAAGAACGGCCCTCTCTCAGAAAGAGTTCTTCGCACAGGTGAACAAGATCGGCCTGTCGGTCATTGGTCAGAGCGAGGGCATCGCGGTAGCCGATAAGAAGATGTACGCCCTGCGTGACGTCACCGCTACCGTCAGCTGCATCCCCCTCATCGCGTCCAGTATCATGTCCAAGAAGCTGGCCTCCGGTTCGGACGCTATTCTGCTGGATGTCACCACCGGCACCGGTGCCTTCATGAAGACCGTGGACCAGAGCATTGAGCTGGCAAAGCTGATGGTCTCCATTGGCACCCACCATGGCCGCCGTGTGGCTGCTATGATCACCGATATGGATACCCCGCTGGGCCATAACATCGGCAACAGCCTGGAAGTTATGGAAAGCATGGACGTGCTCAAGGGCCGCGGCCCCGCCGACCTGACTGAGGTCTGCCTGCAGCTGGCCACCAATATGCTGGTGCTGGCCGATAAGGGCACTCCTGCCGAGTGCCGCGCTATGGCACAGGCTGTCATTGACGATGGTTCCGCTTTTGCCAAGTGCAAGGAGATGTTCGCGGCACAGGGCGGCGATACCCGCGTTCTGGACGATTACAGCCTGTTTGAGAAGCCCGCCGCCAGCTATGAGCTGTTGGCCGAGGAAGACGGCTACATCACAAACAATGACGCCGAGAAGATTGGTTCCGCCAGTGTTCTGTTGGGCGCAGGCCGTCAGAAGAAGGGTGACCCGCTGGACTTCGCCGCCGGCATCACCATCCACAAGAAGCGCGGTGACTACGTCCATAAGGGGGAGAGCCTTGCCACCTTCTACGGCACAGCGGATAAGTTCGCCGCAGCCGCAGAAGAGTACCGCAGCGGCCTGACTTACGGCCTCGAAAAGCCTGAGGAAGCCCCGCTTGTTTACGCACTCGTCACCAAGGATGGCGTGGAGCGGTACTGAGCGCCCCGGAAACGCCTATAGATAAAGAGAAAAGAGACCCGCAGGACTTTTGCTGTCTTGCGGGTCTCTTGCTGTTTGCAGGGGTCAGAAGGATATCACGAGGTCTTTTGCGGGGGCTTTGATGTCGATGGTCTTGTAGATGAGCTGCCCGTCTGCGTTGGTGTAGACGGTTGTCAGTTCATAGCTGCCGCGCTTTGCCTTGAGGACAAAATTGCCATTTTCATCGGCAGTGGTTTGTGTTACCACATTGCCTTCACGCAATAGTGAAATTTTTGCACCCGGTACAACGGTGTGGTCAGCAAGCTCGATGCGGCCCTTAATGTCAACGGGAGCCGTCATGATGACGCCCGCCACCACTGCGGCACCGACAACAGCAGCGCCAACGATGATGGCACCTCCGCTATCGCCACCTCCGCCGGAGGAATCGGAACCACTGCCGGAGCTGCCACCGCCCGGGGTGGGAGTGACAGGAGAATCACCACCGGTATAGAGAGCCTGAATTGTCACGTTTTGAGCGTCCATCGTGAAAACAGCAGGGGAGGTGCTGAAATCATTCAGCGTGACATTATTACTTGTAACGTTCCATGTGCTGAAAGTTTTTCCCTCGGAACTCTTGTCATCCGCTTCGATGGTGATAACATCATCTTTTTCTGCAAGAACAGAGGGTGCTGCCGGGTCAGTGGAGATACCGTTGATAGCAGTGACTTTGCCATCACGGACGGTAACAGTATACTGCCCGGGAGCATCAGGGGGAGTATCGTTTTTGATTTCAGTCTTGTTACTACCGCTGTCGCTCTGGCTGACGATGGTGACGCTTTCTGCACTGACTGGAATCGTGCCAGTATCAATGGTGTTTGTATCGACATTTTCTGTGGCGTACTTTGCATTGCTGATGCCGTCACCGCTCAGGTGGAGACCAGAGTTATCAAGTCCGGCGTGGAGGGTAGTGGAGTTGGTGGTTTTAATTTCCCAACTGTTCCAAGGCCAAGAAGAACTTGTTTCATCCTGCGTAAAACATAGCCCGATGGACGTTTTTTGTTCTGCGGTTACATCGATAGACCGAGTCTGTGCGTCATATGTAATAGAAATGGGTGCATTGGCAGACAAAGCAAGGAAAGTATCGTTAAGGGCTATTGCAAATTGACCGTTATTGGCAGGAGAAAAATCAATGCTGAAACTGTTATCGGAGTTAAGTGGGAAAAAAGCTTGTATATTTTTTGGAGAATCGTCATCCATGGTATCGTTAGAAGAATGAAGGAAGAAGAGAGGGTCATTTGATGCGTAGTCACCATAACGAATAAGCGTTTTTATCCCGGCACAGGTAATGTCAAAAACGGCATCATAGGGCAGAGAGACAACGGCCCAGCGTAATTTGGATTTGGACTCGTGGTCATCAAGACCAAAATAATTCCGGACATCAAGATATTGCATATCCTGCTCAGAGGAGGTTATATAGTATAGAACGTTATCGTAAGAGTGTCCGGCATAATTATAGGATGCATGGAGATGTTGAGAAGAAACGGAATCTTTATAAATATAAAAATCTATTTCGTCCAAAGAATTGGGGTCGTAGGCTTTGATATAATAGGAGTCTTCATCTTCGTTATAGCAGTTTAATAGAACAATAACATGCCCGCCGCCGGAACCGAGGGAAGCAAGTACAGGTTTGCCCTCTTCAAGGGTTGTGAGAATATCATCAAGGGCTTCTTCGGTATGTTCTTTGCAGAAGGTAGTACGTTCGGCCATAAACTCGCGGAAGGTAGGAAGATTTTGGGACAGCTGATAAAAATTGATCAGGTCTTCAACATCGGTGGAATCTTTAGGCATTTTAAAGTTGTAAATACTGGATACAGAAGCGTCTTCCTGAGAGAGAGGAATCCGAGAGAGAGGAAGACGTTCTGGGGCAACATAATGCAGCATGGATACCAGAGCCATGCCATGACATGAGCCAGTCCAAAAGCTATTGGAAGCAATTTTAATATACATTCGCTGAGCAGGATTCAATCCCCAGAGAAGCTGCTGTAGTTTGGAACTGGATAGCTGATAATGAAACTCGGGGTACACACCAGAGTACCAAAGTTCTTCAAAAGCAGAAAGCTGCCCGAGATTTGAAGGAGGCAACTCGTCATTCGTGAAAAAAGCGCTGCGAGTGTTGAGAAAATTTAAATTGTCCCGCTTAAAAGTGAAACAGTTTTTGCTATCGCCATCCGGTTCAGTGGAGAGATAGTGAATCTTAGCCTTCAAGAGGGCATCATTATCTTTATAATCGATAGAGATGGCGTCCCACTGCTCCTGTGTTCCAGTGTAATAAATATCTTTGAGAGAGTCGCAATTATAAAAAGCACCGTGTCCGATAGAGGCTATGCCTGCGGGAAAAGAGACATAATCCATATAATTACAGCCGTAAAAAGTATAATTATCGATTTTAGATACAAAATCTGGAATGGTAATGGAAGATAGTCCGCTGCAACCCTGAAATGCGCTTTCGGCAATAGAAGTCACCGAATCGGGAATGTCGATAGATGACAGGGCGCGGCAATGAAAGAATGCACTCTCACCAATAGAAGTCAAAGTGGATGGAAGAGAAATTGACGTAAGGCTATAACAATTCGCAAAAGTTGAGCTATCAATGGAAGTAACAGACTCGGGAATAGTGATTGAAGTCAGTGAATGGCAATCTTCAAATGCTCTAGCCCAGATACAAGTGACGGAATCCGGAATGAAAATAGAAGTAAGTGAGTTACAGGAATTAAAAGCATCTCTTCCAATGGAAGTTAAATTAGAAGGAAGGGCAACAGATACGAGGTTGGTGCAATTATAAAAAGTATCAGAAGAAACTGAAGTGAGAGAATCAGGTAAAACAATAGAAGTCAGACCCGAAGCGGCAAAAGCGCTATATCCAATGTCGGTTACGCAGTCCGGAAGAGTGATAGTGGAAAGGGACTTACAGGAACTGAACGCGTGGTGGCCGATAGAGCGTACCGTATCAGGAATCTGAATAGAGGTGATACCAACTTGATAAAAAGCAAAATTTCCAATGTGAGTAATGCCAGAGTCAAGGATGATATTAGTAATGTTTCCCGACGCTGTCCACCATGGCTCATCATAGCGGTCGTAATTATACATCGCTCCGTTTCCGGTGATGGTCAATGTACCATCATCGAATAACTCCCACCACAAATACTCACCACATTTTCCGGAGTTGGTGATTTCTCCATTTTCCTCATCCAGCACCGCAGATGCACGCCGCTGTGCCAGTGTCTGTGCAATGTCGGACTGCGCAAACGTACCCAAAGGCAGCAGTTCACACAGCATGGTCAACGTGAGTGCCCACGCCAACAGCCGCAAGCGTTTTTTCATAAGAGACCTCCTGATTTTTTAATAAGCCGATAGAACCGGAGCGAACCAAAGCATTAAAAATTATTTGCGATGAACTCATTCAGCTGCTTTACGGTGTTATAAATGGTGATGAAGTTGTTGAGCATCGCACTGGTGGAGGAAAAGATGCGGGCCATATAGTTAAAGACTTTGCTGACCCGTTCAATGTTGGAAAGCACACCGCTGAGGTTGTCATTTGTCGTGGTGTCCGCGCCGCCGTATATTTTCTCGGTTTCAGTGGAAACAAGTAGACAACAGGCAGCGGGCAGGGTGAGAGAGTAAGTTGGAGCCATAAGAACCATCCTTATCTGGCATACAGAGCCACAAGTGTGAAAAACATTGTTCCGGCAACGAGAAATGTTCCTGCATGGGTGCGCAGAAAAGAAGAGAAACTGTCCGGAGCAGCAGCATCTGCTTTTCCAACGGAGGAACTGGAAGAGCCACTTCTGGTATTGGGCTGCCAGTGCGCGTAGATGGTGCTGTCCGCAGTGAATACAGTACTGGATGTGATACGGTCGCCGTCCAGTTCGTCGGTGTACCAGCCTTCAAAGGTATAGCCGCTCATCGCAGGGGTGGGCAGGGAAGTAAGCTTGCCTTCGAGGCTCGTACTGGTGATGATAGGTACGCCGGTACCGCCGCCTGTCTCAAAGTAGATGAGATAAGAGGTACTTTCTCCGTCTGCGTAAGCTGGCAGTGCCAGTGAAAACAGGAGCAGCGGCACCAGCAACAGACTGCTGATTTTTGAAAATTTCATAAAATCCTCTTTCCAAAGCCTTTTTTTAACAAAAGTATAGCCCGTTTACGGGTAATTGTCAACATTCGTGTCCTCCCTTACCATTCAAGTAAATGATGAAAAGATTGGATGGTATTTCGTATGATTTCGTTTGAACCACTTTGGAACACGATGAAGAAAAAAGGCATTTCGCAGTATAAACTTATCAAAGAATACAAGATAAGCACGGGACAGCTCGACCGCCTGCGCAAAAATGGAAATGTGAGTACCTACACCCTTGACCAACTCTGCCGTATTTTGAACTGCACACTGGGAGAAGTTGCAGCTTATCGCCCGGATAGAGAGGAGGAAAATTGAAAAAAGCACCAACAGCCCGACGAAACCCGGCGATTTGACGGATAAGCCCGGATTCTGTAGATGTTTTGCCCGAGATGTGGTATAATCAAACTGTATAGCGTCCGGAGGGACGCAAGGACAAAAGAAAGGATTATTGTATGAAAATCGTTTTGGTGGGCGGCGGCAAAGTCGGCACGGCGCTGGCGCGGCAGCTCAGTGAAGAGGGCCATAATGTAACGGTGATCGACACCAACAAGGCCCGGGTAGAACATATAGGTGAATCCTACGACGTCATGAGTATCCTCGGCAATGGCTCTTCTATCACCACCCTGTCCGAGGCAGGAGTGGAAGATGCAGATGTCTTCATCGCAGTCACCGGTTCGGATGAGCTGAACCTGCTGTGCTGTATGTTCGCCAAAAAGGCAGGACACTGCCACGCCATTGCCCGTGTGCGTAACCCGTCCTACAGCCATGAGCTGGATTTCATCAAGAAGCAGATCGGCATCTCGGCCATCATCAACCCCGAAATGGCAGCGGCCAAGGAGATCTCCCACCTGCTGCGGTTCCCGGGTGCCAGCAAGATCGATACCTTCGCAGGCGGCAGAGTGCGGCTCATCAAGTTTGCGCTGACCGAGGCGCAGGGGCTGGACGGCGTGGCGATCCATGAGATACCCACCCGGCTCAAGAGCGATATCCTGGTCTGTGCCGTGGAGCGGGATGGCGGCGTCATCATCCCCAACGGTAACTTCGTGCTGCAGAACGGCGATCAGGTCACTTTCCTTGCTACTCAGGAGAAGGCTCATGAGTTCTTCCTCCACATCCATATGCAGGTGCAGCCGGTGCGCAATGCCCTCATCGTGGGCGGCGGTGCAATCGCCTACTACCTGAGCAAGGAGCTGCTGGAAAATCATGTCCGCGTCCGCATCGTGGAGCGTGACCCGGCCCGCTGCAATGTGCTGGCCGAGTCCCTGCCCGGAGCACAGATTTTGAACGAAGACGGCTCCAACCGTGATTTCCTTCTGTCAGAAGGTCTGGAATCCACCGAGGCTTTTGTAGCCCTGACCAACATCGATGAGGAGAACGTGCTGCTGACCCTCTTCGCCAAGAAGCACTCCAAGGGCAAGCTGGTCACAAAGATCAACCGTCTGGAGTTCGACGATATTCTGGCCGGTCTGGATCTGGGCAGTATCGTTTACCCCAAGTACATGACCTGCGA